>JAABUS010002225.1_pt1 | contig 37654 bp, 39 predicted proteins | sample 5560161 | NCBI WGS metagenome assembly JAABUS01 (sample SAMN10711885, study PRJNA513376) | rock metagenome | isolation source: Antarctica rocks | place: Antarctica: Victoria Land, Trio Nunatak nord | collected 2016-01-04
CACTTGCTGTCACGTCAAGGGAGTGGCGATGACAAGATCGTCAGAGTATGACACGCGCGATTCCGGTCCTGCGGTCGTCACCCCACGGTTTGTCAGATTCGCCGGTCGCATCGATCGCCTCGCCCTTCCGGTTTCGTGAATGACCGTGGCGCGTATGCCGTCCGCTGCATCGTCCCGCTTCGTCGTCGGAGAACCCAAGCCAAACCGCGACAGGAGGCTCACCAGACATCGGCATCGTCACTATTGGTATAACGGTCTAAAGTGTTTATTTATGACGATACCGGCGGAAAGACGCCATCCTTCGCCCAAGTTGCATCATCGGGCACACCCGTTGACCGCTCAATCGCGCGCAGCACCAGGATCGCGACTATCAGGAACGCACTGCCGAGAAGGAGACCACCGAGCACATCGGTGGCGTAGTGGGTATCGAGATAGATGAGGCTGTACCCGACGAATCCGACGGTAATGATGACGATTGCGGCGGGAACGACGCGCCGCCACCCGCACAGCCGCGTGCCGATCAGGTACGCGAGCAACCCGTACGTGACAATTGTGATGACGGTATGCGTGCTGGGGAAGAGGTAGCCGAAGACGTGCCCGTACCCCCGGCAGCAACCGGACGTTCCCCGCGTGCGCTGGAAGATGCCCTTCAGGACAAGGGTGACGAATGCCGCGCCGACCGTCACCGCGCCGACGAGCAGGGCGGCGCGGTGACGCCGGAAATACCGGAGGGCGAGCACGGTGAGCGGGGCGACAAGGATTGTTGCCGTGCCGATGTCGGGGCCGAGGTGCATAAACCGGGTGCGGAAGGAGGTGTCATCCTCCTCATCCTCGTAGCGCGCGGGCACATCGCCGCGCACCGCGTGATGCACGCGCGTGTCGAACGCGAGCGTCCCGCCGGATCGCACAACCACGCCGAGGACGATTACGAGCGCGAGCAGCAACGCGGCGCACGCCAGCCGCACGATAACCTCCCACCGGTCAGGTTGACCCGGTGTCGCGCGCGGCGGTTTCCTGACACGCTGTTCATCCTGGGTCGTGGTGATGATCTCCCTTGCCTCCCCGCACCCGATCTCCCACCGTCTCCCACAGCAATTCATTCATCCGGCGGCGAGAGGGCCGAACGAACGCGAACGCGACACAGTCGTGCCACGGGGAAATCCCCGATACAACGAGGCCCGAATGGCGACAGTATATCATGCCAATGCAATTGACACGTATCGTCGCAATAGGTGTACGTACACTTATCTCCAGCGGAGCGCCGTCACTGCCCTGCGAAAGAAGCGGCGGGCCTCGTCGGGCACGAACCGGCGGCATTTGCCATCGATCACCGTCCGCTGCCCGCAGGCGGCGAGGGTGTGCAGCCCGTGGTGGTACGGTCCGTCGGCGTACGGCTCAACGCGCGCGACCGTCTCCTCCGCGAATGCTTCCGGTGTCAGGGTAATAACGCGGTTGATGACGACCGCGCCGCCGTATGTGCGCGTGCAATCCTGCGCGGGGCGGTAGAGGTGCCCATCATGAACGAAAGGCGTCCCGGCGGGGCGGCTGGAGCGGAGATCCGTCTTGATCGGGTTGGCGGCGTGCGGCGTCCACGGCCCGAGCAGGTCCGCCGCGTGCCACGCATGGAGCGTCGTGCCGGGCGTGCCGTCCTGCTCGGAGCAGAGGAGCCACCACTGGCCCCCATGCCGGAAGACCGTCGCATCGAGCGCGGCGAACCCTTCGATGAGCGTCGCGCGACGCTCCCAGCGGTGCGGGAAGGCGGTCGCCTCGTAGAGATGCACGTCCCGCGCTGTGCCCGTCTCGGGGATGCAGTAGATGCGCCCGCCGTGCCGAACGATGTACGGGTACGAGAGGTGCGTCGGTTCCTCGATCACCGGCACGGGCGCGGAGAACTGCCCGTCCGCATCCCCCGTCAGCGCGGCGATGTACCCCTTACCCGTACCGTAGACGAAGCCTTCCACGAGGATCACCGGCCCGGTTTCCGTCTCAACCATGAACGGGTCGGCGATGAACGTGCCGCGCGGCGGCTCCGGCAGCCAGTGCACCAGTGGCCGCGCGCCGAGCGTCAGGAAGGTCGCAATCGGCGCGTCCACAATGCCGACATTCCACACGTCATGCCGAAAGAGCCGGTTGTAGACGTGACCGAAAGCTTGCCAGGTACCACCAAGACTACGCACTGAGCATTCAACCCTACCGAATGTCGGCGTTGATATCGGCACAACGCAGCAGATGGTACAGAAACAGCCGCGCGATTGACAGGGGGTGAATCGATTCCTCGCAGGCGTTGCGGGCTTCGTGGTAAATTGGGTGTGACAAGCAAGCGCATCCCGCGCTACTCACCTTTCAGGCGACGGGGATACACAACGATGGACGAATTTCGCGAGAGTATGCTCGAATTAATCACGCAGACATCAACGAATCTGCCGCCGGATGTGCGGCGGGCAATGGCGCGCGCCGTGGAGACCGAGAGCGGGGAACGCTCCGCGCAGGCGCTCAGCGTGATTGCGACGAATATCGACATGGCGTGCGACAACGTTGGGCCGATCTGCCAGGACACCGGCTGGCTGACGTTCGAGGTACGCACGCCGGTCGGGACGAATCAGATCGTCCTGAAGCGGCTCATCAAAGAGGCGGTCGCGGAGGCGACGAAGCGCGGCAAGTTGCGCGAGAACTCGGTGGACTCGCTCACCGGCGCGAACAGCGGCGACAACCTCGGCCCCGGCAGCCCGACAATCCACTTCGAGCAGTGGGAGCGAGACGAGATCGAGGTGAAGCTGCTCCTCAAGGGGGGCGGCTGCGAGAACAAGAATATCCAGTACTCCCTGCCCGCCGAACTGCCCCACCTCGGGCGGGCGGGGCGCGACCTCGATGGCGTGCGCAAATGCCTCCTCCACGCGGTCTGGCAGGCACAGGGGCAGGGGTGCAGCACGGGCGCGATCGGCGTCTGCATCGGCGGCGACCGCTCCTCCGGCTACCTCTACGCGAAGGAGCAGTTGTTCCGCTCGCTCGACGACGAGAACCCGCACCCGGAACTGCGGAGACTGGAGGAGTACGTTATGCAGATGTCGAACACGCTCGGCATCGGCACGATGGGCTTCGGCGGCGGCGTGACGCTGATCGGCTGCAAGGTCGGCGCGATCAACCGGCTCCCCGCCAGTTTCTTCGTCTCCGTCGCGTACAGTTGCTGGGCGTATCGGCGGCTCGGCATGACGCTGGACGCCGATACGGGCGCGATCAAAGCGTGGCTCTACCGCGACGAGGGGGAAGCGCCCGTGCCGATGTCCCACGAGGGGGGCTTCGTGCTTTCGGGCCGCGAGAAGACGCTCCGCGCCCCACTCATTGAGGAGCAGGTGCGCGATCTCAAGGTCGGCGATGTCGTCGTCATCTCCGGCGAGATGTACACCGGGCGCGACGCTGTCCACGCCCACCTGATGCATCACGACCCACCGATGGACCTGCACGGCTCCGTCCTCTACCACTGCGGGCCGGTCGTGATGCAAAACGGCACAAACGACTACAAAATCACGGCGGCGGGGCCGACGACGAGCATCCGCGAGGAGCCGTACCAGGGCGACATCATCAAGCGGTACGGCGTGCGCGCGGTGATGGGCAAGGGCGGCATGGGGCCGAAGACGCTCGCGGCGATGCGGGAGTACGGCGCGGTCTACCTGAACGCCATCGGCGGCGCGGCGCAGTACTACGCCCGCTGTATCGACGACGTGCTCGACGTGAACCTGCTGGAGTTCGGCATCCCGGAGGCGATGTGGCATCTGCGGGTGCACGAGTTCCCCGCCATCGTCACGATGGACGCGCACGGCAACTCGCTCCACGCCGATGTCGAGAACGCCTCGGCCACGATGCTCGCCAAACTCGCCGTGCCCATCTTCGGGAAGTAGCGAGTAGCAAGTGGTGCTCTTCGGCTCGTTACTCGCTACTTTGAGGGAGACCACCATGGCATCGGGGCTTGCGGGCAAGGTCGCGCTCGTGACGGGCGCGGGGTCGGGGATCGGGCGGGCGTCCGCGCTCGCGTTCGCGGCGGAGGGCGCGCGGGTCGTCGTCGCGGACATCGACGTGGATGGTGGCGCGGAGACCGTGGCACAAATCACCGTCGCCAGCGGCGAGGCGATCTTCGTGGCCGCGAACGTCGCGCGGGCCGCCGATGCGGAGGCGATGGTCACCGCTGCCGTCCGCGCATATGGGCGGCTCGACTGTGCGCTCAATAACGCGGGGATCGTCGGGGTGATAGGACCGCTCCATCTCTGCCCCGAGGCGGCGTGGGATCAGATGATGGGCGTCAACCTCAAGGGCGTCTGGCTCTCGATGAAGTATGAGATCGCGCAGATGCTCGCGCAGGGCGGCGGCGCAATTGTGAACCTCGCGTCGCTCGCTGGCCTCGTCGGCGCGCCCGCCATCGGGCCGTATTGCGCGAGCAAGCACGGCGTCGTGGGGCTGATGAAGACCGCCGCGCTCGAATACATCCGGCAGGGCGTCCGGGTGAACGCCGTCTGCCCCGGCTTCACGCGGACGCGGATGCTCGACGACATACTGGAGCACATGGGATCGGATGGGGAGGCAACGATTCTGCGGCACGGGCCGAGCGGGCGCTTCGGCACCGTCGAGGAGGTCGCCGCGACCGTCGTCTGGCTCTGCTCGGACGCCGCGTCATACATCAATGGGCAGGCGCTCGCCGTCGACGGCGGCGTTCACGCCCGCTAGCGAGTACCACGTCGCCAGTAGTGAGTAACGAGATTGAGAGCATGGCGTCCCTTCTCGGTACTCGGTACTCGTTACTCGCTAATCATTACTTCTCGCGCGCATGTACGAGACATTGTCCGGCAGTTGGCGGTTGTCGACGAGTTGATAACCGATGCTGCGGATGGTGACAATCCGCTCCGCGCCCAGTTTGCGGCGCAACCGGCTCACCGTGGCGTCGAGCGCGTTCTGTCCGTCCGCCTCCGCGTGCGGCAGCGGCACGGCTGTCAGCCGTTCCCGCGCGACGGGGCGGTTGCGGGCGGCGAACAACATGCGAAAGAGGCGGTACTCGCTCACCGAGAGGCGGATGGCGTCGGCACCGACGATGGCGACCGTCTGCGCGGCGTCGTCGAGGAAGTAGTCGCTCCGGTATACCTCGTCCTGCGCGCCGTAGCGGACGCGGATCACGGCGGTGAGGCGCGCAATCATCTCTTCAACCGTCACCGGCAGCGGCAGGAAATCGTCCGCACCCGCCTGGAGGATGGTGCGGACAACCGCCGGGTGATGCGCGCGGCTGAAGACGACGAGCGGCAGCGCGAGGGCGCTTGTGACCCGGCCAATCGTTGTGTAGGTCGTGATATCAAAGGCGGAAACGGGCAGGGCAATCAGCGAGCGGGGTGATGGCGGCAGCGCGCACAACGCATCGACGTGCGCCACCTCGTCCCAATGCCAACGTTCCGCCTCAATCGCCGAGGCGAAGCCCGTGGTGATCTCGCTGGCCCGGCCGATGACCATGACCCGTGTTTCTTCCGGCACGCGCGCCGCTCTCACGATGTATCGCTCCCATCTCTCCATAGTCGTGCATGGCGCCATGGGCGCCACACTTCCTTCTCACGGGGAGAACGATACCAATGGGAGATGTCATGAAGTCTGCCGCACGTCGGGCAGGTTCTGACGATTCGTTCAACGATATTTTTGCGGGATGAGGGCGTTTCCTAACCCTTCTCCGAGACGTTTTTGCCCTGTACGGTCGGGGTGTCGTGGGCGTTCGCCTGCGGAAATACCCCGCGTCGCGACGCCGCTGTGGTCCATTTCGCTCGCAATTCAGCCTGCTGACGCCATCGGAACACCGTGCGACACCCATTTTGAGAGGTTAGGAAACGCCCTCGGGATGGCTAAAGATCGTCCGGGGGCGTAATCGGCAGGGTGAAGACAAAGACGCTTCCCTGTGCGGGCGCGCCCTCGACCCAAACGCAACCACGGTGCGACGCGACGAGTTGCCGCACGACCGCGAGGCCGAGGCCGAGGCCGGAGGCGTCCTGCTGCGGTGTACTCGTCCCCTTAGCGAACCGCTCGAAGATGCGCTCGGCGTCCTCCGAGGAGACGCCCGGCCCGCTGTCCGTCACGCGGACCTCGATCATCTCGTCGCGCACGCCTGCGCGGACGCGCACTGCCGTCTCCGGTTCCGAGAACTTCATCGCGTTCGCGAGCAGATTATTCAGAATCTGCCGCACCCGTGCAGGGTCGGCCATCGTGACGGGCAGCGCGGGGTCGATCTCGGCCACGACCCGCGTGGGGGCGCTGTACAGCAGCGGGTCCATCGTCGCGATCACCCTCTGGATGAGATCACCGATCCGCACCGGCTCCCGTTGCAGCGCGAGCCGCCCCAAGTCAGATTGGACGAGGTCGTTGATGTCGTCGACGAGTCGCCACAACCGGCGCACGCTGAGTGACGCGGAATCGACGCACTCCCGCTGCTTCTCGCTCAGGGGGCCGCTACGACGCTGTGACAGGATGTTCAGGAAGCCGTAGATCGAGGTCAGCGGGCTGCGAAGTTCGTGCGACACGACGCCCATGAACTCGGCGCGCGTCTGCTCGACCCGGCGCATTGCTGTCGCGTCGTGGAAGATGCGCAACCGGTGCGGCACGCCGCCGATGACGATGGCGGACTCCGTCACCTCCAGATATCGATCCCGCGTGGCGTCCGGCGCGAGATGCCACCGCCGGAGGATGGACGGATCACCGCTCTCCGCATCCACGCCGCTATCGACCCATGCAGATTCGAGGTGCGCCACCGGCGCGGGGAGCCGAACCGTGACGGGGTCGATCTTTGTCAGTCGATAGAACGCCTTGTTCGCGTCCAGCGCGGTCGCCCCCGTCTCATCGAGCACGAGGATGCCGTCCACCGTGGACGCGAAGACCGCCTCGAACCGCTCCTTGCCGAGCAGCATCTGCCGGAACAACGCCGCGTTGTAGACGGCGGTGCCGATCACGGAACTGCAATCCTGGAGCGTCTGCTGCATCTCCGGGCCGAACGGCTCCGTGTGAAAGTAGCAGGCGAGGCCGAGCAGGTTCCCGGCGGCGCGCAACGGCGCGGCGTAGACCATGTGCCCGTCAACGATGTCTGTGATCGGGGCGAACGACCGGCTGTGCGCCGTGCGATCCTGCTGCCGCGCGTAGGCGTCGAGCGCCCAGACGCGCAGAGGGTCGGACTGGCTGGTGGTTTGCAACGTCCGGGCGAAGACGCGCACCTCCGGGGAGCGGCCCTCTGCCTCCATTACGAGCATCCCGACGCTGTACGGCACGACATTGCGGACGAACGGCATGACGATATCGAGCGCCTGACGCGGGTCCTCGTACGCGGTGACGGCGCGGGTGAGGGCGAGCAGCATCGTCGCGCGGTGCGCCGTCGCCTCCTGCACCATCGCGCGGTGCGCCTGCGCGATGGCGATCGCCGCGCCCTGCGCGTACGCCCGGAAGATCGCGAGCGAGCCACGATGGAACGACCCGGCCTCGGGCGCCCATGCGGTCATCGTGCCGTAATCGGTCGCACCGTCGGTCATCGGCACGCACATCATCGTGCCACCGGCCCCACGCCCCATTGAGAGGAAGCGCGGATCCGTCGTCACATCGCGCACGAGGAGCGGCGCACCCGTCTGCGCGACCCACCCCGCGACGCCCACCCCAACCGGGAACGACGACTGCCCGAGCACGCCGAGCGGCAGGTCGGAGGCGACGACCGTGCGGAGCGTGTCGGGGTTCTCGAACAGTTGGATCGTGCAGCGACAATCCGCGAAGGCGACCGCGACGTGCTGTACGAACTGCAGCAGGACGTGGCGGAGGGCCTCGATCTCCGGTTCGCCGAGCCAGCGGAGCGTCATCCGGGTCACGGGGTGGCGCTCCGGTGCGATGTCAGGCGGCGCGACGGCCCTCTCGGTAGACATAGCCAAGCCCTCTCACCGTGTGGATGAACGCCGGATCGTCCGGATCGGCCTCGATCTTCTTGCGCAACCGGCGGATGTAGACATCCACGCGGTTGCTGCCGCCCTCGTAATCGTAGCCCCACGTGCGCTCGATCAGCGTCTCGCGGGAGATGACGGCATTCGCGTTGCGCATCAGGCATTCGAGAATCTTCATCTCCGTCGGGGTGAGGAGCGCAGGGCGGCGTTGCGGCGCGGTGAACTGCAACTCGCCCAGATCGAGCGCCGTGTCGCCCACCTTAATCACCATACCGAAGAGATTGCGCTCGGCGCGGCGGTAGCGACGCAGCACCGCCTGGATGCGGGCGAGCATCTCCGTCGGCTCGAAGGGCTTGGAGATGAAGTCGTCCGCACCGTGGCCGAAGCCGTCCACCTTGTCGCTCACCATGCCCCGCGCGCTGAGGAAGATCACCGGGATGTCCGGGTGCTCACGCCGGAGGGCCGTGCAGAGCGTGAAGCCATCCATGTATGGCAGCATCACATCCAGCAGAATCAGATCGATGGCGTTCTCCTTCAAAAACGGGCTGACCAGTCGTGGGTCCGCCAGCGTCGTCGTTTCGTAGCCACTGTCCGCAAGGAGGAAGACGAGCATCTTGCTCATGAACGGGTCGTCCTCGACAATCAGGATGTGCGTCTTCATCGTTTCCTTCTCCCGTTTCGTCCACCGTGTGGCCCGCGTCCGGTCCAGCAAGAGCGGTCTGACCGCTGCGTGTGTTCATTCGCTAAGCCTTCCCCACGTCGATATATAAACCGTGGGTCATTCTTCTCATAAAGGAGAACGCAGCATGATAATGAAATGTGACGGCCTCTGCGGACTCGTATTCATCTTCAGTACAGAAAAAGAGCATTCGCTGGGGACGCTCCAGCAATGGGGGTATGCCCCGAACCCCCCGGCCCCCTTCCCCACGGGGGAAGGGAAATTAGGATTGGCTCGGCACTGACGGATCGGGCGCGATCCCTAGAGAGAGGCGCCCCTTCCCCCGTGGGGAAGGGGCTGGGGGTTAGGGTCTCCCCGGCCCTCACACCGGCCAGAGGTTCATTTCTTGCGTCCAGACATGGGCGGGCTGCGCGAGTAGGTAGGCGACGGCGTCCGCAACATCGTTGGGGAGGAGGAAGGTTTTGCTCGCCTGCGCCTGCTTCTCCACGACAGTCCGGCCCGCAAAGTCGGTGAGGATGCTCCCCGGCGAGAGATAGCAGCAGCGGATACCGTCCGCCTTCACCTCCTCCGCGAGGGCGAGCATAAAGCCGCGCAGGCCCCACTTCGCCGCGCAGTACGACGAGAGGCCCGCGTACCCGGCGGACGCCGCGCCGGAGCCGACCGCGACGATCCGCGACTCCCCCGCTGCCTTCAGCGCGGGCAGCGCCGCCTGCGTCACGAGGAACGGCCCGGTCAGCATCGTCGCGATGGATTCCTGCCACGCCGCGATGGCGTACGTCTCCACCGGGCCGTGCAGTCCGACCGCCGCGTTAAGGACAAGCCCGTCCAAGCCGCCGAGTGCCTCAATCGCCCGCTCCACCGCCGCGCCCACCTGTGCCGCGTCGCCAACGTCTGCCGCGACCGCGATGACCGCGCCACCCGCCACCGTGATCTCCCGTACAACCGCGTCCAATGCGTCCTGCCCGCGCGCCAGCAGCGCGACCGCCGCCCCTTCCCGCGCGAGGCGCAGCGCGGTCGCGCGCCCAACCCCCTTGCTCCCCCCGGTAATCAGCACCCGTTTCTTCATCCCCATGCTGCTCGCCCTCTCCGTGCAACCAATCGACACGTACCAACGTTCCACATTCTGAGCAGTGTACACGGGGAACGAGGAGCCAGAAGCCAGAAGTCAGTAATCAGTAGTCGGTAGTCGAGACGAGAGTCTGGCTTCTGATTACTCAGTCCTCGATCCTCGGAGAGCGGTGGGAGCAGACGTATGACACTGACCGTACCGCGTGAAGGAGAGCAACGTCGACTTCGGGGCATGACCTGCACCGGCATTTGCGACGCGCTCGTGCTCATTGGGGTGGTAGCGGGTGGGGCACCGCTCTTTCTTCATCGGTGGGTGCACGTTGCCGTCACCTTCGTGCCGCGCGGCGCGTCGGGCGGGGTGCTGCAACGGCTCGGCACCGACCTCGACAAGCAGGTCGCCGCCGTCGCGGAGGGCGAGGTGAACGCGACGATTTCCCCAACAATGTGGGGGTACGCAGGGCACCGTTTTCAGGCGGTCTTCGCGCTCTTACTGCTCATCGCAACGAATATCCTGCTCGCACCGGTCATCGCGCCGCGCTTCCGCACGATCGCGCGGGGAGTCGCGTGCGCCGCCAGCATTGGGGCCGCTCTCATCGTCGGGGTCGCATTTCTCCGCATTCAGGAGCGGATCGCAACCCTGCCGGGGCGGATCATAGCGGCGATGGAACGGAATGTCGCACTCCGGCAATCGCTCAACCTCACCGGCGCGCCGCAGGTCTCAGGGGGCCCCGGCTGGCCATTGATCGCCGCTGCGCTTGGCGTCGCCCTCGCGCTGATAGGCACACTCGCCGGCCTCATCCTCGCCTTGCGCGTACCCGCGACGTTCGCCATACTGCCGCACGATCCGCAGCGGGCGACCGGCGATACGAAGGGGGATGTCGATGGTGAGCGCGAACGTGCAACAACAGTACCGGACGACGAACCTGCTCCAGACGCGCATTGACACGCACGCGCGGTACAGCGAGCGCACGTTCGGCGCGGGCCTCCACGCGGAGTGCGCCGAGGCGTTGCGCCTGACTGGCGACGAGTCGCTGCTCGATGTCGGCTGCGGCCCCGGCGCGTTTGGGCGGCATCTCCGGGCGCATGGGCACACGGGGCGGCTCGCGGGGCTGGATCAGTCCGCCGCGATGATCGCGGCGGCGGCGGCGGCGAGCGCGGGCATGGAGATCGACTGGCACGTCGGGAAGGTGGACCATCTCCCCTTCCCCGACGGCGCGTTTGACATCATCTCGGCGCGGCATATGCTCTACCACGTCGCAGACATTCCCGCCGCATTGCGGGAGATCGCGCGGGTCGTCGGCCCCAACGGAACGGTCTTCGCCACGACGAACAGCCGGGAGAACCTGCCGCTGATCGGCGCGCTGAAGAATGACCTCGCCGCCTACTTCGGCCTCTCGGTGCCGCCCGAAAGCTCGGTGATGTTCAACACCTCGGACGCGCCGGGGATGCTTGGGGCAGTCTACCCGGTGGTCAAGGAGAGGGTACTGAGCAATGCCCTCGTCTTCACCGAGGCGGAGCCAATCGTCGCATACGTGCTGACGATGATGGTCGTGCAGCAGACTGCCGACCGACCGGAGTTGTACGCCGCCCTCCACCGCTGGCTACACGAGGAAACAACGCGCCGCCTCGCGACAATGGGCGGCATCTGGCGCGACCCAAAGGATGTCGGGCTGTACGTCTGCCGCGTGTTGCCCTAACCTTTCACCTGCGGCACAATCGCCGGTAATTGCAGTCTGCGTACAGCCTCGTTGAACTCGGAGACGTCCGTCTCAATCACCGTGGAGAGGGTGATGAGATGGAGGCCGATCGTGTTTGTCAGGTCATCGTAGACGGCGTATGCCTGCTTCGTCGGCGCGGTGTCCGCGCTCGCGACCGCGCCGGAGAGGCTGGCGAGCTTGTTGTTCAGTTTGATCGGGAAATTCAGCGGGTCCTCCAGCGCCTTCGAGCGCGCCTGAATCAGCTCCTCCTCGATCTCGGTGAGCGTCTGCTTCAGCGCGGTCGCGGCGTCGCGCACCGGCTGGGCGTCGTCCCGGCCCTCGACGCGCTTCTCCCAGCCTTCCACCTGCGCGCGGACATCGCGCAACTGATTGATGCCCGCGTGCGTGCGGGAGAGTTGGTCGCGAATCTTCAGGAGCAGGTCGAACTGCGCGTCCAACTCCTCCTGCGTCGCGGCAGCGCGCGGGTCCTTGCGAATCTCGAACGGCTCCGTCCACGAGTTGTCGCCCACCGTCAGCCGCACCTGGTACCGGCCCGGGGCCGCAATCGGCCCGTCCACACTCCCCGCCCAGAAGATCGCGCCGGGCACCGCCGTCGCGTCCGCGTACCGCATGTTCCAGACGAAGCGATTCACCCCAGCCTCAGCGGGGGCGACCGGAACCTTCTTCGTATGCTGATCGTCCGGCTTCTTCTCCTCCGGCTTTTGGTCTCCGGCTTCCGGCTTCTTCTCCTCGCTTTTGAACGATTTGATCTCATTGCCGGCGGCGTCGAGGAAGGCGAGGGTGATCGGCGCGTCCGGCTTCTCCTTGAGGTAATACCGCACGATCACGCCGTCGGTCGGATTGCGGCCCGCCTCGAAGAAAGTGAGTGGACTGCCGGGCTTCGGGTCCTGGTACGTCGTGACGGCGAGGCCGCCGACCGAGAGGTAGCCCTTCGCGGGGCCGTGGTCGCCGTGGAAGCGACGGAGGCCGCCCTTGAACCGCGTCGTGGGACGTGGGGTGAAGAGATGGGCGTCGTCGACGTCCGCGAGGCCGTCCGCCAACTGATGGAGCGGGGTGAGGTCGTCCAGAATCCAGAAGGCACGGCCATGCGTGGCGGCGATCAGGTCCTGATCCTTGACGGCAAGGTCGTGGATCGGCACAACGGGCAGGTTTTGCTGCAACGATTGCCAGTGCGCCCCGTCATCGAAGGAGGCGTAGATGCCCGTCTCCGTGCCGCCGTAGAGCAGCCCTTTGCGGTCGGGATCGGCGCGCACGACGCGGGTGAAGGCATCCGCCGCGATGCCGTCCGTAATCTTCGTCCACGTCTTGCCGTAATCCGTCGTCTTGTAAAGATAGGGGGTGAAGTCGTCCAGTTTGTAGCGGTTCGCGGCGACGTACGCCGTGCCCGCGTCGTGGGGTGACGGCTCGATGATGCTGATGAGCGACCATTCAGGGAGGTCTTTCGGCGTGACGTTCCGCCACGTCGTGCCATTATCGCGGGAGACGTGGATCAGCCCGTCGTCCGAGCCTGCCCAGAGCACGCCACGCTCAACCGGCGACTCCGCGAAGGCGAAGAGGGTGCAATAGTACTCGACGCTCGTGTTGTCCTTCGTGATCGGCCCACCGGACAGCCCCATGCGCGCCGGGTCGTTGCGCGTCAGATCGGGGCTGATGATCTCCCAGCTCGCGCCCTCATCGGTCGAGCGGAAGACGTGGTTGCCGCCGGTGTAGAGCGTGTTCGCGTCGTGCGGGGAGACGGCGATGGGGAAGGTCCACTGGAAGCGATACTTCAGATCACCGACGGCCCAGCCCATTGGGTTCTCCGGCCACGGCATGATGTTGCGCGTCTGGTGCGTGCGGTGGTCGTACCGCGTGACGAGCCAGTACGACCCCGCATAGACGATATTCGGGTCGTCGGGGCGGACGGCGATGTAGCCGCTCTCGCCGCCGCCGACGGTGTAGCAATCGGCCCAGGTGATCGCACCGCTGTCGGAGCGGCTCGGCGTGCTGATCGTCGTGTTGTCCTGCTGCGCGCCGTAGAGGCGGTACGGCACGGCGTTATCCGTCGTCACATGGTAGAACTCGGCGGTCGGCTGGTTGTAAATGGAAGACCACGACGCGCCGCCGCTGAACGAAACGCACGCGCCGCCGTCGTTCCCCTCGATCATCCGCAGCGAGTTCTTCGGGTCGATCCAGATGTCGTGGTCGTCGCCGTGCGGCGTCGGTATCTCCTGGAACGAACGGCCGCTGTCGGTCGATTTCCAGAGTTGGACATTCGGCACCCAGAGCGTGTCCGGCTCCTGCGGGTCGGCGATGATGTGCGTGTAGTACCACGGGCGCTGCCGCTGGTCGGAGTGGTCGCTCATCTTCTCCCACGTCGCGCCGCTATCCTCCGAGCGGAACAGCCCACCGCCCTCCGCCTCGATCAGCGCCCAAACGCGGTCGCTCTTGGCGGAGCATGCAACGCCGATCTTGCCGAGCAGCCCCTTCGGCAGGCCGGGGGCGTTCGTCAACTCGGTCCAATGCTCGCCGCCGTCCGTGGATTTGTACAGGCTGCTCCCCGGCCCGCCGCTCGTCAGGTTGTACGGCGTCCGGTGCGCGTCCCAGAAGGCGGCATAGAGGATGCGCGGGTTGTGCGGGTCCATCGCGAGGTCGATCGCGCCCGCGTTCTCACTGCGGAAGAGGATGCGCTCCCACGTCGCGCCGCCGTCGTTGGAGCGGTAGACGCCGCGCTCCGGGTTCGTGCCGTAAAGGTGCCCGAAAGCCGCGACGTAGATCAACGCCGGGTTCGTCGGGTGGATGCGTACTCTGGCGATGTGCCGGGTCTCCGCGAGGCCGCAGTGCGTCCACGTCGCGCCCGCGTCCATCGATTTGTAGCCGCCGTCACCGTGCGCGACATTGCCCCGCACCGTCGTCTCGCCCATCCCGACGACGATGACATTGGGGTCGGAGTGCGCCACCGCGATCGCGCCGACGGACGCCGTGTGGAAGAAGCCGTCCGAGACGTTGGTCCACGTCGCGCCGCCGTCGCGCGTTTTCCACACGCCGCCGCCCGTCGAGCCGAAGTAGAACGTCAGCATGTCGGACGGGTCCCCCGCCACCGCCACGCACCGCCCGCCCCGGAACGGCCCCACGAGCCGCCACTCCAATTTCTCCAGCAATTTCGGATCAATCATCGTTCCCTCCTCGGTAGGTATCCGCTCACCGTCAATACATAGAGATTCTAACCGCGAAGGTGCGAAGAACGCGAAGGAACGAGGAGAAAAAAGAAGATTCTCTCGTTCTCATCCCTCTTCGCGTCCTTCGCGCCTTCGCGGTTCAATTCCCAGTTTGATAGACGCGGAGGGCGTTGTCGTGCAGGACGGCGCGGGCGGTGGTAAGGGCGGTGTCGGCGTCGAAGATGTCCCACGCGACGTACTGGCCGAGGACGCGCGCGAGCGCCCAGCGCCAGACGTGGACGCCGAACCACTGGAACTCCGGCTCCATGTGGCCATCCGTGCTGGCGAGCAACTGGCGCGTCGGGCAGAGTTCCAGCGTCTCCGCGAGCACCGCCGCCGCGCCGGGGCCGACAATCGGGATCGTCAGGCCGAGATCGAGGCAGACGTTCGGATACGTGCTCGCGAGATAACCCGCCTGGCGGTGGAACGGGTAGCAGTGCAGCAGGACGAGCGGCACGGCGCGGAACGGGGCATGCGCGAAGAGGGCGCGCATCAGCGTCGGGTCGTTGCGCGCCATGATGATGTCGTCGTCCCCGAAGGCGACGTGGAACTGCATCGGCAGGCCGAGCGGCACGGCGGCTTCCAGCGCGCTCCAGACGATGGTATCAACGAGCGCCTTGTCCGCGATCCGACCGGGAGAAGGACTGAGGACTGCGGGTGCCCTTTGGGCGGCATGAGGACTGAGTGCGGCACCGCGCAGTTCGCTGTACGCCTTCACTGCCTGTTGATGCTGTGTTGCGCTTGGTGGGTCGAAGGCGAGACCGGTGCGGTAGCCCGCGATGCTCTTGAGCGAGACGAGACGGCGCGCGGGCGAGACGATCTCCCGTGATAGCCGGTGGAGCGCGTCATCAAGCGTCGGGCACGCGGCGTACCCCTGCTCGACGAACGTCTCGACGCGCAGCACCCGCTCGACGGGCCGCCCGATCACCTCTGACCACACATCAATCGGGTAGCACTGCCCGGCGGCGAAGAGGTCGTCCGCGTAGCAGGCGCCGAGGTTCGCGGCATCCGCCAGCAGCCGGTGATACCGCAGGACGGCCATCCCATTCCGCACCGCCAGCACCGCGTCCTCGGTCGCGTCGCACCCGAGCACGCGCGCCAGTTCCCGCACCATCCACTGATAGCCAATCAGCGTCTGGATATTCTCCGTCCAGGCTGCCGGGATGCTCGCCTCCGTGAATGGCCTGCGGAAATCCTCAACCCCGATCGCCTGCGCGCGCTTGTACGGCTGGTGGACGTGGTGATCCACGAACGGCACCTGCCCGATCCCCTCCCGCAACCCTTCCGTCATCAGTCTCTCCAATCAATGAAAGAATTGAACCACAGCGAGCACAGAGGACACAGAGGGGAACTAGAGATAAGAGCGGAGTCTTCTTTTCTCTTCTGAGTTTCTCTGTGCTCGCTGTGTCTCTGTGGTTCAAATCCCCATCACGTCCGTTCAAGGTAGACGCCGCGTTCCCAGTCGGAGACGTGGCAGTCGTAGCGGGCGAGTTCTTCGCGCCGGATGCGGAGGAGTTCGGGGCCGCAGACGGGGCCGAGCGCGGCCATCACGACGGGGTCCGCTTCGATAGCATCCAGCGCCTCGTGCGCGGTGCGCGGGAGGAGGCGAACGCCCTGCACCGCGAGCGCGTCGTCCGGCAGGTGGCCGAGGTCGCCCATGGCGGGTGCGCCGGGGTCGAGGTGGCGGTCAATGCCGTCGAGACCCGCCGCGATCAGGGCGGCGAGGGCGAGGTGCGGATGCGCGGTGTGGTCGCCGGCGCGGAACTCCATCCGGGGGCGGGAGCGACCGGGCACGCGGACGAGCGCGGCGCGGTTGCCCGCCGCGTAGCCGATGTGCGCGGGCGCCCACGAGCCGGGCTGGAGCCGCTTGTACGAGTTGACCGTCGGCGCGGAGACGCCGCAGAGCGCGGGGGCGTGGGCGAGCACGCCCGCGATGAAGTGCGCCATTGCCGCCGAGAGGCCGAGCGGGCCGTCGCCCTCGGAGCGGCTCGTTGTGCCCGCCACGTCCCACAGCGAGAGATGGACATGGACGCCGTTGCCCGCCAGATGCTCAAACGGCTTCGGCATGAAGGAGGCGACAATGCCGCGCCGCCGCGCCAGCGCCTTGACCGTCTCGCGGAAGGTCAGGAGGTCGTCCGCCGCCTTGACGGGTCGCTCATGGTGCAGGTTGATCTCCAGTTGCCCCGCGCCGTACTCCGCGCCCATCCCGACGACGCGCACGCCCTGCGCGGTGAGCGTCGTTTCGATCTCGTTCAGGAGGTCGTGGTCCGCCTCCATCCGAGCCACGGAGTACATCGTGAAGGCATCGGCGGGCGTGTAGTCGCCGCCGTCCGTCTTGCGAAAGAGGGTGAATTCCGGCTCGAACGCGGCCCGCGCGGCGAGGCCGCGCCCGGCGAGGGCATCGACCATCCCCGCAAGCCGGGTGCGCGGGCAGCCCTCCCACGGTGCGCCCTCCTCCATGCGGAGCCAACTGAGCACGCGCCCGACGCCGGGATGATACGGCAGCGAGGCGTACGTCTCCGGGTCCGGCATGGCGACAAAGTCGCCCGCGTCCGCGCTGAATCGTGGGTGCGCCACCTGCCGGTCATCGACCGTGAAGTTGAGATTCGCGTGGCAGAAGAGCGCCCCGTCGGCGAGCGCACCGGGGATGCTCGCGCCGGGGAACCACCGACCGTTCGCGCGCGCCGCGTAGTCGTGCCAAACGATCCACAGCCCCCGCAGGTTGTCGCGCTCAATCTCCTGCATCTCGTACGGCCCCTTCCTCGGCCCCTCCCCGGAGCGGAGAGGGGAGAACCGAAGAGTAGCATACGGAGCGCACCGTGGGATGGCAACAACGGGGAAATTTGCTAGATACGTGCGTTAGCGGCATTCTTATTGCGAGCGACAGGCGGCGGGTCGTTACGTGGGGACTAGAGGAGGTTGGGATGACACGACACGGATGGTGGAAGGTTCTGGTCATTGTCGCGTTGCTTGGCATCTGTTCGATCAGCGCCGTGGAGGCGGCGGGAACGTACACCGACCCGCAGGGGCGCTTCTCATTCACGATACCGGATAGCTGGCAGCAAGGTAGCCCGCCGCAGGGGACGACCCTGCCGCCGGGGACAATGCTCGGTGGCGTCTTCAATGCCTCCCCGCCGTTGAACGCGAACTTCAATGTCGTCACCGTCTCCGTGCCGTCTGGCGTGGACATCGGGCAGATCGCGATGCAGAGCCGTGCGGGCCTCGCGCAGTCCATACCGGGCTACCAGGAAGGGCCGGGCGGCATCCAGAATCTCACGGTGGCCGGTCAGCCCGCGCGCCGCTACGACTACTTTTTCACCATAGAACAGGCCGGTCGGCTGCATGGCGCGCAGGTTCTCACCATGCAGGCGAACACGGTCTACGTCCTCACCTTCACCGCCGCCGAGAACGACTTCAACACCTTCTTCCAGCAGGGAGGGACCGCGCTCAACTCCTTCGCATTTACGGGCAGCGGCGGCACCGGTGGCGGCGCCGCACCCCAGACGACGCAGACAACATTGCCGAGCACGGGTATGCCGATGGGTGCGCAAGGTCACGCTACCTTTGAACTCCTCGTGGTGATGGCGGGTAGTGCCCTGATCGTCGCCGGTTTCCTGCTTCGTCGGCGGGCGTATCGCATGTAATCACGCACCGCTCGAAGAGCGTCGCAGATACAAGAGAAGCGTAGAGGGGGTCGGTGCATGCATTGGCCCTCCTTCGTGAGCGCCCATCGCTTCTCCACAGTGAGATGTGCATCATTCTGATGTCCGATTATATCGGAACACGTGGATAGGTTGCGCGCACGAATGGGGAGAGCAGCATGAGCAGCACAGCAAGCACAAGAACAAAATCACCACGTTTCAATATCCGCATGCCTGAAGACGTGCGGGCAATCATCGACCAGGCGGCGACCCTTGAGGGACGAAGCACGAGCGATTTCGTGCTCGCAAGCGCGGTCGAGAAGGCGCGCCGGACCATCGAGTCGCATCAGCGAATTGTGCTCTCGCAGCGGGATGGCATGATCTTCATCGAGGCAATATTGAATCCTCCAAAGCCGACCGATGAACTGCGCGCGGCGGGCGCCGATTACCTGGCATTCACCCGTGAGCATGTGCGTGGCGAATGAGGAGTACGTCATCGGGCCGCTCGGTGAACAGCATAACCAGGCGGCTTTCCGTTGCGCGGATGATCACATCACCAACTACTTCCGCCGTCATGCGCTCGTCAATATGCAGAGTCGGATCGCCACTGTATGGGTGCTCCACGATCCAAATGCGGATCGAGTGATCGGCTTCTACGCGCTCTCAACAGCATCTGTCGACTTCGACGCGGTGCCGCCTGAATTCTACGGCGCGCCTCCCATGCTACCCGCTTCCTGTCGTTCGCCTCGGGCGTATGGGCGTGGACCGGCGCTACGAAGGTCAAGGGTTCGGCAGATGGCTCGTCGTGAATGCGCTGATGCGCGTCTACCGGCAGGACGTGATTGCCGCCTACGCACTGATCGTGGATTCGAAAGAGGGCGTGCGCGACTTTTATCTGAACACGTTTGGTTTCATTCCGCTCGTGAACAACCCCAACAGGCTGTTTCTGCATCTCCAACCATTCGTTGACACGCTCGCCGCCCCACCATCGCCGTAACCCCGAAGCGTGCCGCACAAACGCAACAACGGGTAGAATATCGCGCAGTGAAACGCAGGAAACCGAAGAACGAGTGAGTTTCCCTCTCGTCTCCGCGTTCTCTGCGCCTCTGTGGTTCAATCGTTTTCGTCCCGATGATGGGGGGAATCCATGGCAGAGCAGCAGGACAACAAGGATCCGGTCGCGGAGCAGTTGATGGCGGCGATTGAGGCGCGGTACGGCGAGCGGCTGGACGACAAGGACCGTGAGATTGTCTGGGCGGGGATCGCGCGGAATCTGACGAACACGGAGGCGCTGGCGGCGTACCCGCTCGCGAACGGCGACGAACCGGGCAGCGTCTTCCGCGCCTATCGGGGGGAGTGAGTGATGGCAACCGACTTCGCGTTCCTGAGCATCCGCGCATTGGGCCAGATGCTACGCACCGGGGAGACGACGCCCACGGCCCTCGCCGACTACTTCCTCGACCGCCTCGACCGCGTCGGGCGGCGATTCAACGCCGTCGTCACGCTGACGCGGGAGCGCGCGATGGACGAGGCGCGCACCGCCGAGCATGAACTGAAGGCGGGGCACGACCGGGGGCCGCTGCACGGCATCCCCTGGGGCGCGAAGGACTTGCTCGCGACGGCGGGCGGCATCCCGACGACGTGGGGGGCAGCGCCGTTCCGCAACCAGCAGTTCGACCGCGACGCGGCGGTGGTCGAGCGATTGCGGGCGGCGGGCGCGGTGCTCGTGGCGAAACTGAGCATGGTCGAGTTGGCGGGGGGCATGGGGTACGACCAGCCGAACGCGAGCATCACCGGGCCGGGGCTGAACCCGTGGGATGCGGGGGCGTGGAGCGGCGGATCGTCCAGCGGTTCCGGCTCGGCGGTCGGGGCGGGCGCGGTGCCGTTCGCCATCGGCTCCGAGACATGGGGGTCAATCACAACGCCCGCATCGTACTGCGGCATCTCCGGGTTGCGACCGACTTACGGGCGCGTGAGCCGTCGGGGCGCGATGGCGCTCTGCTGGACGCTCGACAAACTCGGCCCGATGTGCCGCACGGCGGACGATTGCGGCCTCGTCTTGCAGGCCATCGCCGGGCACGACCCGGAGGACGACACAAGCATGACCCTCGCCTACCGCTACGAGCCGGAGCGGGCGCGGGCATCCGGTTTCCGGCTCGGCGTGCTGGTGGGCGCGACGGAGGGCGTGCAAGCCGCCGTGGGCGCGAACTTCACCGCCGCGCTCGATGCCCTGCGCGCCGTCGCGACCATCGAGGAGATCGAAGTGCCCGACTTGCCGTACGGCCCCGTGACCGAGACGATCCTGCGGGCCGAGGCCGCGAGCGCGTTCGACGACTTCATCTGCAGCGGCAAGGCGGAGGAACTGACCGCGCCGGAGGACCACGCCGGCGGCTATGCCTACGGCCTCGTCCCCGCGAAGGACTACCTGAACGCGATCCGCATCCGCCGCCACATCGTGCGGGAGGTGGACGCGCTTTTCGCGCAATACGACGCCATCCTCACCCCGACGACGAACGCCGTCGCCAGCCCGATCACGACGCGGTTCAGCGAGTATTTCAAATCCCCAACCGGTCGCCGCCCGGTGATTGGCGCGGTGGGGAATGTTGCGGGCCTGCCCGCTGTCAGTGTGCCGAGCGGCTTCGGCGAGCGCGGCCTGCCGACCGCGGTCCAATTCGTCGGGCGCGCGGGCGCGGAGAACACCATCCTCGCCGTCGCGCGGGCGTATCAAGCGCGGACGGACTGGCACGAGAAGAGTCCGGAGATTGCCTAACCCCCTTCCCCTTCCCCGTGGAGGAAGGGGGAGGGGATTCACGATGGCGATATCCGATGGACAGGGCACGATGTACAACGCGAGACACGCCTCCCTTTTTGGGAGGAGCAGGGAGAGGTTATCCAATGCAACAGCGAACACTTGGCAAGACGGGGTGGCAGGTATCGGCGATTTCGATGGGATGCTGGGGCATCGGCGGCCAGTGGGGGCCGGTCGCGGCGAACGAGGCGATCCGCACGATCCACACGGCGATTGATTGCGGCGTCAACCTGCTCGACACTGCCGACGCATACGGCCTCGGCGTCAGCGAAGAACTGGTGGGCGAGGCGATCCGCGACCGGCGCAACGCGGTCTACGTCGCGACCAAGGTGGGCAACTTCGCGCGGCGCGCCGGTTCGCCGCTCGCCTACGACACGCCGCACCACGTCTACCTCTGCTGCGACGCGAGTCTCGGGCGGATGAAGATCGACATGATTGACCTCTACCAATGCCACATCGGCGACCTCGCGGACCCAACGGTCTTCCTCGAAGCATTCGAGCGGCTGGTCGAGCGGGGGAAAATCCGCGCCTACGGCATCTCAACGAACTCGCTCGATGTCGCGAAGGCGTTCAACCGCGACGGCAACTGCGCGGCGATCCAACTGAACTACAGCCTGCTCAATCGCGACGCGGCGCGTGACCTGCTGCCGTGGTGCCGGGAGAACAATATCGGCACGCTCATTCGCGGCCCGATCGCGCAGGGCGTGCTGGCGGGCAAGTTCACGCCGGAGACCCGCTTCGACGACTCGGTGCGCGTCGGCTGGAACGAGGGCGCGGGGCGCGAACGGTTCCTGAAGCAACTCGCGGAGGTCGAGCCGTGGAAGCCGCTCGCCCGGCCCGACCGCACGCTCGCGCAAATCGCCCTCGCGTGGGTGCTCGCCAACCCCGCCGTGACATGCGCGATCCCCGGCGCCAAGGACGACGCGCAGATGCGGAGCAATGCCGCCGCCGCCGACATCACCCTCACCGGCGAGGAAGTGGCGATGCTGGGGACCTAACCCCCGGCCCCCTTCCCCACGGGGGAAGGGGGAGGAGAAGGGAGATAGGTCCGTAATCAATGAATTCGGGCACGCTGTCCAGATGGAGTCACCCCTTCTCCGAGGAAGGGGGCAAGGGGATAGGACGAAAATCGTCGAGGTCGAGCGGATCACGGTCGATGTGCCCTTCACGGAGCGCGTGCGGCGGCGGAACGCGCTGCTCATCGGGCAGTGGCGCGTGTCGGAAATCACCCGCGTCGTGACGGACACAGGCGTCGTCGGCTACGGCGAGACGCTGCCGCACTACACGTGGGGCAATGTCACGGATGAGGCGGTAGAGCGCATGCGCGGCAAAAACCCGGCGGACTTCCTCGGGGACGATTCGCTCGGCGCGGGCTTGCAGATGGCGATCTACGATGTCGTCAGCTAGGCACTCGGCGTGCCGGCGTACCGCCTCTTCAACCTGCCGAAGGCGCGCGACTGGTGCCCGATCGCGTGGTGGAACACGAAGATGGGGCCGGAGGACCTCGCCGAGGAGGCAAAGGAGGCCGTCGCACAGGGGTACACGGCGCACAAATTCAAGGTGCGCCCGTGGATCGACATCTACGCGCAGATCGAGGCGGTGAGCGCCGTCACACCGCCACACTATCGCATCGACGTGGACTGGAACGAGATGCTCCTGAACGTCGGCAACGCCGCCCCGGTGCTCACCGCGCTCGACCGGTACGAGCGCATCGCCATCTACGAGTCGCCACTACCGCACGACGACCTTGAGGGCTACCGCCAGTTGCGTCGCAAGATTGTGCGCCCGCTCGCCGTCCATTTCTCCTATGGGCACGGCGCGCCACCATTCGCGATGATTGCACAGGGCGAGTCGTGCGACGGCTTTGTTGTCGGCGGGGGCGTGAGCAGCGGTAAGAGTAGTTCTCAGAGGGAGGGAACCCACGACACTCGTGCTCGCGCGGTCGTCCATCCCCGCTCACGGTGATCGCTGGATACGATGCGATTGCCCTGGTCGGTAGCCGGTGGCCGGAAAGATGCCAGGATACGTATGCACCCTGATGTCTTATGATTCTCCTCCATCCATAGTACCGGCTACTGCCAGAATAGCATCACCCATTTTTCAGGAACCACTCAGATGTCACTCAGGATGGTACGCTTTACTACATACAGAAGAAAACGCCGGACGCGGCGTGAAGGCAGAGGACAACGTACGAAGCACGAAGTATATCAGGGCAGATGGAGAGAATCAGATGAGAGCAAAACGACTTGGCATTCTCAGCGGGTGTCTCGCACTGGTCATCGCGCTCGCGGTCGCCTTCAGCGCGGGCGCGCTCTTCGGCGGCGGGAACACGGTGACCCTCCCCGCGCAGGTGGAACAGTTCGCGGCGGCAGCGCCCGCGACGACGAACACTGGCACAACAACCCGGAACGCGCCCGCGCCGCCGAGTGGCAGCACGCTGACGACCGAGCAGATCGTCGATCAGGTCGGCCCGGCGGTTGTGACGGTCATCAACCGGCAGAAGTACACTGGCACCCGGCGAGCCGGGAGCGCGACCCCCACGCCTTCCAGCGGCGGGAACAGCAATCAGCCGATTGATACCGGCCTCGGCAGCGGCGTCGTCTTTGACAAGGCCGGGTATATCCTCACCAACAACCACGTCGTCGAGGGCGCGACCGCGCTCGATGTCGAACTCTCCGACGGCTCGCGAGTCGATGCGACGCTCGTTGGTCGCGACCCCTCCAACGATGTTGCCGTCGTGAAGATCGACCCGGCGAAGGTGACAGTGGTCGCCGCCCTCGGTGACTCCGCCGCCGTCAAGCCCGGCCAGCGCGTCGTGGCGATCGGCAGCCCCGAGGGGCTGGAGAACACCGTCACCGAGGGCGTCATCTCCGGTGTCAACCGCTCGCTCCCCGACGGGACGTATATCGGCCTCATCCAGACGGACACCGCGATCAACCACGGCAACAGCGGCGGCCCCCTCTTCAATACGTACGGCCAGGTGATCGGCCTGAACACGCTCGGCATCCGGACGGACAACGCGCAGGGCCTGAACTTCGCGATCCCAATCAACAAGGCGAAGCAGGTCGCGGGGACGCTCGTCAGCAAGGGCAACGGCGCGGTGATCTCCACCCGCCCCTACCTCGGCGTGCAACTCGACCCGCTCAATGCCGCGAAGGCCGCGCAGTACAACACGAAGTTGACGGACGGCGCGTACATCGTCAAGGTCGAGCCCGGCACCCCGGCGGACAAGGCCGGCGTCAAAAATGGCGACGTGCTCACCGCGATCAACGGCACGAAGATCGACAAGAAGACCGCCGTCGGCGATATCCTGGGCACCCTCAACGTCGGCGATAACGCGACGCTGACCGTGGATCGCAACGGCGAGACGAAGACCCTCACCACGACCCTCGCCGAGCGCCCCGCACAGACCACTCCGTAATCGCACATCGCTTCCCCCTTTTCCCGGTCCGGCAGCAATGCCGGACCGTTTTCGCGCCCGCCAATCCCGATGCTATACTGACGATATGAAGGCTCTCGACACCGATCTGCCCGAAGAGATGACCCGCCGCCTCGTGGACGAGTTCCACCCGGAGCAGATCATCCTGTTCGGCTCGCACGCGTGGGGCACGCCGAACGACAACAGCGATATTGATCTCTTCGTGATCGTGCCGGAGAGCGCTCTTTCACCGGCACAGGGCGCGACGCGCGCCTATCGTGCATTGCATGACGTTCATGCACGACCCAGTGATATTCTTCGTGTACACTCGCGCTGAAGCCGGAAAATATCGACACGTCTATGCTTCACGGGAATGTCAGGTCTTCGAGCGAAGGAACGTACCGTACGGATAACGCGAAACGCGATCTTGTACAGAAATGGCTCGCGAAGGCACACCATGACGTGAAAGCAGCACAGATTAGCGTAGGAGGCATCGATGCCAAACGGACAGCAGACGGAGCGGGTGGCGGTCGTGACGGGTGCCGCGCGGGGGATCGGCCGAGCAATCGCGCAGCGACTACTTGCGGACGGGCACCGGGTGGCAATCGTCGATCGCGACGGACCCGCCGCGAACGCCGCCGCGCAGGAACTCGGCGAGCGCGCGATGGCCGTCACCTGTGACCTCACCGATTCCGCAGCCGTCAATGCGATGGTCTGGCACATCGTCGCAACGTGGGGGCGCGTCGATATTCTCGTCAACAACGCGGGTATCGTCGGGCCGAACAAGCCGGTGGCCGACGTTTCGGACGCGGAATGGGCGAGCGTGCTCGCGATCAATTTGAGCGGCGTCTTCTATTGCTGCCGCGCCGTCGTGCCGCAGATGCTCGCGAACGACTGGGGGCGCATCGTCACCATCGCGTCCATCGCCGGCAAGGAGGGCAACCCGAACCTCGCTGGCTACAGCGCGACCAAGGCGGCGGTGATCGGCCTGACCAAGTCGCTCGGCAAGGAGCTCGCAACGACGAATGTGCGCGTCAACTGCGTCACGCCCGCAGTGATCGAGACGGAAATCCTCGCGCAGATGACGGAGGAGACCGTACGTTACATGGTCGCGAAAATCCCGATGGGCAGGCCGGGGAAGGTGGCCGAGGTCGCCGCGATGGTCTCGTGGCTGGCGAGCGACGAGTGTTCCTTCAGCACGGGCGCTGTTTTCGACGTTTCCGGGGGCCGCGCGACGTATTGAGCGAGAATGCTGTTTCGTGCCGGTCAGTGGGCCGATATGGATGAAGGTTTTCCCCATCCCAATGCAGAATACTCCCTGTATGTCCATGCTCGTGAAACGAAGAACGAATGTGCGGTTTTACCCAAATTTCCCCGCCATACTTGACTTCTCCGATATCCGTGGTATAACAGAGACGATGAATACCTAGTACATACTGTTCGTACTAGGAAAATAGGTGCGGACGAGAGCGCATCGCCGCCCAAAGGAGGAAGACAGTATGCATAAGTCAGACTTGGTGAAATCGGTCTCCACGAGTTCCGGCATGACCGGGCCGCAGGCGGAAAAGGCGGTCAACGCCGTCTTTGAGTCGATCAAGGAGACGCTGAAGAGTGGCGAGAAGGTCACGCTGACCGGCTTCGGCACCTTCGAAGTCGCGAGTCAGGCCGCCCGCGAGGGGCGCAACCCGAAGACGAACAGCAAGATTCAGATCGCGGCCCGTAAGCGCGTCCGCTTCCGCCTCGGCAGCGACCTCGACGCGATCCGCTAGTTCCTCGGGAACCTCACCCCTTGCCCCTCTCCATTGCGATGGAGAGGGGTGACTTCTTTGCATGAACCAAGACGTTCCGATGATCGAGTTTCCTTACGTCGCCTCCTGGAAGTGGAAGAAGCGGATCGCCAGCACGAAGCAGACCGCGCCGTAGACGATGAGCGCGACGAGACTCGGCACCACGGACGCGAAACCCTTGCCGAAGATCATCAGGTTGTTGAACCCAATCATCGCCCAACTGGTGAGCGTCACCTTCGAGATTTGCTGCACCCACGTCGGCATCAGGAAGATCGGGAACCACGAGCCGCCGAGCGCGGAGAATGTGAGCACCGTCAGCGTCGTGACCGGCTGCAACTGGTCGCGCGTCTTGACGACGGAGACGAGCAACATGCCGAGCGCAGTCGTCGCGAAGGCCGTCACGAGGATGAGCAGCACGATGCCCGCCACCGAGCCGAGATCGATGTGGAACAGGAGCTTGCCGACGACGAAGAGGATGGTCAGTTGCGCGACCGTGCGCACGAATTGCGCGCCGAGCTTGCCGCCGAGGATTGCCCAGCGGGAGACGGGCGCGACGAGCAGTCGTTTCCACGTGCCCGCCTCTTTTTCATCGAGGATCGTCCCCGCCCCTGCCGCGACGGCGAAGAGCGCGAACATCAGCGCATAACCCGGCACGACCTGATCGTAGTTGTTGTCGCTCGCATTCTGCTTCGCCACCTGCGTCTGGAGGTCCAGCGGTGGCTTCTGGCTCAGTTGCACCGCCTGCTGGCTCGCCTGACGCGCGATGGCGTTCGGGTCGGCGTTCGCGCCGCTCGTCCGCACGGCGTCCACCGCGACCTGCCCGGCGATCTGCCCGGTGGCGAAGGTCTGGACGATGTTGGTCATGATCCCGCGCACCGCGAGCGCGCGGTAATCGCGGTTGCTCGGCGTCGTCAGAACGGTGATTGACGCCTGCTTGCCTTGCGCGACCGCGTCGCTCACCCCGGCGGGGATAATCACCGCCGCCGCGCGGTCGCCGTCCTCGACAAGTTTGCGGGCGTCACCCGCGCTCGTTTTCGGTTCAAGCTGGAGCGTCGGCGTCTGTTGCATCACTGCGAGAATCTGCTGGCCGACCGGCCCTTGATCCTCCAGGTAGATGGGCACGTTGACGCGCGTGTTCCCGCCCCCGGTATCGGACGTGTTGAAGACCGCCCCGACAACGAGCATCAGGAAAAACGGGATGAAGAGGCTGAGCAGCAGCGCGCGGCGATCTCGCACGATCCGCATCAACTCCTTGCGCATAATCACCAACGCTGTACGCATGGTACAATCCTCCAATCGAAAACAAATGAACCGCAAAGACGCGAAGGACGCAAAGAGGAACCAAGTTTTGACATAGAGCACGCGGAGAGCACAGAGTCCACAGAGCAATCCGCTTTTTTCCTCTGTGCCCTCGGTGTGCTCCGTGTCCTTTGTGTTATTCCCTTCTTCGCGTCCTTTGCGCTCTTTGCGTCTTTGCGGTTTCCCGGTTGCGATCTAGTCCCGGTACTGCTTGCCCGTCAGTTGCAGGAAGACCTCGCTGAGGCCGTGCGGGCGCTCGACGTGGACGGGTTCGACGGTGCGGAGCGTGAGCAACTCTTCCAGCGTCCCCTGCGCGACGATTCGGCCCTCGTCCATGATGGCGATGCGGCCACAGAGCCGCTCCGCCTCCTCCATATAGTGCGTCGTGTAGAGGATCGCCATTCCGTCGTCGCGGAGTTTCTCGGTCAGTTCGAACAGAGCCTCGCGGGATTGCGGATCCACGCCGACGGTCGGCTCGTCGAGCATCAGGAAGCGCGGGTGATGGATGACGCTGACGGCGAGATTGAGCCGCCGCTTCATGCCGCCAGAGAAGGTGGAGACCTTGTCGTCCCGCCGCTCATTCAGGCCGACGAGGGCGAGCAGTTCCGTGATCCGCTCCGCGAGCGCGCTCCCCGTGACGCCGTAGATTTCACCGAAGAAGCGCATATTGTCCGCCGCTGTCATGTCATCGTAGATGGCGATCTCCTGCGGCACGACGCCGATTACCCGCTTGACGCGCGACCCCGCCGTGACGGACATCCCCGCGATCGTCGCCGTGCCGCTCGTCGGCTTGAGATACGTCGCGAGCATGTTGATCGTCGTGCTCTTGCCCGCCCCGTTCGGCCCGAGGAGGCCGAATATCTCGCCGCTGCGGATCGTCAGGCTGACGCCACCGACCGCCTCGCGCTCCCCGAATGTCTTGTGCAGGTCCTGCGCCTCCACGACCGTCCCCGTCCTCACCGGTGCCTGTGTTGCCATGCATCCATTCTCCCCATGATCCAGTATCGAATGTCCCATCCACGCCCGTCGTCGATCAAATGGCCGGCTCCTCCTCCGCCCTTTCGGGCGGCCTCTCATTCGTTGCACCCTCGCTATCAGCCGCTAATTCATCGATCCAGTCCAGTTGCCGCCGCACTTCTTGCGTGAGAAAGCGCACGACCGGCAGTGCATAGTGATACTGTCCGCTCGTCTCCGCCGCCACCTGCAAGTCCGTGAACTGCGCAAGTTGACCTTGAAGCACCGTCCACCGTGTCGCGAGGATCTCCCGGCGGGCGTCAGGGTCGATTAAGTCGAAGAGCGCGACCCGAACAAAGAATTCTTCCTGGCGGGCCGCGAGCGACGGTGGGTAATCGCGCAGCATCTCCCGAAGCGACTCCATGCCCTGATCGGTCAGATGGTACAAATGCCGGTCCGGCTTCCCCTGTTGCGCTTCAATCTCCCGCCGCACCACACCGCGTTCCTCGAATCGCCGGAGCGCGGGATAGAGGAGGTTATTGTTCACGGCAAACCCCGCGCCCAACGTGCGCTGGATGTCTTTCTTGATCTCATATCCGTGGTGCGGGCGGGCGATGAGATGGGAGAGGATGAGAATGTCGATGTACATTCGCGAACACCTATGTGATAAACTAACCTATGTCAGATTATCTTATGGATGATGGTCACGTGTCACTATACTTTGGTACAGGTTCCCGTTCACGGGGTTGCCCCGCGCGCTGCGGCGATGATTGCCTCCAATGCCGCGACGTGCGCCTCGAACGCCGCGTGCCCTTGGTGCGTCGCGGAGTAGTACGACTGGATGCGCCGCCCGCCGCGCTCCTTGACGACCCTGGCGTACCCCATCTCCACGAGCACCCGCAGGTGCATCCCGAGGTTGCCGTCGGTCATGTCGAGGAGGTCGCGGAGCGCGGTGAAACTAATGCGGCCCCGCTCCGGCAGCCCGATCAGCGCGGCCATCAGCCGCAGGCGCGTCGCGTCCGCGAGCGTCGGATCGAGCGGCGCGAGCAGCGAGTCGCGCAGCATCCCGGCCGCCGTCCCGCGCGGATGTGCGGCGTCCGGCGTTACCATTGTCGCCACGTCCGCAGCGCACCGAAGACGGCCATGCCCCCGCCCGCGAGAAGCCCGAAGAGCAGCAGCGCGATCTCCGGCGCGAACACCCGCGCCGTGACCGCGATCAGGACGATGCCGCCGCCAAGAAAGGCGAGCGGGCGATCCTCCGTCACTACCGCATAGAGCAGGTGCGCAATCCCCCACAGCGCGCCCAGGAGCAGGTATGTTACGTAATCGGGTGCGGGTGCGACGATGGTCGCGAGGGCGAACGATCCGAACAGCACGACCCACCACGCACGCCGGAACTGACCCTCCCACCCGCTGATCACGGTGGATTGCCCCGCGTTGGACCACGCCACGAGCCTCGGGGTGGCGAACGCACCCGCAACGAGGACGACCCATAGAAGGAGCGCGATCCACCCGGGCAAGTATTGAAGGGCCGTGTAGTCGATCATCCAGGCAATGCCCCAGTACACCAGCCGCGCGCTCAGGAATCGCCCGACCGCCACGCGGCGGCTTCGGCGCATCGTGGCCCGCGCGCCCGCAAGCGCGGCCGCCGCCTCCGTGGGGGTCAGCACCGCCGCACGCTCTGGGAATAGGGGTGGGGTAGGTCGATGCATCCGCTCCTCCGCATTGAACTCTATGGGACAAAGTAATGCGGCGCATCGGCGCTGTCAAGCGCGGCGTGTGACGATTCCGTCATCCCGCCGCCCGATGGAATGCATGGGAGCGCAAGGGTTGTCGGCATACGATTGACGGACTCCGTTAGTGAGGGAATAATAACTCCGACGGGGAGCATCATCACGACACGCGGGCGGAACAGGCGAGACGCGCCACGGATTGCCCGCAGTTTCCGCAGGTACGGCCCGGAGTCCGGCGAGATGAGCAGGATCGCGGAGCGAAACGAAGGGGTGAGCCGGCTGCTGCGACGCATCGCGGTGCTGCTCTGCGCCCTGCCGCTGCTCGCCGGATGCGGCGCGGGGTCGGCAACCGTCGGCAGTACGCCCGCCGTCACCGCCCTCCCGGCGCTCACCCCACTCCCCACCGTGACCGCGCCCACCGCGCTCCCCGATCGCCTCCACCTGCGCGCCGCGCCGCCGAACGCGATCACGCTCATCGTCCAGCCGGACGATGGCCGCGCCCCGGTGCTCGACGCCTTCAACAACGCCCAGACGAGCATCAACCTCATCATTTACCTGCTCTCAGATCGCGACGTGATTACCGCGCTGAAGAACGCCGTCCTGCGGGGGGTGGCGGTGCGCGTGCTGATCGAGCAGAGTCCGTGCTGCGCCAATAACAACTCGATGCAGCGCGCGGTCTTCAGCGACCTGCAGGAGGGCGGCGTGCAGGTGCAGTGGACGAATCCCGCCTTTCGCCTCACCCACGCGAAGATGGCGGTCATCGATGGCACGACCGCGCTCATCATGTCTCAGAACCTGACGAAGACCTCGTTCACCTTCAACCGCGAGGCGAACATCGTCGATCGCGACCCGGCGGATGTTGAGTCGCTGGGCGCGTTATTCGAGGCGGACTGGGCGCGTACCCCCTACGCGCCGACGAACCCCAACCTCGTGATCGCGAACGCCGACGCGCGGCGGAAGTTGCTCGCGATGATTAATGGCACAACGAAGTCGCTCGCGATTGAGAGCGAGGAGATGCAGGACCCAGCGATCATCGACGCGCTGATCGCCGCCCAGAAGCGCGGCGTCGCCGTGCGGTACATCGGCTCAATGGCCCCCATGAACGGGAACAACCCGCAGCGCGACGACAACGCCGCCGGGCGCAAGCGACTCGCCGCCACCGGGATAGGCGTCCGGGTGCTCACGACGCCCTACGTGCACACGAAGACGATGGTCGCGGACGGGACGGTCGCGTTCGTCGGCAGCGAGAACTTCAGCGCCGCCTCACTCGACACGAACCGCGAGATCGGCCTCCTGACCACCGATCCTACCGCCATCGCGCGCCTCACGACGGTCTACACGAAGGATTGGACGGCGGGGAAGCCCGAGCCCTCGTCTCCCTGACCCGCACCTTCCTGCCCGACGCAGGGGGAGAAGAAGGAGCCACCGTGCCAGAGACATGGAACAAGCTGCGCGAGCAGTTCGCGCTTGCTTCCGCCGATTTTCTTGGCTTGGCGGGCCAGCTCGACGACGCGCGGGCGGCGGAACCCGGCATCTGCGGCGCGTGGTCCGTCCGCGAGATCGTGGCGCACCTCGCCGCGTGGGACTGGGAGGCGGAGCGCCGGTTCCGCGAGTTCCACGCCGGCAACGCGGCGGATCGCACCTACGACGAGGATGTCTTCAACGCGACTGCGGTGGAGGAACGTGCCGGACAGTCGTGGGACGAGACGCTCGACGAACTGCGCCGCGCCAACATGACGTACGGCGCGTCCCTCGCCAACGTCTCCGCCGGGGATCGGGAAGCGGACCCGCGCTACGCCGCGTGGCTATCCGCCGGCGTCGCGCATTACACGGAGCACGCCGCGCAGATTCGCGCGTGGCGCGCAGGCTGACGCCCACGCCACCATCCGTACGATAAAAAGAGAGGGTGCCGCACGGGTGAACGCCATCTGGAAGCCGGACGGGATGGTCGTGTACACGATCATCGTGCTCCACCACGCCGGGCGATACCTGCTGCTCGAACGGGCAAGGACGAAGCGCGTGCAGCCGGGCCGCTGGACGGGGATGGGCGGCAAGGTCGAGCCGGACGAACTGGGCGACCTGCGCGCGTCGGCGCTCCGCGAACTGCGCGAAGAGAGCGGCATTGTCGCCGCCGCAGTCGATCACTTCGCCCAGCGCCGCGTCGTGCTGCACGCGCGCCCCGGCGTCCCGCTGACCGTGCTGCTCTACTTCACCGGCACGCTACGGGAGCCCGTGTCGCCACCCTGCCCGGAGGGTACCCTGCACTGGATCGCCCCGGAGCAATGGGACGCGCTGCCCCTCATCGACACCGCGCGCCCGGTGCTGCCGCTCCTCCTCGCCGATCAGGAGCGCGACCCGGCGGGCAACGAACCGCTGCACCTCGGCATCGCCCGCTTCACGCCAGACAACGTCTTCAAGGACATTCTCTGGGCGTGAGAGGAAGTGGGTGCAGGCTTAGTCGGCGGGGAGCAGGTCGAACGTCTCGCCGTCGATCCTGGCCTGCACGATCAACTCGCCGCCCAGCGCCTCGATGAAGCGTCGAATCGTGGCGAGTTGCGGCTCGTCCGCCCGCTCGATGCTCGACACCCTGACCTGCGAGATGCCGAGGGCGGCGGCGAGTTCCTTCTGGCTGATCTCTCGACGGCGGCGCAACTGCGAGAGCGCGTTCTCGCGCAGCAGGGTGCGCACCTCCGCAGCGATCTCAGCCTCCTCCTCCGGGGTGCCCTGCCGTCGAATCTCCGACCACGGGCGATGTCCACTCATAGCAGCTCCTCCTTTCTCAGTTCCGACAGCTAGTCGTCATACAGCCGTTGCGCTTCGGTCGCAACTCCTTCAGGTTCGCTACCTGTGATCCGTCGATTGTATCGACGAATGGACGACCGAGGCCGGGGCCGCTGTTCGCGAGGAAATCAACGGCGGCGTTAACGGCCCTCGTCTCCTCGCGGTCAAGGCCGCCATACCATCTATCGAATTGATCGGTGCCCTCAACATCCCATGTCGTGAGGGGGGTATAACACATCTACTATAAAATACAACTGTTGTGGCGCCGTACTAACGCACACAAATTCAGGGTACCTATTCACCAGTCACCGACGTACCCGAGATTCGCTCTCCCTTCATCGCCGCACGAGGATCGTGTCGAGCGGCTTCTTCTCCAGCGCGTGCTGCGGGATCGTGGCATGCGCGGCGGGGTAGCCGACCGGCATGACGACGTACGCCCGCTCGTTGCGCGGCCGCCCGAGCAGTTCCGCGAGGAAGGCCATCGGGCTTGGCGTGTGCGTCAGCGAGACGAGGCCCGCGTGCGTGATGCTCGCGAGGAAGAACCCGACCGCGATGCCGACGGACTCCTGCATGTAGTAGTGCTTGTGCTGCCGCTCGGTGCCGTCCGGCATCCGTTCCAGCCCGTATGCGTGCCCGAAGGCGACGACGATGTACGGCGCGTCGGTCAGGTGGGGTTTGTTGACATCCGTACCGAGCGGCGCGAGGGCGGCGCGCCACTCCGGCGAGATGTGGTGCGCGTAGAAGTCCCGCTCCTCCACCTCCGCCGCGTCGCGCATCCGCCGCTTGAGCACGGGGTCGGAGACGACGACGAAGGTCCACGGCTGCTGGTTCGCACCGGAGGGGGCGGTGCCCGCTGCCGCGACGGCGTTCTCGATGATCGCGATGGGTACCGGCTCCGGGGAGAACATGCGGACGGTGCGGCGGCGGCGCATCGTCGCGAGGAACGTTTCCGAGCGCGCGATGCTCTCCGCCACCGGCAACCGCTCATAGTCGAGCGGGACCGGAACGTACGATGCATCTTCCCCATCAATTACTGGCTGCGCGATGCCTTCCACGGCTTTCTCCCACACAACAGCGTCCGGAAAACCACGAAAGCGATTGAACCGCAAAGAGCGCAAAGGAAGCAACGAATTTTTGGTTTTGTCTTCATTTCCCTCTCTTGTTTGCGACCTCTGCGTCCTTCGCGCCTTTGCGGTTCTCCCCGGCTTTCGTCACTTTCCTCGTCACGAGCCGAGCGCGTAGGATTCGCGGCGCGGGTCTGCGCCGCCGACGCGGGTGCCGGTGGCGGGATCGACGATGATCGCGCAGACGCTGCATGCCGCGCCGCTCCAATCATCCCAGACATTGACGGTGTGCCCGCGCCGCGCCAGGTCGTCCCGCACCTCGGCGGGGATGCGGCCCTCGATGTTCAGGAGGCCAGGGTGGTAGCCGTGCGGCCAGAACGAGTTGGGGAAGGACTCGCTGATGACGCGCGGCTGCTCGATCGCCTGCTGCGGGTTCATATGGAATTCCGTGCAGTTGAGGAAGACTTGCAGCATCGCCTGCGTCTGGCCGTCGCCGCCGGGGCAGCCGAAGGGCATAAAGAGTTCGCCCTCACGCAGCGCCAGTGCTGGGTTCGGCGTCAGGCGCGGGCGCTTGCCCGGCTGGAGCGACGAGGCGTGGCGCGGGTCGAGCCACGACTGCGAGCCGCGCGACGACATCGCGAAGCCGAGGCCCGGCACGAGCGGGCTGGACATCGCGCTGTCGCTCGGCGTGGCGGAGAAGGCGTTGCCGTCCTTATCCACGACGCAGCAATACGCGGTGTCCGGCCCCGGCGGCGCGGCGACCAGTTCGGGCCGGTACGGTGTCACGTCGAGGTACGAGGTGTCGTCCATCATGAAGGGGCGCGGGTCGCCGAACGGGGGCATCTCGCCCCAGGCGCGCGCCGGGTCGATCCGCGCCCGTCGCGTCGCGGCGTACTCCGCCGAGAGCAGCCCCGCCATCGGCACCGGCACGAAATCGGGGTCGCCGTAGAACTTGTCGCGATCGGCGAAGGCGAGGTTGAGCGCCTCCGCGACGACGTGCAGGTAGTCGGCGCTGTTGTGGCCGAGGGCGGGGAGGTCGTACCCCGCGAGAATTCCCAATGCCTGCGGCAGCGCGGGCCCTTGCGACCACGGGCCGCAGGCGTAGACGGTGTACTCGTGGTACGGCACGCTCACCGGCGCTTCCTCGCCGACGCGGAAGGCCGCCAGATCGTCGCCGGTGAGCAGGCCACCCTGTTCGGCGCTGAACTGGGCCATCTCCTCGGCGATCTCGCCCTCGTAGAAGAGCCGCCGCGCCGCCTCCAGGCCCGCCGCGCGGTTCGCCGCGCCGCGCTCCACCGCCATCAGCCGCCGGAAGGTGCGCGCCAGATCGGGCTGCCGCCAGACCTCGCGGACGCGCGGCGACCGCCCGTTGGGGAGGAAGGTCGGCACGGAGGAGGGCCAGGTGGCGATCCGCGCCGCCGCCTCCGCAAACATGCTCGCCAGCCGGGGATAGACCGGGAAGCCGCGCTCGGCCAGATGGAGCGCGGGTGCAGCAACCTCGGCGAAGGTCATCGTGCCGTAGCGCGCGAGCGCGTGCAGCCACGCCCCCGCCGCTGCGGGCGTGACGGTGCGCGGGATGCCGACGGGCATGTCGCCGCCGTGCTGCTCCATGAACCAGGCAATGGACGCCTGCGCGGGCCAGCGCCCGAGCCCGCTGATCGTGCCGACCCGCTTCGTCCCCGCCTCATAGACCATGATCGGCGCGACGCCGCCGAGATTGACGAGGCCCGGTTCGAGCACATCGATGCACAACCCCGCCGCGACGCCCGCATCGGTCGCGTTGCCGCCCGCCTTGAGGATTTCCAGCCCGGCGGTCGTCGCCAGATAGTGGGTCGAGGAAACCATCTGCTCCGCGCCCATGATCGCGGGCCGGTGGGCATGATGCCACGTTACCATCGCGCTGCCTCCCTTGGAATTCCGTTATCCTTGCTGGGCCGAAGGTTCGCCGGTGCCGCCATGATAGCACAGGCGACGATCCGGGGGAGTGAGAATCGCCGGTCCTGGTACGATTTCCATATGGAACAGGGATCGGTATGTGACGCGCTAGCGCATCGCCGACATGTTGGGCCGATGGACGATGCCAATCGGTGATACCAGGAACGTCGGGCGGAGAGTCTGCACGGTGTGATCCCTTCACTCTTCCGCGTACTGCCGGGTATCGGCCACGCGCTGCACCGGCTGCGGCGTGAGCAATCCCTGCCAACCGAACCTCGCCACGCCCGTCATACCGGCGGCTATCAGCACGGCGGCGCACGCCGCGATGCCACCGCGCGGCCCGAGCACCGCGAAGAATGGCCCCGACAGCAGCAGTCCCGCGCCCGCGCCGCCGTATACCACCGTCATCTCGAGGCTGTACACTTTACCGATCTGATCGTCCGGCAGATCGCGCTGCACCATCGTCCGCACCGTGATGTCTACCAGCGGCCCGCCAATCGCCGCGAGCGCCGTGCCGAGCATCGCCACCCACAGCACCGGCGCCACCGCGACCAGCGCGTACCCCGCCCCGAGGACGAGGCGCGCCCCAACGAGCGCGGCGGCTTGTCGGTGGATCATCAGGCTCCCGACGACGAGATTCGCGAGGATGCTGCTGATCCCGTAGGCACCGAGGAGTAGCCCGTATGCCCCCACCCCCGCGCCGAGCGTGCGCGCGACGAGGAGCACCAGCCCGACCCGGAACGCTGCGGACCACGCCAGGGTGCCTACTCCCTCGGTCGCGAGATACCAGCTGAGCACCGGATGGGCGCGCACGAGCCGGATGGCGCCCAATGCCTCCCGGATCATACTCGGGCGGGGCGCTGTCCGAGATGCCGACCGAGCGCGGTGATCGCGAGCACCGAGGCGAGGAAGCTGACCGCGTCGAGGGTGAAGAACTGCGTGATCGGCAGCAGCGCGACGAGCAACCCCGCCATGCTCGGCGCGACGGCGAGGGCGAGTCGCCAAGTGCCGTCCATTAGCCCGTTCAATGCCTGCAACTCCGTCCGATCCTTCGCCAGCGCGGGCAGGCTCGCCAAGAGCGCGGGGTTGAAGAGGCTGTCGAGGGCGGCGAGCACCGCCGCCGCAGCGGCGAGGTGCCACAGCTGCAACCGCCCCGCATGTGCGAGCACAGGCAGGGTTCCCACCGTCACCGCGCGCAGGAGGTCCGCTGCGATCATTGCCCGGCGGCGATCCCAGCGATCGGCGAGCACGCCGCCGAGCATGCCGAGAGCGAGCCGCGTCAGGGCGCTCGCAGCGACGACCGGCCCGACCCCGCTCCCCGCTACCTGGACCGCCACCCAGACGACCGCGAGGTCGTAGACGTGATCGCCCATTGCCGAGCAGACCTGGCTGGCCTAGAGCGTTGCCAAGGGCCAACGCCGCAAGAGCCGCAGATAGTTCACGTCCGTCTCCTCCAGTGGCAGTGGGCAGTTATGGGATTGAATCGCTGCCCGCTGCCCACTGCCCACTGCCCACTCGCTTGCGCTGAGCGAGCAACCAGTCCGCCCAGGCGGCGATCCCCTCCCCCGTCCGGCATGACACCTCGAAGATCGGCGCCTCCGGGTTCAGCGCCCGTACCGATGGGTAGAAGAACGCCCGCT
>JAABUS010002226.1_pt1 | contig 37589 bp, 34 predicted proteins | sample 5560161 | NCBI WGS metagenome assembly JAABUS01 (sample SAMN10711885, study PRJNA513376) | rock metagenome | isolation source: Antarctica rocks | place: Antarctica: Victoria Land, Trio Nunatak nord | collected 2016-01-04
AGTTAGCTTATGTTCTTCTGAGTCATATAGATAGTCGATTCTTCTCTTCTAGATACTTTTCTTTCTTAGCATTTATATACTCGTTACATTACACTCATATGACTCGCTCTATGCTGATCTCTAACATTATATAAATGCTTCTTCGTTACAGGCGAAGTGAAATAATCTGCATCGATTTCTTCAAGTGCTTCTGCTAGTAGTTCTTCAACTCTCTATCGACTTTGATCTAGCGACTTGCGTTCGTGCAGCAGCACTCATCTTTCTTTTCTTGTGAGCTGATTCAGCGAGAATAAACAAAAGATTCAAACTCGTGCGCTGATCAGCGAGTATAAACAAACGATTGAAATCATTCGACTAGGTCAAAGATCAGCGAATTAATCGTTCATTCAGATTCGCAAGAAATTTTTCGAATTTGTTGAACAACGAAACCAGTCATAGAACTGCGTCGAAGTCTCTATTTCAAGAGCAATCAAACGAGGTCAGTCATAGAACTGCGTGAAGTCTCTATCTTGAGAAGCAAACTCTCAGTAAGTTTGCTTCAATGACATCGTCAATGCGATGATCTTCTCATCGCTCTACTCATCAGTGAATCTGATCATACGTTCACGTGCAACTAGTGAGTCTGCTACAATGACGAGCTCAAAGTTGATCTCTTCAATGAGCAAGTCAATCAGTGAGTTTGCTTCAATGACACTGTCAATGCAATGATCTATCTTCTCATCATTCTACTCATCAGTGAATTGATTCGTCTACTCGTTTATGTGCAACTAGTGAGTCTGCTACAATGACATCTTTCGTCAATGCAATGATCTATCTATTCACATCGCTCTATCTATCAGTGAATCGATTCGTTTATCAGTTCACATGCAACTAGTAAGTCTGCTTCAATGACATCTATTCTCAATGCAATGATTTACTCGCTCTCATCGTTGTACTCATCAGTGAACCTGATTATATGTTCACGTGCAATCAGTGAGTCTGCTTCAATGACATAAGCCAATAGTCAATCTCTTCGCTGAGCAAGTCGATTTCTCTCTACATAACTAGTCTGCTACAATAAACATTTCGATTCTACACAAGACTAAGAAAATACATTCATGCAAACATGAATCATTGAAGAGAGAAAATACTGTTACGATTCTAGCTACGCATCTATGTTGATAGCTATGTTGATAGCTATGTTGATGACTATGTTGATGATTATGTTTCTGACTATCGTTGATCGCTCGTCACTAGACTATTGAGTTGTTTTGAAGTCAACTCTATTCAGAGTTAGCTTATGTTCTTCTGAGTCATATAGATAGTCGATTCTTTTCTTCTAGATACTTTTCTTTCTTAGCATTTATATACTCATTACATTATACTTATATGACTCGCTTTATGCTGACTTCTAACATTTTCAATTGTTGATGATCAAAGTTCAGTAGCTCTTTCATTTGAATGACAATATCATTTGCTTTTCTAGCTTCAAGTCGTTCATGAGTTGTTTTGTAGTCAGTTGTATCTGAATTGAAACTCATTTGAAAGTGAAATTCTTTATTGAAGTAGAAGAAAGTCATTGAAGTGATTGAGAAGATATTGAAATTGTCGCTGAATTTCATCATAGATATTCATTTGACTCAGTTGTTCTGCATATAATTGCAGTAGATTCTAAGTTCACATTCAACATCTTGATTGACTTGTTTTGATTAATTGTTGATCTCAAAATGATAGACTGTGAATAAACTAGCTATGATTCTCAGTCGCTTGCAAAGACTTTTTCACATAATCGATATAAATTGAAAGTCTCTGTTCAAAACAATAGAACTGAATAAATCATGCAGTCGATAAACGTTTCATAGCATGATTCAAATCATTTCTTCAACTGAAATGTTATCATCTTTTCAATGACAGAAAACATAGTGACGTTCTTTGATAAAACAACATATGATTATGCAAATGACATTATAGTCTTCTGACAGAGATAGTTCAGTGATGAAGTTCATAGCTATATCTTTTCAGCGTTTCTGTGAAATCGAAAGAGAATAATGAAGTTCATTGATGCTATTTCTAAAGACTTTGCTTCACTGATAAGCATGACAGTTTTGAATGTATCATTGAATAGTAGCTCGATGATCTGATCAATAGTAGAAATGCTGAACTAGATTGATGATTCATTTATTGTCGAAATGAGAGATTGAAAATTGATCATGCACTTCTTGTAGTAATTTCGTGTGCATGTTCTCAGAAATTCACAGTAGATCTTTTTTAAATAGAACATCGTCAATGATTTTGCAGTTCTTCAGTTTAGTGATATGAAATTTGAGCTTGTTATCATTCATAGCTTGTTTATATTCACTGCAAAACTCATCTGTTTGATTGACTAATTGTACTCTCTGATAGAGATTGACTTCTGATTTCAAATTTACGCTTGATTTCAAGTCAATAGATAGAATATCAACTCTATCAGAGATAAGAATAGTTTGAAAGCAATTTTCAAATCATTTAGCTGATTTAAAGATGTTCATTAGAGACATTCAAGTTAGCACATCGACTTTAGTATTCATTTTGCCTGATCTAAAGATGATCTGAAAATTGAACTTCAATAGAATGTTCAGATAGTTGACTTGACATCTACTCAGCTGTTTGTTTTTCATGAAGATCTTCAGAGCTTGATGATCAATAAATATCTGAATGAGTAATTCAGTACATTTCAGCTCAAGTCATCAATGTTTGAAACAGCGAATAATGATCAACAATTTCTTGTCATAGATATGATAGTTGATTTCAGCGAAAATCATGCTTTTGCTGTAGAAGATCATCAAGTGAAGTACATTCTCATCATCATACTGAGACAGTATTTCATCTTTTACATAGTTTAATGCATCAATTTTCAAAATAGTCTGATGTTTGAAATTGAAATGATGAAGAACTGAAGTGAAACTGATCTGTTTCTTCAGATTTCTGAAAGCTTGAATGCAAACTTCATTTCAAACAAAAGACGTGTCTTTTCTAGTCAATTGAGTGAATGATTTGACTAGTTTGAAGAAGTTTCTAATGAAATGATGATAGAAGTTCACAAATCTCATGAAGTTCTGAATTTCTTTCAAATTGATTGAAGTAGTTCAGTTTACTATGATGATCATCTTACTTAAATTCATGCAAAGATCTTGTTCTGATACAATAACTTCTAGAAAAACAGTCTCTTCTACATTAAATTTGCACTTTCGAATATTCATCTGCAGTTCAGCTTCGCGTAATCATTTCAATACTAGTTTGACGTGATCTCTATATTTCTTTCTTGTTTTGCTATAAATGAGAATGTCATCTAGATAGACTTGACAAAAGTCGTTCAGAAAGTTTCATAGAACATCATTCATATATTGCTGAAAGAAAATTGATTTGTTAGTCAGTTTGAATGATAGCATCTTGTATTTATATGCTTCTAAAGCAGTGATAAAAATGATGTAATTCTCATTATTGAGATGCATTTGAAGTTTGTTAAACGCTGATATGATGTTCAATCTAGTCAGATGCTTGCAATTCACTATTTTATCAATGATCTTGTTTATCAATGATAGAGAATATTTAGTTCTTTTGAAAATGACATTTAGCTTTTGATAGTTCATGCAGAATCAAAGATCTTCATTTGCTTTAAGAGTGAATAAAACAGGAAAGAAATAAAGAGTCTGACTGAAAGTGATGAATTTCTTTGACAGATTCTCGTTTAGATACTTCTTTACTTTCAGAAGTTTGACAAAGAACATTCAATATGCTTAGCAGCGAGAAAATGTTGAATCACTGATGAGTTCAATTTTATGATCATAAGAGTGATGAGAGAATAGTTTATTTGATTAAGCTCGATCAAAAACATCTAGAAAATTATGATATTCTGAAGACAGTTTGACTTTAATAGCTTTCAAATTCTGAGTAGTTTTCTTAACGAAAGAGACGTTCAGAGCATTCAAATTGCACTGAGTGTTGTACGCGATTTTTCTATTGATATTCTTTATGAATAGAGCGAATACTTCAGTCTGATTATTCTTTGAGCAATTCAACAATGTTTTAAACGAAGCAATGTTTATGCTTCAAATTGAGAATGACTCTTTCTGAATTGTAGTTGAAACAAATCATTTGAGCATTCTAGAAATCTTTGACTGAGAGATGAAAGTAAACGAAGTTGATCGCAATCAACTTAAGTGCTTTAAATTAAGAGAAATTGAAAAAATTGAAATGAAAGTATCTAATTGATTCGAAAAAACGATGACATCGATTTGCATATTCAGTAATATTTCATTTTTATTCATTCATGATTTTTCTAATATGACTTCGTGATGATCGATGTCAGCTATTAACATAGAAACAGTCAATTTCTTATGACTTTCAATGATGAAATTTGATAGAATTTTATGAGTGATAGTCTTCTTAAATATCTTTTTATCATATTCTTTTATTAACTTCTCTTTTGTCAGTGATATAGATTGAATTTTCAGCTTTTTACATACTTTATCGACTAAATTGATATGTATGATCATATAGATGACTGAATCACTGTTTATCAAAGAGCAAAGATTGAATGATTCATTCTGCAAGATGAGAAGAGCATTGACTAGAAATGACTTATCAAAGTAATTCTCTTTCAATAGAATTTCGTTTAGATTGCACAAAGATATAATCTTCACTTCAATAATTGTTGAAAAAATGACTAGTTTTTTAACTCAAACTCTGATTCAGTATTGAGTTCAAAATGATCATAGTTCTCATCAACTGCATTAACTTTGATAGATTGATTTAAGCATTCTTTGAAACTATGATTTGATTTGTAATATACAAAACAGATTTCAACTAAAACATCTGCATTCTTGACGCTAGTCAAAACTGCGCTGCGCAACTTTGATCAGTCAGACTTTGAAGTTGAAGACTGAACAGCAATAGTTGCTCTAGAAATGATGATCTTTAAATCATCATGTTTGAGTAGTTGTTCTTGATCTTTCAAACTGCTTTATGTTCATTGTTCAAGTGAATCAGATAGTTTCAAATATCTGATAGTTTGATGAGTGACTTCATCTGAGCTGTTCAAAAGATTCAAAGACGAGAGTTTATTTTATTCTTTAGATCAATGACTAGTACGTTCTTCTGATACTTTAAATAAATGTATAGTTGTTGAAACTGATTAAAGAAATCGCTGAATTTCTTTGATTCTTGAATCAGATTAATATATTCTCTACGATAGTTGTTTTTCTTATCAGAGTCATGAAATGATTGAGCTAGTTTCTCTAGAAGTTCATTGACAGTCAGATAGAAATTATCACAGTTGAAATTGCGTCTGACTTAAGTGATTTCAACAACGTCATTTGCTAGTTGAGAGTTTATGTAGTTCAACTTGTAGAGTTCATTTGAAAAGATGTTGACGTTAATTGCTAGCTTCTTTCATTGTTTCATCTTGACGAGACAATCTGTTTCTCTATTAAGAACATAGATACGTTTCTTTCATACTTTCATATCATTGAGTATGATGATTTCAGCATTTAATTCGTTGAAAGCAATGAATGAAAAAGTGTGTTGTGAGTCGATGATAAAAGAGAAAGCTTGTGAACATGTTTGTTGCAAGAGATCAACGAAAGCTTTATCTTTATCAAATGTGTTCTTAAATGTCATAGTGAAGAAGATGAGAGTTGTTTAAAAGAGAGTTGAATGAATGATGATGCTTGATGATTGAAAAAGAAAGATGTATGTTTGTTCAACAAAGAAGATGTTTCTGAGAATGATTGATCTTGAAGCAATTCACGAAGATTCTTTATCATAATTCTCTTGATTGATTTGATTCTCTAGCAATTCACGAAGATTCTTTATCATAGATTCTATTAATCGATTTTGAATGAATGCATACTGAATGAGCGATAAATCTTCTAGCAATTCAACAATCATATGTTTTCATTAATTCTATGAATTTTCTGATGTTGTTCTTGTCTTTCAAGATTGAATTATCAGATAAACAAATTTCTTTAGACTTGATTCATCTGTATGAGTTGATTGAATGAGTAATGAAATCAGTATCGTGTGATTAACGAATTCTTAATATAATGTCAGAATCATGTTTAAATAATACAATCAATGAAGATCAGAGTTGATAGTGCTTGATCTTTAGAAATAGCTATAACTGAATATTAAGAATACAGAAGAAGATTGATACAAAAGCTTTTATTTATGTAATGTTCAGAGACTGCGCTAGACTTGAAAGAAATGTGTTTGTAACATGAAAAGAAAATGATGTAAATGAACAAGATGTTGATGAAGAAAAAGAATGTTGAAAAAGAAAAAAAGTTTTGAGAAAGAAAAAGAATGTTGAGTCATATCTGAGTCAAATCTGAGTCAGATTTAGATCAGATTTCGACTAGATCATTGACTAGTTCTAATCATTATACAAAGTACTTGCTAGCGTGCATTGCAAATTGATTAAAGATTCAATCTTGTTCAGTCTTATTAATCTTGATACGCTCATAACATAAGAAAGACAACTATTGTAGAAAATATATTAATCTGATTCAAGAATCAAAGAAATTCAGCAATTTCTTTAATCAATTTCAACAACTATACATTTATTTAAAGTATCAGAAAAACGTACTAATCATTAATCTAAAGAATAAAATAAACTCTTGTTTTCAAATTTTTTGAACAGCTCAGATGAAGTCACTCATCAAGCTATCAGATATTTGAAACTATCTGATTCACTTGAACAATAAACATAGAGCAGTTCAAAAGATCAAGAACAAACTACTTAAACATGATGATTCAAAGATCATCATTTCTAGAGCAACTATTACTGTTCAGTCTTTAACTTTGAAGTCTGACTGATCAAAGTTGCGCAGCGCAGTTTTGACTAGCGTCAAGAATGTAAATGTTCTAGTTGAAATCTGTTTTGTATATTACAAATCAGATCATAGTTTCAAAGAATGCTTAAATCAATCTATCAAAGTTAATGCAGTTGATGAGAACTATGATCATTTTAAACTCAATACTGAATCAGAGTTTAAGTTAAAAAACTAGTCATCTTTTCAACAATCACTGAAGTGAAGATTATATCTTTATGCAATCTAGATGAAATTTTATCAAAAGAGAATTACTTTGATAAGTTATTTCTAGTCAATGCTCTTCTCATCTCACAGAACGAATCATTCAGTCTTCGCTCTTTGATAGACAATGATTCAATCATTTATATGATTATACATATCAATCTAGTTAATAAAGTATGTAAAGAGCTGAAAATTCAATTTATATCACTGACAAAAGAGAAGTTAATAAAAGAATATGATGAAAAGATATTTAAAAAGACTATTACTCATAAAATTCTATCAAATCTCATCATTGAAAGTCATAAGAAATTAACTGTTTCTATGTTGATAGCTGACATTAATCATCACGAAGTCATATTAGAAAAATTATGAATGAACAAAAATGAAATATTATTGAATATGCAAATCGACATCATCATTTTTTCAAATCAATTAAATACTTTCATTTCGATTTTTTCAATCTCTTTCAATTCAAAGCACTCAAGTTAATCACAATCAACTTCGTTTACTTTTACTTCTCAGTCAAAGATTTCTAGAATGCTCAAATGATCTGTTTCAACTATGATTCAGAAAGAATCATTCTCAATTTGAAGCATAAACATTGCTTCATTCAAAACATTGTTGAATCATTCAAAGAAGAACAAGATCAAAGTCTTTGCTTTATTCATGATAAACATCAATAAAGAAATCGCGTACAATACTCAGTGCAATTTGAACGTTCTAAACATCTCTTCAATCAATGAAATGACTCAGAATTTAGAAGACATTAAAGCGAAGCTGCTCTCAAAATATCACGAGTTTCTAGATGTTTTTGATTGAGCTCAATTGAATAAACTACTTTTTCATCGCTTCTATAATTATAAAATCAAGCTCACTAGTGATTCAACGCTTTCTTGCTGTTGAGCATATTAAATGTTCTCTGTCAAACTTCTGAAAGTAAAGAAGTATCTGAACGAGAATCTGTTAAAGAAATTCATCACTTTCAGTCAGACTCTCTATTTCTCGTTGATTCTATTCGCTCTCAAAGCAAATGAAAATCTTCGATTCTGCGTGAACTATTGAAAGCTAAATGTCATTTTCAAAAGAAATAGATATTCTTTATTGTTGATAGATGAGATCATTGATAAAATAGTGAGTTGCAAGCATCTGACTAGATTGAACATCATATCAGCATTCAACAAACTTCAAATGCATCTCAATAGCAAGAATTACATCACTTTTATCACTGCTTTAAAAGCATATAAATACAAGATGCTATCATTTAAACTGACTAATGAATCGATCTTCTTTCAGCAATATATGAATGATGTTCTATGAGACTTTCTGAACGACTTTTGTCAAGTCTATCTAGATGACATTCTCATTTATAACAAAACAAGTGTCATAATTCTAGTCTTGTCAGACTCAGTCTTCTAGTCTTGTCAGATTTATTCTTGCTTCGTCATCTTGACTAGTTCTTATTGAGTCTAGCGTCGACTGAGAAACATACATATGTAGTCAGCTTCTTTTCTGTAGCTATCTTTCTTTCTTAGCATTTATCTTCTAGTTAAATGACACTCATATTGACTCGCTCTATGCTGATTTCTAACATTAGATAAATGCTCATCATTTACTCTGCTATCGATGAATAAACGATATGAAACAATCTATTCAGTAAGAAAAATTTGCAAGAAATTTTTCAAATTTGCATCATCATTTTAGATTGCAAGAGATTCTTCGATTCTACACTCATTTTCATCATTCTATTTGCAAGAGATTCTTTGAATAAAGCACTCAATTATTATCTGAAATTCACAAGAAATTCTTTGAATTTTCACTCATCAAAAAACATCAATTCAAAACATCAATCTCTCATTTACTTCTTTCTTCTCTCATCATGACATGCAACATCGAGTCAGTCGAGTCTTGAACAACTCATCTGCTTAAAAGCACTGTCAGTAGAAGAGTTTCACTTCTACTCATCAATGCTTCAGTCGAAGTTGAGAAAGCTGTCATTGCATAAAACATAAATATCGAGAAACAACTGCTTCATTGAGTCAGCAATCAACTCGATGAAGTCATCAATATGCTGAACGAGCTTCGAAGTCAGCGAGATCTGACTTTACAACTCAATGAACACTGACTTCTTGTACAAGAAGATCACAAAAAGAGAGCGAAACAACTAGAAGTCGCTTTTGATAAGAACGATGAGCTAGAGAAAAAGATCAGTCAGTTACAAGGCGAGCAATTGAACTTCAGAGCGAAACAACGTCAAGTCAATCAATCTATGTCTTGTCAGAATACTCAGTCAGCTGAACAATGAGTCAATCAGAAAGAAGCTTCTACAATCTCAGTTTCGATTCGTTGCTCTGAAGTTGAACAAAGCTTGACTTTCGAAGCTCACTTTCAACGAGAATCTTCTACTCTATCTGATAACGAGAACGATCATCACAAGTTCATCAAGCTTTCAAATTCACTCATCTTCATCGAAACAGATGATTCTATCTGAGAGACATGAAGCATCAAAATAGCTGACAAGCTCGATGTCAACGCGAATCATTATTCTACTGAAAAGATTCATATTGTCTATGTGATTTTCAGGCTAAAAGACGATGCTAATCAGCAAATCTATGCAAAGCATTGTGTTGAAGCTTTCTCATTCTATCAGTCACTATCAGAGCTATTGAAGCATCTGAAAGAAATTTACGAAGATCAGAATCTGATTTGAAAGTGTCATCATGAATACGTCGCTCTAAAGCAGCTCAACAAGCTCTTCAGCTCTTTCTATTCAGAATTCACTAGAATATTCAGCTTTCTGAACTACGATGATATCACTCTGATGAACGACATTCAGAATAAAATCAACAATCGTCTTCAGAACGCGTTGTCAGTTTGCCTCATAGAGTTTAGCTCGCTTGATAAGCTCAAGATCTTTCTTCAAGATGTGAATAACAAACAACAAGTCAATTATCAGCTACGTGACGAGCAACAAACAGTCAAATCAATAGCAACTTCGAAAAAACGTTTTGTTTCTTCGTCAACATCAGCTTCAGCCTCAACTACTAGCTATGTTCGACTCGTTACTTTTTTCATTCTCGAATCTGAATGATCAAGAATATCAATCATCTGCTTCAACTGCAAAGTATCGAATCATCTTTCAAAGAACTGCTCTCAGCTGAAAACTAGTACTTCAACATCTTGTGCATTCATTTCTCGTCTTAATGAGATCATTATGTCAAAAGAAGAGAAGAAATTATTTACAGAGAAATCGAAGAATGAGACAAAAAACTAGTGACTTTCATCAAAGACGTGATAAAAGATGTGTTAATTTCTTCAACAACGAGCAGCTCAAATGATTTCTTTGCTTCGAAATCTTTGACTACTGAATGTGTACTATCTAGCAATGAAATTAGTTACTCATTAAAGTTATTGATTGACACTGAAGCAGCTGACTATTCGTTTATTGATGAATTAATCGCGCAGAATGTTTGTGATTATTTGCAAATTGAATCATTATCTTTAATCAAGCTCAAGTGAATAAGAAGATTCGATGATCATTATGCAAAAAACCTCATTACTCATGCAATTTATTTGAATCTGACTGTTCAAGATCATATGAAACGTTTCACTTCTATGCTGATTACTTGATTGAATCAACATCGAATGATTCTTGAAAAAACATGAATGAACAAGATTGAGATGACTATTGATATGAGAAATGATCATCTTCAATTTTCTAGTTTCGAAGCTCATATCAAAGCTTCTATCAAAGCTCATTCAACTGTTCTTTCAAGCAAGAAAATCGCGATAGAACAGAAGAGTTCAACCTCTACTCAAATACTAAAGAGATCTATCTCTTCTGTTGTCATTCAACTCAGCGAGAAGTCATCTTCATTCAATAAAATCGTGAAATCATCTAATTCAGTCAACTTCGCTTCGTCTTTCAATTCAATGAACATAGCAATGATAGAGACTGCAGCATATAGATCACTAGTTAAACGATTGAATGTGACTACTTTCGCGATCATCGTCACGAAAATCGATTGACTTCTAAAAACAGCTAGAAATAAACTCGAAGATGTAAATCTACAAGAGCTTTCACATGAAAAGATCTTGAAAGAAGTCAAAGCTAAGCTTTCTTCGAAATATCATGACTATCTAAACGTGTTTGATCGAGCTATGACTGATCAACTACTCTCTCATCGTCTCTATGATCACAAAATTGAGTTGACAGACGAGAAAATGTCTTCTCGAAGTCATCTCTATCATATGTCTGACTACAAGCTTCAAAAGATGAAGAATTATCTGATTAAACATCTGAATAAGAACTTTATATCTTTCAGCTCGATCTCATATGCTTCGCTCATACTATTCATTGAAAAGAAAGATGATAGTTTGCGTTTCTGCATTGATTATAAAAAGCTCAATGCTTTGATCAAACGAAATCGCTATTCTCTACTCTTAATAGACGAAACTCTTGCTTGTATTCAAGATAGCAAGTATCTGACTTGATTGAATATAATAGTCATCTTCAACAAATCACACATGCATTCAAAGAGCGAAGATTTGACTATCTTTATTATCTTTTTTGACTTCTACAAATATCACGTGATGTCTTTTGAATTAATCAACGACTTAACTTTCTATTAACATTATATGAACGACGTGCTGTTTGATTATCTACATCAGTTTTGTCAGATCTATCTAGATGACATTATCATTTACAGCAAAACACTGAAGAAACATAAGAAACATGTACGACTAGTTCTACATAGACTACGAGAGATCGATCTACAGATGAATATAAACAAATGCAAGTTTCATGTTCAAGAGATCAGCTTTTTAAAACTATTGCTATTCATTGAGAGACTGAAGATGAATTTTCGAAAGATACAAGCAGTTGTCGAATGATCTACTTCTACAAATCTTACTCAGATGCAGTTCTTTATCGACTTCTGCAATTTCTATCGTCGCTTTATAAAGAACTTCTCGAAGATTGTTTAATCAATGATTCAACTCACTCAAAAAGAGGTGATATTTGAATGAGATCACGCTTGTCAAATGATCTTTGATCATATGAAGAAATGAATGACTGAAGCATCTATTCTTCGTCATTTTGATCAGAATAGAAAGACTATTCTTGAAACAGACTCATTCAACTACGTCAATGATGACATACTTTCTCAGTATGATGACAAAGAAACATTGCATTCAATGATCTACTACAGCAAGAATCTGAGTCTCGCTGAGTGCAATTACGAGATTTATGACAAGAAGTTACTAGCAATCATTCAAGCATTCAAGCATTAATGATCTGAACTGAAATTGACTGAGCTATCAATCAAGATGTTCATCAATCATCAAGCTCTGACGTCATTAATGAAGAATAAAGAGCTGAGTAGACGTCAGATGCGCTGAGTTCAGAAGCTAGCTGACTTCAACTTCAAGATAATGTATCGATCTGACAAACAGAACATTAAAATCAATGCATTAACTCGTTGAGCTGACTTCGTGCTCAGAGATTTCGATGATGAATGCATTCACTATCAATGAATCACTATTCTGACGTCGAATCGAATGAAGATTGCTGATCTAAAGAAGAACGTCAGCAAGTCAATCTATAAACAAGTTTTTGACGCAAATGAAATTGACGAGAATTGTACTTTACTTCGTGAAGCAAAGATTAGAAACGAAGCACAATGCAAAGACATCAAGCTGAAGAATTGTCGAGTTCAGAATGAAATCTTATACAAAGACAGTCAGCTATGAGTCTCGTTCAATGAACTTCTGCAAATGAATCTGATTCGTGAGATGCACAATCAATTCTCAATAGATCATCTTGATATTCTTAGAACGATGAAGATCATCAAACGAAACTACTATTGATCGTTCATGCAAAAGACAGTAGATCGATATATTTGAAACTGCTATGTTTATCAACGATCAAAGACATCTAGAAATAAATCAAATGACTTGCTTCAATCTCTATCAATATCTGAACAGCGATGACAGAACATAGTCATGAACTTCATTATTGATCTATCTGATTCGTACGACTACAACGCTATTCTGACTGTCATCTGCAAATTGTTGAAAGAAAGACATTATATTTCTTGCATCACTGATGATGAAGATATCACAGTCGAAAAGACAGCTGAAATATTGCTTCAATGAGTATATTAAACTCACGATTTATCAAGCTTCATTGTATTCAATCGAGATTCTCAGTTCATCTTCATTCTTTGAAAATCTCTTTGCAAACGACTGAGCATTTCTCTTCGATTGTTCATCGTTTATCATTCTCAGATCAATGATCAAAGCGAACGAGTCAATCAGAATATCGAGCGATATCTTTGTTTCTTCTGTTCATACATGCAAAACAACTGATTCAAGTGACTATTCATGATTGAGTTTGTTGACAATAATGTCTTGTCTTCAGTCATCTTCTTGATTCTCTTCTTCATGAACAAGAGCTTTCACTTTCGTATGAGCTTCAACTCTGACATCATCGAGTATGAAAGCATTCGCGAACGTCTGCAAGTCGCTTGAGTTGAAGATATATTCAATCACATAAATAAAACACTGATCTTCGCTCGCGAAGCTCTGATCAAAACATGAGAGCAAATGATGAATCAGACTAACAAGCATAGAAAGAAGATCAATTACAAGATTGAATCAAAGATGTTTCTGAATGAACGAAACATCATTACAGCGAGATCTTTCAAAAAATTGAATGACAAGATGCTCGACTCATTTCAGATCACTGAGTCTGTTGACTCATTCTATAAGTTGAAACTATCAGAAACTATGCATATACATGATGTATTTCATTCAAAGCTTCTTCGTTCTGTCGTCGATGATTCTCTGCCTGATCAAAAGAATGAATCTTCGAGATCAATAGTGATAAACGATGAAGACGAATGAAAAATCGATGATATACTGAACTTTTGATGCTATAGAAGACGACTTCAATATCGAGTCAAATGAAAAGACTATGACAACGATCTCAACTGATATAACGCTGACGACGACGAATTTATGAATACTCAAGAGATGATTGATAACTTTCATATCAAATATTCAAGAAAAGCGCACTAAGAAACAACATTCATGCAAACATAAATAGTCAAGAGAAAGAAGTAATGTCACGATTCTAGCCTTGTCAGACTCAGTCTTCTAGTCTTGTCAGATTTATTCTTGCTTCGTCATCTTGACTAGTTTCTATTAAGTCTAACGTCGACTGAGAAACACACATATGTAGTCAGCTTCTTTTCTGTAGCTATCTTTCTTTCTTAGCATTTATCTTCTAGTTAAATGACATTCATATTGACTCGCTTTATGCTGATTTCTAACAACAAGAAAGAAACATAAAGATCACGTCAAACTAGTATTGAGATGACTACACGAAGCTGAACTGCAGATGAATATTCAAAAGTGCAAATTCAATGTAGAAGAGACTGTCTTTCTAGAAGTCATTATATCAGAACTAAATCTTCATATGAATCTCAGCAAGATGACAGTCATAGTCAGCTGAATCACTTTGATCAATCTAAAAGAAATTCAGAGCTTCGTGAGATTTGTTAACTTCTATCGTTGTTTCATTAAGAACTTCTCGAAGCTAGTCAAATCATTCACTCAGTTGACTAGAAAGAATACGTCTTTTGTATGAAATGAGATCTGTGTTCAAGTCTTTGACAATCTAAAGAAACAAGTCAGCTCGACTTCAGTACTTCGTCACTTCGATCTCAAATGACAAGCTATTCTGAAGATTGACGCTTCGAACTATGTAAAAGATGAAATACTGTCTCAGTACAATGATGATGATGTACTTCACTCGATAATCTTCTACAGCAAAAGCATGATTCTTGCTGAAATCAACTATCATATCTATGACAAGAAATTGCTGATCATTATTCGCTGTTTCAAACATTAATGACTTGAGCTGAAATGTACTGAATTACTCATTCAGATATTCATCAATCATTAAGTTCTGAAGATCTTCATGAAAAACAAACAGCTGAGTTGATGTCAAGTCAACTATCTGAACATTCTATCAAAGTTCAATTTTCAGATCATTTTTAAATCAGGCAAAATGAACACTAAAGTCGATGCTCTAATCAGAATGTCTTTAGTGAACGTCTCTGAATCAGCTCAACGTCTTGAAGATCATTTTCAAACTATTCTGATCTCTGATAGAGTTAATGTTTTATCTGTTGAATCGAAAGTTAATCTTTATCAGAGAGTATGATTAGTTAATCAAATAAATGAGTTCTGCAGTGAATATAGACAAGCTATGAATGAGAACAAGCTCAAATTTCATATCACTAAACTGAAGAACTGCAAAATCATTGACGACGTTCTATTTAGAAAAGATCTACTGTGAATTTCTGAGAACATGCACACGAAATTACTACAAGAAGTGCATGATCAATCTTCAATCTTTCATTTCGACAATAAATGAATCATTAATCTAGTTCAGCGTTTCTACTATTGATCAGATCATTGAGTTACTATTTGATGATACATTTGAAACTGTCATGCTTGTCAGCAAAGCAAAGTCTCTAAAAATAGCATTAATGAACTTCATCATTCTCTCTTGATTTTACAGAAACGCTGAAAAGATATAGCTATGAACTTCATCACTGAACTATTTCTGTCAGAAGAGTATAACATCATTTGCATAATCATATGTTATCTCATCAAAGAATGTCATTATGTTTTCTGTCATTGAAAAAATGATGACATCTCAGTTGAAGAAACGGTTTGAATCATGCTATGAAATGTCTATCAACTGCATGATTTACTCAGTTCTATTGTTTCAAACAGAGACTCTCAATTCATATCAATTATGTGAAAAAGTTTTTGCAAGTAACTAAGAATCACAGCTAGTCTATTCACAGTTTATCATTCTGAAATCAATGATCAATTAAAACAAGTCAATCAAGACGTTGAATGCGAACTTAGAATCTACTGCAATTACATACAGAATGATTGAGTTAAATGAATATCTATGATGAAATTCAGCAACAATTTCAATATCTTCTCAATCACTTCAATGATTCTCTTCTACTTCAATAAAGAATTTCATTCTCGAATGAGTTTCGATTCAGATATGACTGACTACAAAACAACTTATGAACGACTTGAAGCTAGAAAAGCAGATGATATTATCATTTGAATGAAAGAGTTATTGAAATTCGATCATCAACAATTGAAAAAGATGAAGCTGACTATTAAAGTTCAGATCAATAAACATAAATGAGATATCACATATGAAGTAGATGACTGAATTTGACTGAATTTGACTGTCTTTCAAAAATGTCAAGACAATGAGACTTTGCAAAGATTTGAAAGATAAACAGCTAAACTTCTATTAAATTACTGCTAAAGTGAGTATCTTCTATCATTTTCATCTATCAGTCAGCATAAAGCATTTGCATTCGATGTTCAGCTTGAAGCTACTACGATTGTATTCAGAAGATTTTCTATCAGAACAACATTCAGAATCACTCAGATCAATCACTATTAAAGTCAATGAACATTGAGAGATAGATGATATATTGAACTTCAGATGCTATTGAGATCAAATACAGTACAAAGTCAAATGAAAAAATCTAGATAAAGATGACGAATGATACTATGTTGATAAAGAAAAATTCAATGACTCAGAGAAAGTTTTGAACGAATTTCATAAGCTATATTCAAGCAAATCGCGCTAAATATCGAAATAACTATCAACAAAAGCAAGCAAAGAAGCTACATTCATGCAAACATGAATTTTCAAAGAGAGAGATAATGTTACGAGCGTATCAAGACTAATAAGACTGAACAAGATTAAAGCTTTAATCAATTTGCAATGCACGCTAGCGAGTATTCTGCGTAATGATTAGAACTAATCAATGATCTAGTCGAGATCTGACCTAGATCTGACTCAGATTTGACTCAAATATGACTCAACACTTCTATTCTTTCTCAATATTCTTTTTCTTCATCAACATCTTGTTCATCTACATCATCTTCTTTTCATGTTACAAACACATTTCTTTCAAGTCTAGCGCAGTCTCTGAACATTACATAAATAGAAGCTTTTGTATCAATCTTCTTCTGTATTCTTAATATTCAGTTATAACTATTTCTAAAGATCAAGCACTATCAATTCTGATCTTCATTGATTGTATCATTTAAACACGATTCTGACAATTGAAAGATTTAAGTCTTTGAAGAGAACTGATATGAATTTGATACGAAGATTCTGACTCAGTATAATATCGCGAAAGCAATCATTGTATTCATAATATTTCTCATCAATATGAACAGAATTGAGAATTTTGATTGTCGCTATTTTGATTCTGTCAAGCTTGTCAGACATGATTGAACAAACTGAAATTATGTTTGATGCGTTGAAAATCAATACTGAAGTACTTGTTTATCATTATTCTGTTGCTCATGCTCACGAAGATTCAATGTCAACTTCAACTTGATCAAGCTTTAATCTATTTTGATGAGAAAGCAATGAAGAGTTACGCTTACATCTGTCATATTGAAGAAAATAAATGATTTAACAAGAATGATAGCAGTTCACTTGTCATCATTGATCTGCACTTCAAAGTGATTCTTCAAGTCAAATCAATAGTTGAAATGATTGAAAAAACGCAGCAAATCAACATACTTCTTGTCTGTTTTCATGAATGTGATAAATGCATGCAACTCGCAGAGCAATGTCTGAGTCTTCGCAATCAGTGCTCGCTGTGTCTTCATCGACTGTAGTTTAGAAAAATCTTCAATAAGTCAGCATTTCTTATCATTGCAATAAGTGCATTAATATGATAAATAAATAGTTAAATGATTCTTCTTTGAAGTCACTTGTTCTACTTGAATGATATGCTTGTGATTTTTAGACTGACTGAATCACATGTTAAATGCTGAAAAGTCTCGCTTTATTTTGATACTACTGTTGAATTTTCAATACTGATTCATGAACGTATCTTGTTCAATCATTGAGATAAAGATCTTCAGCTTAACTGTGTGATCTTCTGACAAATCGAAGACTTTTTTAAGTATGTTCTTTATATTCTGAAGAACTGATGAATTTTCATGATTCTCAAGCAGAATTGACTAAGTATAAGTTGAGATTGATCTGAAGATAAATTCAAGAAAGATCATTCATTCATCTTGATGCAGATTCTTGATCTTTGAATCATCAATGTTGTATGTGAAAAACATGAATTCAAAATAAAAAGTGTGTGACAGAGACATGTTTAAATAGTTTGCAATGATAACTTCGCGAATGTCAGAATTTGAATGTAAGCAAAAGATTCAATTATGTAAAATGTCGTGAACAAAAAGACAGTTCTTGAATAACAATGATGTGACTTGATGTAATTTAATGTCGAAGTGAATGCTGAATGTTCAGTTCATGAAGATCTTCATCACAATCTTACAAGTAACATAAAGACTTTCATTTAAAGAATTGAATGCATCAATTGCTGATTCAATTACTTCATTGATTTCAAAAATAATTTTAGCTCAAAAGATGACAGATCTGATGTTTTAATGCTCAGCTAAATTTGCTTTCTGCATCATTTTCTCATCATTCAAGATGAAAATAGTGAAATTGTCATTCTCAAGCTTCATTGCTTGAGATGTGTGATACATGATGTCAGTCACTGCATCTTTATCTATCAATGTCGCTTTGAACTTTTCTTTGAACATCATGATGAGATGTTTGTTGAAAGATGTAAAGTAATGATGTGAGATGATGTTAAGCTGTTAAAGATGAAGAAGCAATAAGAAGCAATAAGATTGTAGAATGTACAATGATAAGATGAAATGAGATTGCAGAATGTTGAATTCTATACTGATGTAAATCTAAAGTGAATGATTGATCTTAACAGTTGCAGCTCAAATTGAGATTGTTATCTGATTATGATGAGAGATAGAAAGTGAGATAAGATTGCAGAATGTTGAATTCTATACTGATGTAAGTCTAAAGTGAATGATTGATCTTAACAGTTGCAGCTTGAATTGAGATTATTATCTGATTGTGATGAGAGATAAAAAGTGAAATAAAGTTGCAGAATGTAAAATTCTAAACTGATGTGAGTTGAAGCTGAATGATTGATCTTAATGATCACAGCTTGAATTAAGATTGTTATCTGATTGTGATGAAAGATAAAAAGTCTTTAAAATGAGAATGATTCTGATTCAAAAGATTGAAGCAATTAACTGTTATGATGTTTCGAAAGTTGAGTTTCTTTAAAAAGCACATACTTGAATAAAGTGAGCAAGATATCATTGATGAATTGTATTTTTCTATTAAATATAACTAAAATATTAAAAGTGTTGATCTCAATTTTGATATGATGATTATCTTTCATTCATAAAACAATAAAGCTGTTATTCATCTTTTATTGAATCATGCTTATTTACACTGTATTCTTCATTATATTTAAGCTAACAATATAAAAGAAATGATACAGTGAATATTGTTTGCATTTTTATCGCTTATCATGTTTCACTTTGAAACATGAGCAAACAAGCTGCATCATAAACATTTCAGTCACATCTTCATTGATCTGCATATTCTTCATGTTGAGTCTTTCTGCAATGATCATTTATCAACTTTCGTGACTATACTGAAAACGTTCTTCAAGATGAATAAATCAATTCATAGTGAAAATATGATATGTATCTTCGTAATTCAATCAGAATCTGTCAAGATAGTTAATTATTTATATCAAATCAAGATTTTCTTTGCTTAGAAAGCATAATTAATCATCTTTTAACATCATGATGTCTGTTAACAAAATCAGTATTGCATTGCAAGTCATAATGCTTTCAAACAAATCTGTCTGTCACTTTCACTGTTGCAATTCATGAGAATGTGATAGCAAGCGCTTTCATAAGAGCATCACGAATTACAGCGATTCATTTATTGTCAGTGAGCAGATCAGTTATGTAGTTCAATCAAGACATGTTGCATCTATTCATTTGATGATTGCATAATTTTCACATTACTATCAATCACTTCTTGAATACAGTTGTAAAGATAAACACTTTGTTTGAAGTCTCTTATGAGTAGCACAGCTTTAACATTTTGTTGTGAAGATTACATTCAAGCGTTTGATGATGTAAATCATAGTTCACATGATTGAAAAATGAGATGATGATCATCATAGAATCATTGAAATGTGATGTCGTTGTTGATTTGACAGCAGAGAAAGTCAAGAAATTTTCTTCAAGTCAAGATGTTAAAGAACAACATTCTCAAATTAAAGCAAATTCAAAGAATCATTATTCAAGTTCATTAAATCTCACGCACTTCAATTTTTCAAATGTATTGCATAATTTCACTTTCTTCTCAATCACTCTTTGTGTTACTTGTGATTTAATAAACATTGAATAACATTATCATGAAGATAGTGTTGACTGAACGCATATGAAACATCACGACTAGTGCTAAACAAGCTTTCACTACTCAACATGTTAAAAGATGAAGAAATACTACTTTTGAACTTCATTCATCTTTTGAACCTGTTAAAAAAGCAGTCATAGAAAGAATATTGAATGTTTTGAACAGATTGATCGCGTCAAGTCGAGTACTTGACTCGAAAAGTGTTGAGTTGAATTGAATTTTTTTTGAAAAAGTGTCGAGTTGAGTTGAGAAGTTGAACTCAAGAACTCAAGTCGGGTTGAGAAGCTTGATTCAATAACTCGACTCGAAAACTCAACTCAACTCAACAAGATATTATATAGATGTAAATAGCTTGATTAAATAGTCTTCATGATTCTCTTCATGACTTTCTATCATGTTTTTCCGTCATGACTTTCTATCAAAGTCAAACGATCTTTATGTTTTTCCTTCATGTTTCTCTTCATGTTTCTCGTCATGTTCTTCGTCATGTTTCTCTCTATGTTTCTCGTCATGTTTCTCTCTATGTTTCTCGTCATGTTTCTCTTCATGTTTCTCGTCATCACTCTGTTCATGTTTCTCGTCATGACTTTCTATCAAATGATCTTCATGTTTCTCTTTATGTTTCTCGTCATGACTCTTTATCAAACAATCTTCATGTTTCTCTTTATGTTTCTCGTCATAATCTTCTATCAAACGATTTTCATGTTTTCCCTTCATGACTTTCTATCAAAAAGATAATGCAAAAGTCGGAAAAATTTCTATATTTAGCTCTCTTGACGTCAAGCTTGAGTTCTTGATGAGTCGAGTCAAGTTGACTCAATTCTCAGTTGAGTCAAGTCGCGTCAAGTTGAAAATATGAGCAACTCAACTTGAATCGAGTTAAAAATGTAAGCAACTCGACTCGACATTGATTTGAGTTCAAAATGTCAACTCAAAACTTGACTTGATGATCAGTCTAGTTTTGAAGTAAACAAATAGAACAGAGTTGTGAAACAAACAGTTTAATTTGAAAGACATCAAGTATTTTCTTAAAGATATTGTCTTATTTACTGATCTGAACTTACGACTCAGACATGATACACAGCATCAATTCAAGCAAATCTTGAGTATCAATGATAACAGTCAAAAGAACAGAGTTGATTCTGAAATATATAATGAAAAGACAAATGAGAACATGATCAAGAAGTCTGTAGACTTTTACAATGATAATTCAGATGTATATGATCTGTCTTACGTTGTGAACTAAACAATCGTACTTGATGATAGAAAGATTTCACACGACTCAGATACAAGAGTATTCAATCATGCAAACGAGTTTGACTTTGAGCTTTGATGTAACGATCAATCTCGTTTGATTTTCGACTGATGTATCAACTGAAACTACACGCATTTTTCGCTTTGCAATCAGACTATTGTTCATTGCTTCAATCAATTAATTGAGATGATAAAAACGTTGAAGAAACACAACGATTGAAGAGATCTAAAGAATATACTGTTTCATTTGCAGAATAGTAATAAGAGAGAATTCATCATCAAATTGATCAGTTCATGAATTTGCAAAGATCTCAGCAATTATATCACAAATGATGAAACTTCTTTTGAGTTCAAAGTATGAAGAAAAGACAGAAAGATACAAGTGTCAAAAGATGAAATCTTAATTAACATTTTAAGTTGCTTCTTCTGTGTATCAGCTAACTGATTGCTTTCATTCAGATCAGCAACATCACTCGTGCAAAGTGTTTAAAGAACAAACGTAAGAAGCATTTGCAAAGAGATGAATCATACATACTCAATCTTCTTACTCGTTGATGATGTTATCACAAGCAGTGTAAAAACTTCACTTGCATTTGTTATCATTGAAATATAAATCATTCTCATGAAGTGATAGAATCAAAGACAATACAATATTGAACAACAGTAATTGCAAAAGATGACAAAGAAATTGACTGCAACAATTCTTCATTCAGTCTAGTCATTGAATGACTTCATTCATTCTCAAGAAATGAAAATTCATTGATGAAATTGAAGTCTTCATCAAGCAGTCAGTTCATTGCAAACACTGTTTATAGTGCAACATCATTAAGTATGCTCTCATTGAAGTCGATGTATGCAGCAACATCTGATTCATTAATATGTACATTGTAATTGAACTCATGATTTAACTATTGACAGTAGTAATAGATGAGTTCAATCAAGATGTGTCATCAGATGTGTCAAAATTCTTGTCATCACTCAAACAAGCAGTCAACATCACATGAAGAATCATCAGACGAGAAGTTCTTCAAAACAAAACTACATCATCTTCAATGTCATCTCATCATCAACAATCATTTTCACTCGTTACTGTCACTTATTTGACTGATGAGTTCATCTTTATATTTATCAATCAGCTGATTTCTTCATTTAAGTTCAAGTCTTTGATCTTCAATACTTGAATCTTCTCAATCTTCATTGTACATCAAATAGCAACAACTATAAAATCTAAGCAGTCTTGCACTTATGATAAGCTCAGAAGAAGCAACGATGAGTTTAAGTGCAATTGACATGCTATCAGAAAGTTTCAAATGAAGATGAAGAAGATAAATGCATAGTCATATATCTCTTGAATTGCTCATCAAGTCATGACAAGAACGAGATAAATGATGATAACAAGATAAAGTTTGTAAATTCTGAAAATTGCTTCGACTTGAGATATATAGCACTTTAGCAATTATTACTCTCATTTAATAAAAAATTTAAATGATTGCATCTTGAGCGACAATAGCTAGATTATGAGAATAGCGATAATATTTATTCAATCTAAGTGATTGATTTCGTTTTCTTTATGATTTAGCTAAATATAGTTTACATATTTTAATTATTGAGTTCAAATTGAAGTTGATAACTTCTGAGCAAACGTGATTCATTGACTTTGCAATTGACATTTTTCGATTCATCTCATTACTGACATTTCATGCACAGATAAACAGTCGAGCGTAAAGAATTATTACAATTCATTATTGCTTCATACAAGTTATATAAAAACACTAATCGAAGATTTACAGATAATGCAACGCGTATGCTCTTCATGTGAAATGAAGATAAACAACATCAGCGAGCTTGAACATCATTTTCATCACTATCATGTTCGCTTACATGATCAACTGCAAAAGATTCTCTGACGAAAGTTATCATCATCATCAGAATCATTATCATGCGATTTGATGCAACTCATCTGATGCGATCATGAGATTGCAAAATGAAATTCAAACTTGAATGATTCTTACAATGAGAATGTTCAGATGAACATCGAAGACGAGAATCAAGAATATATGTTAATAAATGATTTTGCAGAAGAGCACATGAACATTGAGATGAATAACGCTGATTTGAATCAGAATATGAAACATATATCATCAAGAATCAAAATGATACAACTTCAGACTGAACTTCTCTTCACATCATCAATGCTGCAAGTTGAAATCTTCGTCAAGACAACTGATCATGATGTCAAAACAACAGTTAACATGTCAAAGAAAATATCAGAGTTGTTGAGCTTGAATTCTCAAATGATCAAGAACATAAACAACAATCAATACTATTTATTTCAATGCAAAGCAGATTATGCATTCACTCACTGACTTCATTAAATAAAGATTATCAAAGACAGTGTTAATCAATTCTTTCAAGACTTATGCTTGCAAGTCTTACATTAACATGTCAGCTTTTACAACATAAACAAGTGATTAATACTTCTACATCAGATTTCATATGATGTTGAAAACGACAAGTGACATTCTTAAACATTCACAGTTGAATTCAGTTATGAAGAAGTTTAAGAAGAGCAGCACTGCATTTTGTATTATGACATCATCAAGATACTTCAATTCTTGTTGAATCACTCATCATTTCAACATAAGTTAATCTACACACTCATTCAACATTATAATGTTGACAACTCTTAAGTTTATGATGAGATGCATACTGCTGATTGATGATGAAAAAACGCAAAAGAAGCTTTCTGATGATGCTATCGTGATATCACTGTTAATTTTCATTGATAAGATAGTCTTAACTGAGCATTAAGATGATCTATCTACATGATTTATATATCTAATGATAGAGAATCTAAATCAATGCACAAGATATGCTCAAAAACGATTGAAATTGATTCTTTTGAAATTTCTTTTCATAGTTGATAATGACAACAATGATATCAAGTCAAAGATTTGACACATGATGTTATCAATTATACTCAAGCGTACATTAAACATGTATCATCATGCATTAATACATGATCTCACATGTAACAGTCATTGAAGCTATGTTCAGAAACGACATTTCTATTCTTTGCGTGAACAATAAAATAAGACAATGTTATTTGATAATCATCAGGTTCATGATGAACTACAAGAAACAAGTATTAATCACAAACATCAAGATGAATCAACAATGTTTTATCTATCAAGTGTTATTTCATGAGCATGAAAATTTAGACAAGACATGATCAATTTGAACGCATGCATTCACTAGAAATCAACAGAAACAACAAAGAAAGAACAATATGATTGAGAATGACTTTGCTTGAATACATTCAGTGAAAAACTTTGCATGATCACATATGTTTATCAATATTCATGAGACAATGATGATAAACATGCTACATCAACTACTTAAGAGAATTGTCTTGTATCTGATGTTATGACTCAGTCAGATCATCAACGAAAGTGTTTATACAAGTTAAAGAAGAAAAGAAATCAGATTAGCTTTAAATGATGCATCAGAAACAGCTCAGCTGAATTAAAGATTTTACGTCATTTCATTATTTAAAGACATAAAGAGATTTGTTAAATACAGTATGATTAAGTAATGAACTGATGCAGATTGAAAGTCGATTATATGTCAGCTTATATCAATCATTGCATCACTTCTGATCACGAGAGCATCTGCAACGATTCACTTTGCTCAAGCAGTAATAAACTTCGTGATACTTGCTCAATATCATTTACATGACAAAGAAATTCTTTGATATCTTGAACATGCACTTTTTCAATTGAACAAGCTAAAGAATGTTTTTTGTCATTTGCAATCTGAGCATTCAGATACAGACATTGATCGTTTCAACATTTCAAAACTACATGCAATGACACATTATGCAAGTCAGATTCGAAGATATGATGATGTTGATAATTTCAATACAAAGCACAATGAGATTGCATACAAGCATTTAATAAAGATCTTTTTCGATTGCATCAACAAATGAGAAATGTTTCAAAGACAGTTATTGCATCATAATACTAAACATCTAAATCTTCTTGCAATGAAAAATATTCTTCTTTACAGAGATATAAAATAGAACAAGATCAATAAGCATGCATTGACTGCTATGATAATACGATTCAGTTGTATCTTTAGTCTTCGTAAAATTCAAGATGCACTCATTCGTGAACAATGCAATCAAATACAAGAGACAGAACTCAATTCAAAGTTATGATGTCATGCATCAATCTTAGTTGAAATTCTGAACATAAAGAAGCTTCTTGACACGTTGACAGTCTTCATGTGCAAGTATCACAACATAGTTGACAAGAAAGTTGTATCAGATAAAGAGTTAGATAAAAAGAAAAAAGACTTGATCTGAGTGAAATCATACTACGTAAGCGTTCATGAATCACTTCAATGCTGAAAATGAGACGAAAAAGACGTTGATGACTTAGAGAATCTTGTCAGTGATAGAGTATACTGCTCATTGAACTGACAGAAAAAGAAGAAAGTTTGAAGACGTGACTATGTTCTGATTCAAAAGAGATTGAAAGAAGCGACTGAAGTCTCAACTCTGCTAAACGATCGACTGTCTGATCAGCTACAACTTATTCTTTTCATTATAGATTCATTGCATCAAGACAACAAGAGTAATGAGCTATAACACAATGATATTCTCATTGAACTACTCAAATCTTGCAATGAGAAAACTCAACATGCTGTGCATGAAATGATTGAGATAAAGCATTAATCTAAAGATAATGTCAAAAATTCTCGTTTGCTTGAAGCTAGTCGATTTTTTCATTTGCATACAATTCTGAGAAGTGTACATGCAGCATGTTGTATCAGCAAATGATATTTCTAACGAGTCAAACAAAAACAAGTTCTTCTACATTAACAACTTCAGCGACTGAAATTCATACAATTTGATATACGAGAAGAATTTCTTGTATAAAGAAACAAGAATAGCAAAATACTACTTCAAATGCAAAAGCTGAAGATATTTGAAACTGACTCAATCTCATTGCAAACAAAAATCAAACAATGTATATGTATTATGTTTATGTCTCAAAGCATATACAGAATCATTGAAGTCAATGATGTTACACGACTAAGCAATTAAGAAATATAATCATCTTTTAACTTTGCTCAATCAAATTCTTCTTGATAAACAGAAGTCTCAGCTATGAATCAATAAGAACTAAAGTCAGAGTTTAATCTCACAAGAGCTTTGTTCTTATGAAATATATGTAGCAAACAAAGCTTTGCTCATTGCAAGAGTATCATCAACTACAAATTTGATATCATGAAGTTAATCAATCAAAATTAACTGTATTAATGAATTGATTTGAAAGAAAATTGATTTAATAATTGCGAGCGATTGTATTACAAAAGAGTGTGAGTGACTCAGTAGTAGACTCTAGATAATTGATATGTATTTCATAGATTTAGTTAAGAACTTAAGCAGTAAGTAGATCATTGAAAGCTGATGTCAGTTATCACATGAACAAGATGCAGCAAGTGTGACATCAATCAAATTCTGAAGTTATGAATTGCTGATGCTAAAGTTTTTTATGATAAGCACAGTCATTAATCACAGACATGAAAATATTCAACAAACATCAAGTCTTCTCTTTAGTATAATGAATGCATTGTCGAAGATGTCATGTAAAAAGTATATACATTACAAATGATTAATAAACAGAGTGAAAAAAGAACTCAGCATTGATGAGTCTGAATACACGCAATTGAAGATGCAAATACAAGATCAGATAAAATTTCTTTAACTTATAAAATGAAAGCTAAATATAAACAAGTCAAAAGAGATCATCAGATCAACATTTGAAGTCATATATCATGAGTTTCATATTATATTCAACAATGTCGCGAGATCAAGAAGTGATTTTATGTTAATGTTCATGATACAACGATCAAATTACAATGTAAGAAGATGATTCAGAGTTAGAGAGACATGACGAGACAATCTCAAGTATAATTCTTCATCATTTTCTCAACTGAAAACACACTCACATCTTTTAAGTTATGTCATTTGCAACGAACAAGATCTCAAAAGATCTCAATCAGTATCAGTCAGATCAGTCAAAATTTTTATAATACAAATCAGTTGCAATCTCAATCATAGCATATGTTGCAGATCACAAGATCTTCTTAAACATGAATCAGTGAAGAATTTGATTTGCATTGATGACATGAAATACAACAGATTTATAAAGCTGATTGAAAATGAGCTGAATTACGATTGTGTCACAGATACGATGATATATAATCAAGCTGAATTCGCGAGAATATATATCAGCAACGAGCGTGAATGAAAAACAGCACTGAAAGAAATGCATGCAGAAGAGTTTATTCACTTTCTTTTTACAATTCAGTCTGCTGCAAACAATGATTGTAGATTTCAGATCTCTTGTGATACTCGATTCAAGCAGCTGATCACTGAAGAAATTATGTAGAATGCTTGTAGAGAACATGTTTATGCTCAAGACTCTCAGTATAAAATAACATAGCGAGATCATGTCATAATTGAAGAATCTCAAGAATCAATGACAAGACTTATAATTCATTCAACATTGACAAAGATTCAATGAATTCTTATTAAAATTAAATGAACTATTCTTAATGTTCAAAATAAGGTAAATTTTCTTCTTATCATGAGAAAAAATTGTTTGCAATCTGATATTCTCTTTTATTCTTCTTCTCAATCATTTGTTGCATAAATTTTCTTGATGATCATACATTGTTGAGTCACATTAAATGATTTTCATCTTGAATGCAACATGAGAGTACATTTATCTTTATGATGATGAGTTTATCAAGATACTAAGTGACATTACAGAAAAAACGTCATCACATGAGCAATTTCAAGACATCATCATCATTAAAGCACAGCGTAGTTGAACACATAGAGACTTACAACGACAACGAGATTGCAACAGACTCAAGCAATAGTGATTCTGTGAAAGAAGTCTTCAACAAAGACAGACGTGTCACTCTTGAAGTAATAACTCAATTAAGAATTCAAAAGAATAGATGATTAATTTGAAAAAAGGCAGAATCAAATGCTGTCAGAGCATTCAGTGAAAGTATCTTCATGAAGTCATCACAACATTTCAAAAACTCAATGTATGTAACATTAAACAGCTCAATTCTTTTCAATCAATCAATAATAGACATACTAGAATTGATTTTGATGATGATGATATCAATGATGCAGACTGAGAATCAATAACATTATATTTATGAGAAAAAATATCACGTTGAACTAAATGCAACTTTATTGTTAATCATGAGTCAATTGTTGAAGTTTGCACTCGTTATTTACTTGCGTGAATATTGAGCGATCATGTTAATAGCAATAGCAGTTCATGATCAGACTTCAAAAAGAGATAACTTAATGAGAAAATGAAAGAAGCATGAAAGAATATTGCAAATCATCTAAACAAAAAGTCAGATCACAAACGTTCTGAAGTAGAGAACATTTCAACGACGAAAGAGACTCAAAAGATAATATGCTCAGATCTTTCGTTGCAAATAAAATTCATAATAAATAGATGTATGACATCTTTGAGACGTGATGATTTAGTGTATTGAGTCAAGTATGAATCATAGTTGAAAGTGAATATGATTGACAGAAGCAATTCACAAGAAAAAAGTAAAAGAATTTGATAAAAAGTCTGTTAAATAATGATGACTTTGCGTGTGAAAAAATATGTATTAATCAAAGATTGCAATATCATTTAATGTGAAAAGACTCTTCAAGACAGATTCTGCGCAAAAATCATAGTAAACATATTGATTCAGAAGATTTACTGCAAAGTCAGAGATGAGATAACATATCAAGAATACTTGAAGATATTCTTTGATTCACTTTCTACTAATGTCATTCTCATTACAGTGACAATGATTGCTCATTGTATACAAGAATATGAATCAGAAGAGCATAGATTAAACAAGTTTGAAAGATCAAATGTGAAGAATAAGTGAACATTTGCATATATCAGTGATTAAAGTGATTGAAGCGAAGCTGAACTTGATAACACGCAGTGACATGAATGCACATCAATGCAACATAAAATCAACAAGTTTGCAAGCATCAACAATTAATATTGAAGATTCTGCTATGTTGTATCAAGCAACAAATCAATAATGACGATATCAAAGTGATTATGAACACTCAAGCTGTACTCAATGTATACGTTGATTATCTTGATGATCTTTCATTATATGAGTTAGAAAACGACATGCAACTCAATTTAAATGCAAATCATAAGAAAACATTCTTGAGTTCAGAAAGCATTTTTGTCTTTCAATCTTCAAAACTAACGTCACTTGTCTTTGACGTAGTATTATCAAATAAAGCTATAAATATTGCAACTCATAACTAAATCTTTAATCACTAATGCTGTGTAGAAAAGATTGATTGAATTGAACACAGAGAATGAATCATCGATTGATGATGCTTAAGTCAGCAAAAAGCAAACTCTTAGCAAGAGATTTCACTTTACATCACAAACTAAAGATCAATCACATATTATATTGCAAAGTAATGAATATGAGCTTGTGATAATGCAACAGAATGATGTTAAGTCAATAATAATTAAGATCAGCTGAGAATGAAAGTTTAATAACTTGTGAAATGCTTTAAACATGAAGAAGAATGAACGTTTGTAATATAAAGCAGACAAGACAGACAAAATTTTAAGCAATGAGAAGAAATATGAAAGCTTCATGTGCAAGATAAGAAAGAAAAGCATCGTGAACATAACTTGCGAAAAGAGAGAAATTAGAGAAGAATAGAACTCAAGCACAGTAATCACTATAATCAAATGATTTGAACAAAGCGAATATTTTGCTTCATACTGCAAAAGCACTTCTGTCACATGTGTTTACATGAGAAAACATGATACTGATAGTAATGCAAGCGCACTGATTAAACACTTCAAACATCTTGCTCAAGAATGTGCAAGCACTTATGTTGCAAATGCTGTCATGAGAGAACATAGTGCTAAAAGTGATGCAAATGCACAATAAGAAAAGAGTGATAATATTGAGAAGAATGATCAAGACGTTTATGATGACATTTATTACTAAAGAACAAAAGATACACTGAACACTTTGAGCAGTCTGTGTGATATTAAAGCTATGTTTACAATGTATGATAATCACGCAGTTGACAGCTTGATCATTGATGATGATTCTAACAAAGAAAGATCATACAAAGATAACAGTGAATTACAAGCTTCAATGATATTATTCGACATTGCAATTCTAATTGCTACAAATGTCAAGATCATATTTGTTGAATCAAATGATAAAGACACATACTGCGCTCATAGAAGTTTTAAAAATGTTGATGTTTTTATGAATATTGATGCTTTTATGAATATATCTCAGCTAAAAGTGACGCAAATCTGAAACATGAGATTAAATGAATATTTGAAATATTGATTACTAAAAGCGCTAAAATCTGTCACTGTCATTCTTTACAAATTGCGAATATGATATGATGTTCAATCTAGTCAGATGCTTGCAATTCACTATTTTATCAATGATCTCGTCTATCAATGATAGAAAATATTTATTTCTTTTGAAAATGACATTTAGCTTTCGATAGTTCACGCAGAATTGAAGATCTTCATTTGCTTTAAGAGCGAATAGAACAGAGAAGAAATAGAGAGTCTGACTGAAAATGATGAATTTCTTTGACAGATTCTCGTTTAAGTACTTCTTTACTTTCAGAAGTTTGACAGAGAACATTTGATAGACTCAACATCAAGAAGACGTTGAATCATTGATGAGTTCAATTTTATGATCATAGAAGCGATAAGAAAGTAGTTTATTCAATTGAGCTCGATCAAAAACATTTAAAAAATCATGATATTTTGAAGACAGCTTGACTTTAATAGCTTTCAAATTCTGAGTAGTTTTCTTGATGAAAGAGACATTCAGAGCATTCAAATTGCACTGAGTGTTGTATGCAATTTCTCTATCGATATTCTTCATGAATAGAGTGAATACTTCAGTCTGATTCTTCTTTAAGTGATTCAACAATGTTTTAAACGAAGCGATGTTTATGCTTTGAATTGAGAATGACTCTTTCTGAATCATAGTTGAAACAGATCATTTGAGCATTCTAGAAATCTTTGACTGAGAGATAAAAGTAAACAAAGTTGATCGCGATCAATTTGAGTGCTTTGAATTGAGAGAAATTGAAAAAATTGAAATGAGAGTATCTAATTGATTCAAAAAAACGATGACGTTGATTTGCATATTCAATAATATTTCATTTTTGTTCATTTATGATTTTTCTAATATGACTTTGTGATGATTGATGTCAGCTATTAACATAGAAACAGTCAATTTCTTATGACTTTCAATGATGAGATTCAATAGAATTTTATGAGTGATAGTCTTCTTAGATATCTTTTCATCATATTCTTTTATTAACTTCTCTTTTGTCAGTGATATAGATTGAATTCTCAGCTCTTTACATACTCTATCAACTAGATTGATATGTATGATTGTATAAATGACTGAATCACTGTCTATCAAAGAGCGAAGACTGAATGATTCATTCTGCAAGATGAGAAGAGCATCGACTAGAAATGACTTATCAAAGTAATTGTTGAAAATGAAGTATGTTCGTACGTAACACGTACGTAATGCATACATATAAATCTCAATGTTTAAATATCTTTGCTTCGACTTTAGTTGACTCTAGAGATATATAGCTCATCTTCTACTTCTTTCTTTCTTCGTAATCTATTTATCAATAAACTAGATATATGTCTCTACTACATAGTCAATATATCTACATGCACATATTCATTCTGACTCTCATATATCAATAAATTATGAGCTCAAGTTAACTCTATTTCGCTATCACAAACATATTTAAGAGCAGAACTTGAAGCATTGATCTTGTTATCATCACTTTCACAATGAAGAGTTCAAAGAACTATCATGTCTTGAAGCTAAAGAGAAGTGAGAACTATAAGTCATGAAAGAAGAACATAATCAATGTCTTGAAAGTCAAAGATCTCTGAATGATCATCTTGAAATGACTGAAGAAATCGAAAGCTTCGAAATTCAACGCATTAACAGCAGATACACTCTCTACAACATTGACTGCATTCATCTCAACAGCAGTCGCATTCGTCATCTTGACAGCAGTCATAAAAGAGTATGTCATCGCTGCTCACTATTGAGCGAATAAAAATGATAGAGTCTGCAATATGATCATTTATAACTGCGAAAAAGAATTTCAAGTACATATATTCAAAGTAATCGAAGTCATCAAGATGTGATTCATTCTAGAGACATAATATGAGCAATCGAACTTAACTACTTTATATCTGATCATCAAAGAACTCAATCGTTCAAAACAATTGAATTTTAAATTCATTCAGAACTATGTCGACTCACTCAAATGAATCATTATCAGATGTTCAAACGTTGAAAAAATGATAGAATCATGACTGCTGAGCAATCTCTTTCTTCTAGATCTTAACGAAAGTCTAGAATCATACATCTTTGACCTGATACAGAGCGTCAAGATCAACAAATTCAAGCTACTAATCAATGAGATGACTATTGCTTTAGTCGATCATGACAAAAGAGCGAATGAAGAGAAGAACTTCAGCTTCAAGAGCATGATAGCTCAGTTTGATGAAAAGAAGAGAAAATTCGAAAGCAACAAATTTCGAAAAGAGTCAAATAAAATCTGCTCTCATTGCGAGCAAATGAGTCACGATCAACAGAAGTGCTGATATCTATATTCTAACCTTCGTTTAGATGATTAAAAACTCAGCGAGAGAAACAAGAATCTAGTCGTTGACTTTGAAACAAACTTCGAAATCAGAATAGTCAGATCAATGAAAATTTTCTTCGTCAATTGAGCAAGTAGTTGCATCAACATCTGATGAATAAACATCAAAGCTGAGAATCATGTTTGCTATGACAAGAACTTGTTCAATGAATAAACATATAGAAAAGTGATCAAAAACAGCATTGTTACTGCAAATAATGAAGCAATAGTCATTATCAAGAAAGATATGATTATAATCGATATTTTGCTGAAGAGTTAATCAATCAAAATTCAGCTAAACAATGTTTATCACTGTTTGAAACTGCATTATAATCTGATGTCAGTTGAACAAGTGAAAGTCAAAGAATATACGTGTAGTATACAGAAAGGTAAATTTCTATTCATTGACTCAATGAGAATCATCATTCTCATTGATTCGAGAAGCGATGAGAAATTCTACTTCGTGAATGCATCGACTAACTTCTCAAATTTTCAAACACTGATAAGCAGAACACACAAATCGATCAGAGCATCATGATGTCAATGACATAAACAACTAGCTCATCTGAATATGACAGACGTAAAACGTCTAGTCAACATGAACATTGACATTGATGTGAATTTGATCAATAGTCTAGAAGAAGAAGAATTCTCAGAATCAATATGTGAGACTTGTGTCTTAAACAAGCAACATTGAGCTTCAAGTCGAAGATTTCACACAACAGTCATCAGAATTAATGAGCTGATACATTTGAATCTTGTTGACGATGGTAAAATACTCATGATCGATGAAGAATTCAGATATGTTGTCATTATGATTGATGATTACAGTCAATATACGATCATTTATCTAATAGATTGAAAATTCGATCTAAAAAACGTACTTCAAGACTATCTGAATTTAATGAAGAATCAAGACACTTTGATTCATTGACTTCATTCAGACAATGAAGAGAAGTATGTTAATCATCACATTATTGATTTGCTCAAAGAGCATGAGATCAAATGAAAGTCAATGACTTCATATAACTCGAGTCAAAATGAAGTTGCAGAACAATGTTTTTGCATTCTTTTTGAACGAACTCGCGCTATACTATCTAGCGTCAATTTGTCAATAAAACTATGAAAGAAGGCAATAATGACTGTCATTTATCTGAAGAACAGAAGTTTTATCATTGCGTTGAACAAAATAACTCTTTATGAGGCATGACATGACAAGAAGTCTGATCTTAGCTATCTGCATACGTTTAAATGCGTAGTCTATCATCATGTGAAGAAAGCTCATTGAAAGCTCGATGACAAGAGCTTAAAATGTCAGTTCTTAGACTACAAGAGAGTCAATCAGTATTGCTTGTGAAACGAGAAGAAGGTACTAATATCTAGTCACGTTCAATGAGACGAGATAGTCATCAAAGTCGAAGAGTATGATGAAAATGTTTCAATACTAAGCTTTGATGATCAAATCAATGATCATCAAACAAGAACATCAGTCGCTTCACAGAAAATTAGAAGCAGATCACTAGAACTAGAATCAGAATTAATTAAGTCAGACAGCTCAAGCGATACTGATATTCTTGATGCTTCAAGCGAATGCTTCAAACGAGTCATTGCTGAATTGATTGATTACAAGACTCTCAATGATCTCTGAATTAAAAACAATCAAGACTTTGTCAATTGAGCAAATTGAATTCAAATTGAATTGAATACATCACAAACAGTGAAACAAGCTAGAGTCAGTCTTGATTGAAAACAATGAAAGCTTGCTTTTAGAAGTGAACTGAACATTCACATCAAAAACAACATCTTTATTCTGAAGATATCTTCGTCGAGTTGATGAATACTGTCAACGCGCTGAATAACTATCATTAAGCAAGAACTCAAAGAAAAGATGATCAAATACAAAGCTAAATGAGTGTGTAAGAGATTTCATCAGAAGCAAGAGATTAATTATGACGAGATCTTTGTCTTGATGATCAGAGTCATCATCATCAAAATGCTTCTAGCACTGACAATCAAATATGACTACGAAGTTGAATAAATAAACGTCATCATCGTCTTTCTAGAAGCACATCTAAAAGAAGAGATCTGAATGCAATAATCATCAAGATTTGAGCAAAAAGAATCAAATAAAATCTTTTTGATCTGTCATCTAAACAAGACTTTATATGAACTGAAACAGACATCTTGAAAATGATATGCAATTCTGAAAGTTTATCTCATCTTCATTGACTATCAAAGAGTAGAAATTGATCATTCAATGTTCACTCATCAGAATGACATTATTATCGCTATTTATGTGAATGATTTACTCATTCTAGAATCAAATATATTCAATATAAAAGCTCTGAAGCTGCAATTTGCAAAGCGCTTTCAAATGAAAGATCTTGACTCAATCGAGTGATATCTAGAAATGCAGATAACTCGTGATAGAATTGAGCGAACTCTTTGAATCAATCAAAGCATTTATATCAAGCAAGTCATTGAGCTTCTGAGCATGAGCAATTGCAGTTCAACGAAAACATTGATGCATCACAGATGTCAGCTCAAGAAGAACGTTTATTGAAAGTCTGAACAATGAGTCGAGTATCAAGCTATCTCTGAAGAAATAAAGAGTTATCAATCAATCATCAAAACACTGATGTAAATAGTTTGTCAAACACAATCAGACATAGTTTATGCAGTGAGCAAATGCAGCAGATATTCGACAAATTCTATTTTCGACCATGATTTAACTGTCAAACAAATCATTTGATATCTGATCAATACTGCTGAGCTGAGACTTCAATATGAATCTTTCAAAGAGAAAGAAGTTGAGAAAGCTGAATTCTTTGAATATATCGATTCAGCTCATGCAAATTGCTTGAATTTTCGAAGATTCATCTTCAACTATATGTTCTTTCTATGAAATGAATCAAATAGCTGAAGCTTCAAACATCAACAATGCATTAGCACGTCATCTGCTGAAGCTGAATACGTCAACGAATGTAATGCAGTCAAGAAATTGATCTTTCTGATTCAAGCATTGAAAGAGATGAGATATGATGATTTGAATACAAATTCAACTATCATTCTAGCTGATAATCAAGCGACTATAAAAATGAATAGCAATTTCGTCAATCATTCTTGAGTTAAGCACATTGATACGTTCTATCACTATGTTCAAAACAAGGTAGAAGAGAAAGCAATTAGGTTGAAATACATACTCATTGATCAAATGATGATTGATGATCTCACTTAGTTTCTGAAGTCAGGCAAATTTCTGAGTTTCAGATCAGTCATGAAACTAGTTGAGCATGACATCAACAAGTAAAAGAGCATGAATATACAATCAGTAGAAGATCTGAATAATCTCATATGAAGCTTCAATTTCTAAGAAAGAGTGTTGAAAATGAGATATGTTCATATGTAACACGTACGTAATGCATACATATAAATCTCAATGTTTAAATATCTTTGCTTCGACTTTAGTTGACTTTAGTCGACTTGACTCTAGAGATATATAGCTCATCTTCTACTTCTTTCTTTCTTCATAATCTATCTATCAATAAACTAGATATATATCTCTACTACATAGTCAATATATCTACATGCATATATTCATTCTGACTCTCATATATTAATATTAATTCTCTTTCGATAGAATTTCGTCTAGATTGCACAAAGATATAATCTTCACTTCAATAACTGTTGAAGAAATGACTAGTTTTTTAACTTGAACTCTGATTCAGTATTGAGTTTGAAACGATCATAATTCTCGTCAACTACATTAACTTTGATAGATTGATTTGAGCATTCTTTGAAACTATGATCTGATTTGTGACATATGAAACAGATTTCAACTAGAACATCTGCATTCTTGATGTTAGTCAAAACTGCGCTGCGCGACTTTGATCAGTCAGACTTTGAAGTCAAAGACTGAACAGCAATAATTGCTTTAGAAATGATGATTGTTAGAGATCAGCATAGAGCGAGTCAATATGAGTGTCATTTAACTAGAAGATAAATGCTAAGAAAGAAAGATAGCTACAGAAAAGAAGCTGACTACATATGTGTGTTTCTCAGTCGACGCTAGACT
>JAABUS010002227.1_pt1 | contig 37589 bp, 40 predicted proteins | sample 5560161 | NCBI WGS metagenome assembly JAABUS01 (sample SAMN10711885, study PRJNA513376) | rock metagenome | isolation source: Antarctica rocks | place: Antarctica: Victoria Land, Trio Nunatak nord | collected 2016-01-04
GCCACCCCGCCCCCAACAACTCCCCTTCCTCCGTAACCACGATCCTGAACCTTCCTTCCCCCTTGCATAAACTCTCTAGATTCGTAGCCGTGGTGCGGTAGCCGGCGTTGGGGAGGTGGATGCCGATCCTCGCGATGGGGTTGGGGGAGATGGGGGAAGGAGGGGAGGGGGGCGTGAAGGAGAGGAGGGTGGAGAGGTGGGGGTGTGCGGGGTGGTAGGCGAGGGTGGCGAGGGGGGTGGGTGTGCTGGTTGGGGGGTGGTGGTAGAGGGTTGAGGTGTAGAGCGAGGGTGGGGGGGCGGTGAGGGCGGGGAGCGGGGAGAGGAGGAGGGGGAGGAGGAGGAAGAGGGAGCAGGGGAGGTGCATGCTGTGGGGTGTGAAGCTGAGTGGGAAGTGATGGTGGTGGAGGTGGATTGGGGTATGGTAAGGTGGTTGGAAGATGCAGAGAGGGCGGAGGCAGTGGCTTTTCGGCGCATCGTCGGCGGATTGTGACGAAGGCTAGGCCTGTTTGAGGTTTTGGATTGTTGATTCGTCGAAGTTCCGCGAAACCCATCACGGAGGTCAGGAATTAAGCTTGTAAGCTATGCCCCATCGGGAAGACCCAGCGGAAGCCTCGTCTCCCTGACATGTGACAGGACCCCTTGCTTCTCGTCTGATCTCACTCTACCTCAGTGCAACCTCCCTCCAAATCAACTGCATGGGATACCAATGGTCAATCGCCGATGGCGTACGTGTGTGCCTACTTTGGCGCGGGGTCGGCGCCGGAGAAACACCCCACTTACGAAGCCACCTCGACCGATTCCTGGCATCTCATCACGGAGGCGACTCCGTGCGTGTTCGATGGTCTTGGACGACAAACCTTTAGGGGTGATAGTTCGGGAACGAGGCAGCAGGGAGGCTTCGTGGGAGGGAGGGATCTCATTCGTTGGGGCGGTTTCATATGGCTGGCTGGAAGGCGCAGGGTGTCGGAGGGAGCTCCGAGATTGTGTGTTTACGCTCAGGTGATTTGGACAGGAGAAATCTTTGTGAGGTAGTGGGATGGAGAGCATGTGCTGGCAGTGGGGGCGATTGAGGTTTGTTTAGATTATGTATGCTTTCTTGGTGACTATTTACAACCCGTATCAGGCGTCGGCCGTTCTTTTTCTCCTCGAAGTGTCGGATATACATAGTTATTCCTCTTCCCCGTTCATCTAGACGACCCTCCCCTGCGTGCCCAGAATCGCCCACTCCGCGACCGTAGCCCCCGTCCCGTTGTTGAATTTATCAACCTGATTCCCCCACACGCTCAGCGTCGCATAGCGCCCACTCCACACCTCGTTCATCAACGTCACATTCGTCGTGTTACTCATGTACTCCGTGATCATCGCCACCAGCTTCGTGTTATACGGCTTGCTAAGCGCCACGTTGCTCTGACTCGCCACCACTTTGCCCGCGTTGTCCGAAGCGTTGGAGAATGAGACGCTGAAGTTCACAGGCGGGTTCTGCGCCCAGTCGAAGAAGAACCCCTTTATTGGCTGGAAGGGCTGGTTGAGTAGGTTCACGGTGATCGCTTGCGTCGTGTTTGCGGAACTTGGAACCCATTTTGTGAACCCGGCGCCGTCGACGGCGGAGAAGGGAAATTGACCGGGCTGGTAGGTGTTTGAGGAAGTGACGGGGAGGCACTGTGCGATGTTGCCCGGTAGAGCAGTCACGTTGTTGATGTTGCGGTTTTGAAGGGTGAGTGTACCGTTCGGGAGGAGATGGTAGGTCGTGCCATTGTTGTTGCCAATTTGCACGGGGATAGAGGTTGTGGCGTAGGTCATGTTTGCCGTGACGAAGGGAGTAGGAAGCCGGTGGAGTATAGTGGAAGTCTGGTTCGCAATGGCAGAGATGGGCCAACCCTGCCAGTAGAATGTGCGGTACCGCAGATTTGGGATCTGAGGCGGCAGACTCGGGTCGACATGGAGGATGTACTCGGGCGTGAGGCGCAGCCCGAGGTAGCCGAAGAGGGTGACTTGATTGGCACCGCCGTGGCCGGTCAGGAAGGGGAAGGCCGGGTGGGTGCCGCCGTTGGTGGTGAAGTCGTCGGTGAGCTGTTCGGAGAATTGGAACCAGGGGGCGCGGACGTAGGGGTTCTCGGAGTATTGCTGGTAAGTGTAGGCTGCGCAGCCCCCGGTTGTGACGGCGGAGGCGACGATTGAGAAAATGGCGTAGGTCATGCCGGGGCCGTTGAGCGACTGGGTCAATTAGCGATAGAGCCATAATTAGAGATGAGATGAGTAGTCTTACCTGCTTGCCAGCGTAGTATTCGAGGTCGCTCAACGAGTCGGCTGCGGTGTAATTGTTCCGATAGTTCAAGGGGAAGGTGTCCAATACGACGTCGGCCTGCTTAACCTCTATCGACCCATTCATCCCTGTGTATTCATCGATGATGGTTCCTTGCGAACCAACCGAGCTCCTCGAAATGAAGATGTTAGCAGCTTGCGTGTTCCACGTCTCGTTGACGTCCATGCCAAACTTCGCGCGGAAAGCATTGGCATTAGTGAGAGTGTCCGCGATCAAGGGTTGCGTGAATCCACCATTGTCCTCGTGGTTGGCGTACTGCGAACGTCAGCTTGAAAGCCTGCTAAAAATTCTATTTTCATACCTCATCAGGATCAGTCATGTTCGTCAGCTGGTAAGACGAGCCGTTCTTGGTAAGCAGCTCGGAATAGAAGGTTGCAATTGAATTGTATACTGGGAATAGAGAATCCTGGAAGTATTGCGTGTCGCCAGAGGTAACCCAGTAGTTGACGAATTCTTGGGCTATGTCACCGTTGACTGATGGGGTCAGTACGAAAGGGATTCGTCTGCATTACGAGGACTCACTGTGGTATTCATAGTCAAAGCATGGTCCCGTACCCTAGAAAGCTGTCAACTCACGAGTTCGCTATTTACCTTTTTCATCGCAAGGCTTACCGTGCAGTTCCCAGAGCGGCCTGAAGTCCAGCTATACACCGCCGCATCATTAGAGAAGCTGACGTTTGCTTTCGAAGACTGGTAGTTGGTCTGGGCATTTTCACGAGCTTGCGGGTAGCGAACGACTCTGTAATTGGCGATTTGCCTGACAGAAGCAGGATGCTGAGATTGAAATCAGTGAATGCTTGGGTCTAACCAAGTTGGGAAGCTCACTGAAGCAGCAATACCTGGTTGCATCCAGATCTCTGCGTCCCAAAAGACAAGCCCTGCGTAAGAATCGCTGGCCAGGCCACCCACAGAGATACTGTTTGTATCAATGGGAGCATTGTCGACAAGTGCCTCCGCATTCATCCCGATCGTGTTCTGTAGCAGGTAGTACTCGTTGAGTACAGCCGTAATAGCAGACTCAACGATGAATTCATCATCCGGCAGTGTTCCATTTGGGTAGATATAAGAGTCCTATCATATCATTCAGCAAGGGTCCAACCAGGTAAGAGGAAGTACGTACCACCGAGTCTTCGGGCAGAATCTCCGCCCACTCTGCCATATGATCTTGCATTGACTGGTAGAAGCCCATATTCATCGCATCCACTGATGCATACTTCGCGGTCTCCTGAGGGTTGATGAAGCCATCAGAGGACGCTCCACCAACGTATTTGTTGATAGTTGTCATATTGCCGGCCCTCAAGGCCACCGTTCCCGCTTGAGCGACGCTCGAAGCGTTTGTCCCAATATACAGCTTTTCTGTCACGATGCCCAGTGTAGAGGCGTCCAACTCAGAACATTCCATAGCCGCATAAAGATATGCAGTAACATCCACCCCATGAGGCTTGACCGCAGCGTAGATCTGAGAGCTCGCGCTGTCCATGCCGGACGTCACAAAGTCAGTCCTTACCGCGCTCAGACCGTCCATGACATTGACCACGGAGACATTATTATCCTTGGATGCTGTAATGTTCAGTTGCACGAAGCCTTGGTTCACGCGCAACTTGTGAGCGAACATCGTGTAGGCAATCTTAAAGGTGGTGCCGTTGGCATTTGCAGGACTCCATGTATACGACCATGAAGATATTCCACCCTTTGTAAGTCAGTAAAATCCCTCAATGGTCTGGGTTTTACCTACCTTTGCATCCAGCGTCGAGCTGAAACCAGAGATTTGGCTTGCGTCTGTGGAAGCGTCTAGGTAGGTATTGTTGCCAAGATCAACGATTAGTCCTGACCAATGTGGAACTCCTGCGATGACGCTCTCGCCTCCATACTGATTTAGCCATTCAAAGTTGGTGCCATTGGTGGTAGGCTGCATATGGTCAGTGCGAAGCGTCTGAACTCGGTTTTCGGAAGCTTACCTGCTGATCGAAGAATCCGCTGATAGTAGCGAATGTCTGTCTTTTGCTGAAAAGCGGCCAGCCATTGATGTTGTCGCCATTGACGGGCGTGTCCGCTTCGAAAAAAGGTCCCAGGGCAGCAACGCTGAGGCCTAGAATCCCATTAATGCCTGCTATCGATTGCAGCAGGTTTGCGAGCCATGGCAGTTTAGAGCACCCACCGATGTATCCATTGGCTACGCTCTGTCTCGATTGGTAGTGCCCTTGGTCAAGAGCAGTGGTAGTGACGCGCCAGAGATTATTGTCCCAGACCACATTGGGGAAACGTGTATTGTAGACCGACGACGACGCGTTTGAGGACTGCCGGGAAAGGATGGCACTGGCATTGCCTTCCCAGCTGAAAAGCAAGAAGCCGAGAAATGCAAACAGAAGAGAGCGAGCAGTGTGCATGATGTTCACGGGGGAGGACAGCGCAAAAGGAAGGGTCGGAGTCGCGTTCAAGGGCAAAGTCGCAAAGGAGCCATGGGCAGAAACGAAGCAAGTCTGGACATGGGGGGGACAGTGGAAGAATAAGTAGAGACGCTTTTCGATACTACAACCCAGCGCCATCTTCCACCGTCCCCGCTCACGCTCACGCTCACCCAGCGATTGAAGCTACGACGCAAGCTCAAGCTCAGTACTGCTAGCTCAAGCTCAGGCACCTCGAACGTCATCGAGGCCCAGCCGAACCACGAGAAATTCCCCACCCAAAGGAAACTGCGGGGATGTGGGGGCGGAAACGCAGGCCCGGGCCACGCCAAAACCACGAGGCTGGTCCAGCTAATGCCCGATTGGGCCATCGAATGCCGGTTTTCTGGAGCCGATCGTTTCCGCCCAGCCTAGAGGGAGTACATTGGTAAACCTTCCTAGGTCGTGATGAGCAACTCAGCTCAGCGAGTTCACATCCAGTTTGCTCGCTCAGCCCATGTCGAATGATGAAAGGACGATTTAACGCAACGACAGAACGAGAGAATGACGATTTGCTTATAGGCTGGTACTGGTCCAAATGCCAACCGTGACATCGTGTAAACGTCCAGATTCATTCAATCTTGCATGTCCGATCGGTTCAATCATGCATGAGACTAAGGCTTGAGGTGCGCAAAACCCAGGCTGAGAACGGGAAAAGCCATCACGAATCCTAGTGCATGCTTTGAATGCTAACAGGAGAATTCGAGGTGTCGAAGTGACTGATAGCAAATGGGCTACTTACGAACAAGAGTGGCAGTCGTAGTTTCGAGCGCGTGCTGCTGGGCTCGTGGGTCGTCGATTTTTTTGATGAAAATGCAAGAAAGGTCGCGGCTGCGAGAAGAACTACGTAGAGAGAGCGTCAAGAGTTCTCGTTGCCTTGTACCATCGAGACAAGTACCACATGAACGAATTCGACGTACCACCTCATGTCCCGTCTTCTTCGTCTTCTTCCTCCTCTTCCCCCTCATCTCCCTCCTGTTCTCTATCTGGTGGCTCTTTACGCCGTCCATTTTGATTTGAATCTTCGACATCGACAGGTGATTGTCTTCTCTGCGCCGCTCCACTTTTCCGTTTCTCTTTCCGCCTCGTATCTGTAGAATCCACTGCGCGCTCCCCCACGTAGAAGTCGCCCGTCCACTCTTTCCTACACATCGGGCACTTGCTTGACTTCTGCACGCGGAAGAAGTTCTGGGTACAGATGTCATGGAGCCGACATGGACAGGTTTTCCTTGCACATCTCTGACCCTGAAGGAGAATGAGCATTCGCAACATTCTCCAGATGGGCTCATACTGACCGACGTGAGGAGCTCTTTACATGCCACGCAAACCTTGACCTTGTTGATCGGGTTCTCCGCACCATCCTCGTCTTCCGAATCCACACTGTTGTACGTCTCGAGAAGCCAGCCGCGCAGCTCCATCAAAGCTCTCGGACTAAGACTATAGAACCCCTTCCTACTCTTCTCAAGCCATCCCTCATCAACCAACGACTGCAACATCTTCTCCGCCTGCAGCAGGGTCAGACCTTGCCCGCTACTCCCTTGCGTGGTAGACCCGTTCTGCGTTTCCCGTCGGTCTTCAGCTGGCGGTTTCGCCAATTTCATTGCTTGCATCGACGTGATGGCGCAGACTTCCTGCCGAATGGTATTGTACGTCTCGAACATGGCGTCGAGTAGTCGCTTGAGGAAGCTGATTTCGTCTGCGGTATGTACAGTCGCCAATTGCATGATTGGGTCGCTTGTTGAGTTTATGAGGGCATAAATGCGTTGACGGGAGGTTTGGTGGAATGTACTGCGGATCTCAAGGTCGAAGGGCGATAGCCTGGAGTTGGCGGCGGAGATGTAGGAGTTGAAGTCGGCTTCTGTGATGTCTTCGGCAAGCGTCTCCTTGCGGTCTACATCATTGTTTAGCGTCAGTCGTGGCACATTCTGAAGCTCTCAAACACACCGTGGGCTGTGAGTATAGCTGCGAGAACTGGCTTCGCTTCGTCGAACGTCAGGGTTGAGCGGGCTATGAACGCCTGTAGGAATGCGCGGTGACTGTCGTTGTAATTGGGATCTTCAAGTGCCGCCATTGAGTAAGGATGAAGAGGCACAAGATGCCTACTGTTCCGTCAGTAGAGGCTTGTCATGTTGAATCAAAATGCCGACGCGTCGCGTAGAATGATTATGGATTAACCAATTTAGGGTTCATCTGAGGGCTGTATCTGCCATTATTATGGGTGCTTGTCGGCTCGAGGGCGTAAACCCATAGAAGAGATAGTAAAGATCTACCTATACAGTAGTCTAATGAACAATTCAATGTACAAAGATATGAATGCGAACGATGCCAGCTGATAGCCCAAAACTTATACCGAGGATTTTATGCCCACAGGGAACACCACCCTATGTCACTAAAACGTTGAACGCTCAATGCTCCTTGTCACCCATACTCATCTTCGTCATATCCTTCAGTATGCCCTTCAGTCCCTCTTCATCCCGATCCCTCACGGTCCCTACCCTCATCTGCTCCTCCACCGACTTGCCTAACCCTACGCCTGACGTGCCACCGTTTGGTGTTGCCGACATCTCCTGTACCTTCTCAGGCTGACTGCTAATGATCACTGGCTGCGCCACCGGATCTGGCTTCCTCGGCAGTCCAAATCCCTCCGGCTCCTTCTCCGGTTCCGTGCTCAGGAAATCTGCGATCTCTGCATCCGTGGTTCCTCTTTGCTTATTTTCAGAGCCGGGGACAGGCGTCTCAAGTATCTGCCTCCTATTCCTAGTCTCAATCGGTGACTCGACGTCGTCGTCCTCATCGTCATCGGTGACTTCGAACATTGCGTCATCCCACAGCACGGAGTCCTCTCTGTTTAATCTCTGGCGCCCGCCGGTGGAGCTGCTCATGCTACTCTGTTGCTTTGGGGAATGTAGGTTCGTAACTTCGTCTGTTGATTCGTGTGTCTCGCTGTTTGTTCGTGGGACTGCTTTCCGCACGTCGTCTTTTACCTCTTCGCCATGCTCGCCTACAGGCTCAACGATTGGCTTCGCTCGCTCAGCGGAAGGTTCATACTCGTCTGCTGTCACAGCAGCATAGTCTAATGAAAAGTGCGTGTCCACGAGATGTTTGATGACAGGCCAGCCATAGGCATTCGAGAACATGCGGCGCACGCAGATGTTATTGTGTGCATCTGGCTCGAGACGCACGAGAACTTTGCGCCACGACAAGTCACGGTGGTACGCTCGTGCAATTTTCTCTTCAACTTTCATACCGCCTGTGTCCGCAGAAGGTTCCGGCCCAGCGACTCCGTAGTCGGTGTTGGAGCGCATCAGACCTTTCTTGCCGCTGTCGGACGAAAACGTGCGTTTGATGCCGGAACGTTTCTTCTCCGGTGGAGGTGGGATGTCCTCAGGGTGATAGATGCGGTCATGGAAGATTGTTCGGGGACGAGACGAGGGATCAATGAGGAAATCTTCGGTGGGGAGGGGTGGATTAAGAATATCGCCCGCAGACTCGAAAAAGGTAGTTTTCGGCGGTGCGAAGACGTTGTTAGGATCGTCAAGGATGGATCCGCCCCTGGCCATACCGGGTCTGTGGGACGACGTTGCAATGTCTTCGGACGAATTAGCTCCATCGCCTGAATCTGTCCTAATGGTTTGGCTTCGCTTGTAGATTCTGGTCTGCTTTGGTGAATGAAGATCGCTTTTGTTCTGGTTCGGACGCAGGAAGGTGAAGAAGCCGGTGAGTGGATTCTGTGGTTGAGCTGGCGACTCGTCCTTCGACTTTGTTGCGTCGTAGTCTTCGTCTTGAATGTGCTGCGTGCGCTTGTCAACAGCCCGATGTGTCTCGGGATTTTCTTGTTCCTGAGTAGCAGTATCTTCTTTAGTTGCATCATTTGCCGGTTGAGGTACGGATGCCCGATTCTGGCGTGTCCTGGAATTACTCCTCGAGCCCTCTTCGCCGCTTTCGGCTTGTGACTCGGTCCCACTGTCCATACCACGTTGTCGTCGTTCCCTTGAACTTGCACCCGTCATTTCAGCCCAGCCCCAGCCAGCCACGGTCCCGATCAAGCCGTTCTCTCGCCTTGCCTTTTCGACACGGCCGAGCCCACTCCAGTCAAGGAATAGCAAGCACGACGTCCTGAGAGGCACGATTCCATCATTCACTACATTCGAATATACCGTCCTGTGTCTGAATAGCTTCAGGACTTGATGAGCGGGGCCCGTAGGCAGGACCCGGAGCAGCGGCTTAGCCCCTGGATCTGGATTCTTGTGCGCACGTTGGCGTTCAGCACCAATACCACCAATCATTGCTCCCCAGCCACTCCGTACCATCGTTGGAGCTCTCCATGTCAGTCCGAGGTCTTGGCCAGTACGGCCGACAAGCCCGAAGTCGAGAGCAAATTTCACATATATGGGGTTCTCGTTGCTAAGGCCAAGTATCGGCGAAGCCATCGTGACGAAATTTATTGGCTTGATCTCTTCGAAGAAATGAGGTGAATGCTTGTGAATGTATGCAATGGCGTAGGTTTGTGTCAGGCCACCAAGCGAATGCGCAATGAAACTGATGCTTGTGATCTTGTAAGCCAAATCGGTCCGCTTTCTTGTTCCTCTGTGTATGCTGCTATCTTTGTGTACAGGTAGGCCAGTGTGCATGTCAGAGTGCTGCGACCCTGTAAGCGCTCGCGAGAGGCTTTGCGTCATGGACTTCTTCACAGGTAAGAATGGTTGGTCAGGATAGGTCATGGCCAGGACATATTTGGCGAGGCGCTTCCCAAGGTATTGAATACCCCGTTCTGTACGAACAGCATTGCCAGAAAAGCCCCGGACAATGACGTCTTCCTCATCATCTTCGTTACCGTCATCTTCGCTCGAGTGAAGATCGTCCTGCCCTCCAGAGAGTGGCGCTGTCGAGGTGCCGTGATCCTCGTCTGAAGCTTGACCTTGCGTCTCCGTTTCATCCTTCCGAGCCGAAGAGCCCTTCTTTGGTAATCTCAATTTAGCCTTCCTTTTCCTAGCATCTTCACGGGCCTCCTTTGCTGCCGCATCGATGCTCTCTTTCAGATACAGCATATCCGCTCCAAGATTGCTATGCAAGCCATGGGTGAGGACCACGAGATGAACTTTCTTTCGCCCTTCGTCCTTGGGCTCTTCCCTTGATGACTCTTCCTTACTGACTGTCGCTCTGCTGGTGCGGTTTGATGGGGGTGCATTGTCCTCGTTCTGCGCCTGCGCGTTTTGCTTCTTGCCTCTGTCCTTGCCTTGATCATCCCACTCAGGCAGTGCAGGCTTATTCCATAAGCTTACCGTGTCATCAACCACCAGATTGATAGCCTTCGAGAAGACACCTTTAGGTTGAGCGGCGTTGAGGCGACCCTTTCCCTTTCCCTGCTGATGATCCTGCAGTTGCCCTGGTGTAGGCACTGCCTGCCCCGTCAAAGCCGAAAACCCAAGTTCTACCGATTTCTCGTCTCTTCCGACCAGGATCTCGAAATTGACAGTCGCAGTCACCGAGAAGACGACCTGAGACGAGACTTCAATAATCCAGGTAAAACTTGGGATCCCTCCATCAGTTGTCCTTTTCACGTTTGCCTTGCCCACAGTCTCGCGTATGTTGTCCGGCACCTTAAGGTGGCTTGTCCAGCTTCCTCCAGCCTTGAGATTAGGCTCAAAGTCTGGAGTGCCATGCTGCTCCGGATTCTCATGTCTGTAATTTGGGTCGAAGGTTGAAGGATATGTAGCGGCATACAATGTGTATGGACCGTGCAAGTAGGCTCCTCGAAGGACTATAGCTGAAGTATTCTTTATCTGCACATGGAGCTCGGAAGGCGATGGCAGAATACGATCTTGTGAAGGAGTGTAGGTGAGTGTATACCTGCAGCATATCAGCGTAGGGTTCCAGGTCAACATCCATTGTAATCACCGTGCTACCTCGCCGATCTTGACACTACCAGTCTGATGGACGAGTAGCATTTCTTGGCTAAGCTGGAACTCTTGTTGAAATAATTGCCAGCCGGTCACTGGCCGGTGATGGGGGTTCCCAGCACGGTTCGAGCTTTGCTCTTGGACTTGAAGCTGCTGATAAATGCGACGCTATGACGTTTGTCCCACTCTGAGACTGGCGTATCTCGGGAGATCGTTGCCGGTTTTGCTTGGCAGGTGAAGCGGACAAAGTCGAGACTCGAAAGACAGTCTGTCAATCTTGACTTGCTGGCAATCAATACTTGACTGCGAAGACGTGTCATTGTATTGGCGAGTTGCCAAATACATACACCTGCATCGGTCGTTCATGCCTGCCGTCACATGCGTTGAACCTACAATGACCACGTGCTCTGGTTCCCAGATGCTCTCGTCTGATATGCAATGGGGTGTGCACGAATCTGAGGAGCTTATATCTGGACGCGGGGTCACAAAGTCTACGAAAGGAGCACTCAGGCTGTGCAGTATTGTCATACCTTGATAACGCTCATTCTATCTCACTGCCATCAGACCCGGCGACCAGTCCAGGCCCATTGTCAAACCTCACTGACCCCTAACGCGCGTTATGCACAGGTTCTCTCTCTTCATAAAGTCACCGGCTTGAACAGCTTTCCCTTGTGTCGTGGTGTGTTGCGCTTCCTCATCCTCGATGGTGGATTCGGCGCATTGGTCGTTGTATTGTAGGTCGCGGTTGCATTGACAACCGCGAATTGTACGGTCGAATTTCCCTCACGATATGTACTTCTGGACGGTCCGATTGTCTTGTAGCTGCTCGAAACCTTTGTCTTTCCCGTAGCGATATCCAGGCCGGCAATGGCGCGCTCAAAGATCTCTAGTGAGACCAAGGGTTGATACTGTGCGCTACGGTCAGCTTTGACCTACAAAGGGTTGCTCGCCATGTAAAATAGACAAGGTTCTGGGAAGGAAGGAAGCTCATACGAAAGGTACTTCGTGTCCGCTCTCGTAAATTCGGACAAAGCTAAAAGCCCCACTCTGCTTGACCTGTCCATGCGCCACACAGTCGGAGGTGGATATATCGACATAGCCAGCAGTAGCGAAACCGGGCTGACCAACTTCGTTCGAAACAACTTCACCGCCTAGCCAGTTGCAATTATAGTCCGCATCGCCCGTGTACATCATTACCGTTACGCCTTGTTGCAAGAGCCTAAGCATATCTTCAACGGTACCCTCTTCTCTGCCATCATCGCCTGTGGTACCAAAGGCCGTGCCCACCGCATTGTTGGACTCGGTGAAATTCACATAAGCGCCGATCGCAGATTGTACAGCAGGAGTGTTGAGGTAATTCACATAGAAACCATAAGGGAATGGATCGGGCTGAAGCTCACGAATGTCGTATTCGTCTCGATTCAGTACGGAATCGTAGGGAGACTCGACCAGGTTCAGGCAGAAATTATCCGCCGCACTGCAGACGGCGTTTGTACCGGTTGCGTAACAGTCTTTAATCTGATCCACACAATTACCAGTACCGTAGAGATTGTTGTAAAGCTGTGCTTGCGTGGAAGCGTTGTACGGGAAATAGTCGTATGTATTCCCAGGATTCACCGTAAAGTTGTAATAGGCTTGATATTGAATCAAGGGGTCAAACCAACCATTCCCAATCAGCACGCTCTCAAGCTTGATCTCATGAGCCCCCGAAACGTTTTTCGCGTTCTGCATTTCAATGTACTCGTTGAACACTGGACCGTAGTGACCGCCATAGCTTTCAGTCGCGAAATGGTATGAATGTCTCGAGTATTGCGGGAAAGCACCCATGAAGCCCTGCAAGGTGGCCCAGAAATTTGGGGCAGCTGCATCTGTAGAGTTTGCGGTGAGTGTCTGATTGGGATATGAGTAAGTTCCACAAGCCAGGCCTTGGGCGTAGTCGGGGCAGGTATTGCTGGGTAACTCAATGATGTCTTTGGTTTTTGCGTCGACATAGGCGGACACTGGAACGGAGTACGAAAAGCCTACTTGCGTGGGCTGGTCAATGAAAAGCATGTTGCTCGCATTAGACCACGAATATGGATTATTATAGACATTGCCACCAGAATCAACACCACAAGGTCCTAGTTCCTGGAACAATCCTATCATTGAAGACGAGCCGGGTCCTCCATTGATCCATGTCGTCAGAGGCGCTGTAGACGGGTCCTGGTTCCTAGCCTCGAAGAACCACCAGAAGATATGCTGATTCGGTGCCACGTCGACATAGCCAGAGTAGCTCTTGACATTGGGATCCTGCTCGCAAATACCGGTAGGCACCTGCTTGTAGCGGACATTGAAGCCGCCATAGCCCTTGGTAGAGATCAGGTCGGTAGGAGCAGGGACAAATTGCGCGACTGCTGCGGCAGCAAAGACAGCCAAAGTGAGGAAAGCCATGACGACGAGAAAATAAGGTGAATGGAAGCCATCTTGCGGGGTGCTGCAGCTTTTGAGAGAAACAATCAAGGCTCCACAAAGAGGGACTGGTGGTTGGGAATACGCAGCTGGTGCTGCAGAATGATGCAAGAGAGCTGATAGGCTCGGAGATGCTTGAGCCCAAGGGAATTGGTACCTGCCGTAGTAGCTTGGAAAGATAGCTTTAGGATGAGGAGTAGATTGCTCTTTTAGGCAGGTCAAGAACGAAAGTTGATGCTCGCAAAGCCTTCGACTGTTTCCCGGATTGCCGTTGGAAAGCCTACGAATTTAGATAAGCTGCCTCTCGTGGATTCCCCACCGAGACTTGGAGGCGAGTGCCTTATCGATAAGACGCGTGAGATCTGCTATTAGGCAAGAGCTAGGCAGCATTGAGGCAACCAAGCACTGCGGTGTTGTCCGATCTGGGTTGTTGAAAGAGCAAACGATGGAAGTCACCACACCGTCTTACCGCCAAGACATGGTGATGAGGTATGAAGGGAGCTGAGAGTGCCGATGGTGAACCACCCTTGGTATGTGTTTTCCGTGGTGCTAAGGGTATCAACAAATCCACATACGTAAAGCATGTTACTATTGCTACGTTACTTTCGTTGGTGATACTTCCCATCGAATGTCAAAGAACATTGTTTGAAGCGCCGTGCAAGGCTCAAGTCAAGGCCACCAAACCATACGAGGTCCTTGCAATGCTCAACACGAACACAGACCAACACCACCACTAAGATAATACTGCATTCCGGATTTCTGGTTGACAATTCTGAGGTATTTACTCGTCCCCATCGTCTCGCCTTGACTTGTCTCCCCGGGTTCGAAGTCAATTAACGTTTCACAGCCCTCCGCCTGAACGCGATGTCTTTGGAAGCTCTACCTCTCGAGATCAAATGCATCATCTTTCGCCACTTGCCTTACATCCAAACCCTATCCGCTCTGGTGCACGCATCGCCAGCGTACCATGCTGCATACGCTGCGTTCCGGGAGCAGATATTCACCAGGTTCACCATCTTGGAACTCCAGAAGCGCAGGGTCAATGTTCTCACACCGGGATCTTTCCTCGAAGTCACTACCGCCAATAATGAGATCCCAAATGCCCTTGTCGAGATTGCGATTCTCGCTTGTCACGAGGCCGTGCACGCGAAGAAAGTAGTCCGGCTTACCATCGATCAATGTCTGGCGCTCCTGACGCTTAGGGACGTTGTCGGATGGTCAGTTAAGGTCCTGGATCATGAAGGTGGTATATCTGTTGTTGTGGGGGCTTCGCATCTCAAATTGAAGTTGTATTGGCCCGTAAAACCAAGGCAGGAGACGCCAATGGCTCTTGATATCCACCGCCGCCAAAAAAAGTACCGCTACGCTCGGAAGAACTATTTCTTCATAGATCTCGACTTCGACGAATATCCTCGACTGAAGCCATTGTACCCTAGGCATGAGCGGGAATTACATGTTCTGTTGGAATTGAGCGGTGAACCGAAGCCTCAGACTGCAGGGTAGCCGTTCTCGGGTACTCTCTATACATGTAGGTACTTTAGTCTTCTATCCTTAGCTCACGGGCTGGATATTTAGGGAGCATACAAAGTAGCAAAAGCGTTACTCCGCTGAAACAATCAATAAATGCAGTGATCTCTAGGTCAAGAACAAGTCCCGTTGATACGGTTCTCTATCTTTGTGCTCACACCGCCCCTGATGATGAAATTCAAGATCGCATTATGCTCTTATAGATATTACATTTCTCATACACTGGGAATGTACCTATGCAAAAGTTGAAGACCGCTTGATGCGTTAGCGGCATCCTTATCGATAAGCCCCACAACAAACATTGTCCCCACGTGGGGCGGAAGGTAAGGGCAGGATGGTACTTTACGAATATGACATTAAAGTAGGCACGTATCAACCATTACACGGTCTTATGTTGGGCGCCATAGCTAACATAGGCCCATAGCCAAACAGTTAACCCGTCTTTCAACTGTCCTGAAACTTGGGACCCTGTTGGCCAAACTCTCGGGTTCGTGGATCCCAGAAAAACCGGCCCGGTCAAAGCGCGCTGCGCACTGTCAAGACTGCATCCTCAAAAGGTGACTCGAACTCTGTCCCTCTAGAACGAACCTCCCAACTACCAAACACCGCGACAATGGACGATCCAAATCTGCAGGAGATCCACGACTTCCTCATCGATCTGGCGAGGAAAGCAGGGCACATGATAACCTCTGCCACTCCGTCGACAGTAGACACGAAAAAGAATTGTAGGCATCGTCCTACGTAGAGCAGCGGAGATGAGCTGATAGAAGGATTTTCAGCATCTGACCTCGTGACGGAGACCGACAAAGCGGTGGAAGACATGGTATCCTCGTCGCTGGAATCCGCATACCCTTCCTACAAGTACGTCGAGTAGCTCCATTGGTCTCTAGGTAGGTCAAGAAAGTCCTGACGATCATACATCAGCTTCCTTGGGGAAGAGTCGTCACCCACGCCTACATCCTCCCTCCTAAGCCCAGCGCCAACATTCATCGTCGACCCTATCGACGGCACCACGAACTTTGTCCACGCCTTCCCCTACATCTCCATCTCCCTCGCCTTCGCCCACAAGATGGTGCCACTCGTAGGGGTCGTCTATAACCCGTTCACGCAGCAGCTCTACCACGCCATCAAGGGCAAAGGTGCCTTCCTCACATCAATGGAGATACCGAGCTCTTTTCCGAAAGACGGCGAGGCAGTGCAAGCGAAGTACGTGTCGCGGAAGCTGCCACTGAGGCAGCCTGCTCCACCACTGCGAGGCCTGAGTACAACGTTGGCGGCAGTGGAGTGGGGCAATGAACGTAGCGGACCGAACTGGCAGGCAAAGACCAAGACCTTTAATGCGTTGGCCGGCGAAGATGGCGGGATGGTGCATTCGCTTCGGTCGCTTGGCTCGGCGGCATTGAATGCTTGCGGTGTTGCTGCTGGTGTCTTGGACGCGTACTGGGAAGGTGGCTGCTGGGCTTGGGATATTGCTGCGGGGTGGGTGGTTGTGACGGAAGCTGGTGGGAGGGTGGTCGGCGGTAATCCTGGCGAGGAGCAGGTGCGCGTCGATGCAAGGAGATACCTGGTCGTGCGGGGTGGCGAAGGTCGAGATGATCTTATCAAGGAGTTCTGGGGAAAACTGCAGGGAAAAGTGACGTATGAGGGCAGCGGAGAGCTCTAGTTGGGGGAGCCAAAGCAAAAGGTCAGAAGGCGGAAGCGATAGTAAAGGTGAAGATTTCCACAATGGTTCGGGTTTTTAGAGCAGCCAAACCCGGAACTTTACTCAATATTAGATATGAAATCATAGAATTGGTAGGATAGAATAGATCTATACCACTTGCATCCTCAATAATCTTCATTTGAAGATGAGAAATGCCGGCTCGGCAGCAAGTCTTCGAGATTTTGGGACGAATTCCTTGCTATCATTATAGTGCAAGGGTCTGAGTGTCTGAGTGTTCATCAAGAGGCAATTGATCGAGATGCAATAACAGGGAGTAAGATATGAATGTACGTGGTCAAGGTTCAGCCTCCCCCTCAGTCTCTTTGGCTTGCATTCGCATCCACCAGATACGCATAGCCTCGACATCGCAGCCCTCAACACCCACTGGATTTGGCAGAAACCAAGCCCTGCCTTCACAGTGGTTAGGGTAGATATTGAGCATGCCTCCTTCGAATTCATGGGTGCTGACCATGCGGATGAGTGCGATGGTGCCAACGACTGGGATGAAGTTCTCTGGCTCAACAAAGACGCTGAGAAGCACTCTCTTGTCGGTACTTGGATCGACAATCCGGATGTCGCGCTTTGGTGGCATTCTTAGGCGCTTTATCACGGAATCGCCTACGGAGTGAATGACGACAAACACATCGTAAAGGTCACTTCGGCGGCGATATCCTCTGAAGGCCGCCAGCGGCTTGATATTCAGAGAACGCTCGATGGGTAGCGGCTGGCTTCTGCTAGACATAGGCCGTAGTATATCGGCATTGCCAGCGCTATGCGGGCGATCATTCGGCAGCGTAGGACCTGTCACCCTTTCCGACCTAGCGCTAGCGGATGGGTGGATTGATCTTGCAGTCAACGGATTGGTTCTGTCAGATGGCCGGCTATTTATTTCAGTCGTGTTCGACGGCGGTAACGGAGCTGTCTGAAATGTACCTTTCGTTGGCGAACTGCTTGGACGCGCTTTGGCACGCTTTGGGTTTTGACCGGATCCAGATCCAAAATTCGGATCTATCTCGCCGAGAGCGATCTGCATTTTTCGCTTCTTTTGGCTCGATGATTCTGGACTCGAAAGCGAGGGCGTAGAGTGGGCTTTGCGGACATCGGGGATATCTGGTGGCTTTAACCCTTTGGTGTGGCTACTGCAGCTTTCGTGTTCTCGAAGCTTGGCTACTTCACCGACGTAGCGATCCTCAATTCGATGGTTGTCTGCGATTTCAGATCTCAGCAGCTCCATTTTCTTTGCATATAATTCTTTGACTCGCTCTGCCATCCCGAACGTAAAAGACTCGTGAGCTGAAGAGGGTCGTTGATCATCACCGATTGCATAGAAGTCTTCCAACACAAGATGACTGATGATCGTTGTCAGAATTAGAATGATGTACATAGCGAGAGTGGGTGTGGCTGACATAACTTGACCGTCGCCTGCCACTCTCTTCGCTGTTGCCAGTTGAAACTTCTTCAGCAAAATGTAGGATCCCTCACAAACATCACCGGAGATGAGCGACTTATAGCTGCGACGCTTGACCAAAGCTAATTACTCTCTGTCAGTCTATTATCTTTGCGAAAGACGGGGCCCTTGCCTTGGATAGATACCTCACCGTCTGTGAGCAACAATCGAAATGCTTCGTTCTTAAGTGGATCCTCAACAACTGACAGAGGAACGATGGAGATTCTATCGACCAGAAGCTTGACGTTTTCGAAGCACACTTGCGTGCGCACCATCTCCTTGATGACGGGTGTCAATTCAATCGTGGGTCTTGGCGTATCATCTGCAGCCCCGCCCATTATGGGGGATGACGAGGTAATAGCGGACGGCGAGTGTGAGACAAGATTCTTCGTTCCAGCATCGCTCTGTATTCTTGAGAGTGCATGTATGACTTTTTGCTCGGAAATTTGCAACACTTCTGGGGCTCGCTGGCTGATGTCGACCTTGGATGCGATGGGCGACGTAGCAATTGCTTTGATGTTGAAGCCACTAGAAGAGAGCGCGTCGATTGCGAGAAAGTCGCGTCAATGTCGGGATCGGCCGAAGCGGGCCGAAAGCACGTCATAAAGCGCGTTGGCTCCTGCTTTGAAGAGCGATGTCGACATGGTTGCAGAGGCGTTTGAACGAATCATCTGTATAGCTACATGCGAGATCACAGTACTCAATCAGGTGATGGGGGTTTGATCTGTCAAGCAGTTGTTGGCCAAGCCCACCCGAGTACTTCTCCTGCGACCTTCACTCCATGTTAGCTAGAGATGGTCTAGAAATCTTGTTGCATGCTTAGCGATTGATAAATATCTTACAAAGGTCTTTGCTCAGCCGTCACGACATAATAGCGATAAAGTACAATTATTCTGCCTAACGGTGAGAGCGATTCGACATCCGTCCACCTTCCTTTGGACTGTGAACACAGATCCAGTTAAGAACAATCCACTTTCCTTTCCCTGCGGTTTCAGTCTTCGTAAGCTTGCCTCTTGAGTTTCCTTCTTTCGCTTTTCCGGCCCTCCTTGCGTACGGTACACAATGCGTTTCCCGTGAGGGTAGCATCGTAGAAGTAAGCTTGTTCTGGTCCGGGTCTTTATCTCGTAGGGAAAGGTGACGGGGAGTCTCCAACGCAGCCGGTCAAGCTGCGAGATACTCTTGACCTCCTCTTGCACCATCCTCGCATCTCCGCGTGGTTTCAATATCCTCTCTTCCGAGGAACTGGTGCCCAGAGCCTTCAGCAAAGCCTTCTTCTTCGACGTTTATCCATAGCTCGGTCCACTCAGCAAGTCATTGAATTTGTTCTAGTCCTCCAAATTTTCGAACCTCACACTTCGACGAACCTTCTCCAGGCGTCCACCCTCCCCTCCGTACTCGTCCTTGTCAACCCCGCCATCGTGCTCGGTCTCGCCTCCTCTTCTGCCACCGGTGCATGCCTGACACGCTCACTCTCATAATCCACCGCCACGCGTCTGGGCACCACCCTCTCGCTAGCCCTTGTCGTAGCATGGTTGTTATACGCCCTCGACGCCGTAGAATGTTGTCTCAACACCGGCTGTTCCTGGCGCGGTGGAGCAAATATGCGGTTTGCCTCTGCTTGTGCGGGGCCATACTGTCCAGACAGCAAGTCCTGCGCACGACGCAGGATCTCTGGTGCCAATGGCGGCGGTTGTGGATGCACAAGGTAATCGTTAACGTCTCGCACGGGTAGGAAATCCGGGTTATGAAGCCCCAGCGTCTGTATCCTCCTCGCCAACGCCTCGTCCGCGCGTTCCTGATCCCTCCTCCGATCTAACTCCTCCTGATACCCCAGCGCCGGATTCAGCCCTCCCGGACGTCTCTGCTGCGGCACCGCCTGCGGGATCTGCATATGATTCAAGCGATCCTGCTCCACGGCCTCATAATTAAACCACGGACAATCACACGTCTTCCACTTTGAGCCACAGATCATGCAGAATTCGGCGCGGCAGCGGCAGGTCATGTGGTTACAGCCCTCCTTGAGCTCGACCGTCGCGGAGCAGTTGAAACACCTCTGCCAGCCCTCTTTCTTCGCGATCTCGGCGAAGCGAGCGGTTGCTTCGTCCTTTGGGCAGTCGCGACCTGTGTGCCACCGTCCGTTGCATGTGCAGCAAACTTTTGTGCGGCAGCGGCTGCATTTCCCGTATTTACGCCCGCCTGTTGCGCCCCCGGAGGTGTCGAGGTGGATGTTGGCGGGCTTGATCCACTCGCCACAGCCGCGGGCGGGGCAGTAGATCCGGTTCTTGGTGGTATATTCCTGGTACTTCTGGTTCCACTTCATTTTGAAACGGAGATCGAAAAGTTTGTCGACGTGTTTCAAGGGGATGTGGTCGGTGGTGCAGCATTTGGGTGGCATGTGCTGCGGGTCGGTGACGGAGAGGGTGAAAATGCGGCGAAGGCACGTGTGGCACATGCGGTGACTGCAGGCGAGTTTGGCGGTTCTGGAAATAGGGACGTCGGAGAGGCAGGTTAGGCATTCGACGAGTTTTTCGGGGATGGGTTCGGTGGGTTTGGAGGGTTTGAAGATGGAGCTGAAGATGCTGGTCGGAGATTTGGGGGCACGGCGGGTGGAAGGAGCCCGTTGAGGCTTTTCTGGTGAAGGAAGGGCGGATGGGGTGTATGAGACGGGTCGAGGCTTGCGAGTTGAGGTTCTGCAGCGCTGTAGAGGGGGCGCTGGAGGCTTCTCCCGTAAAGAGGTACTGCGAGCAACCGGTGCAATAGACTTTCGTCGTTCATCTGTATAGATCCGCAGGTCAGGGTCACGGTCTGGTCTCTCCACATATGACTCTCTTCTCGACGATCCTTCTCTTGATCGATACACGGTCTCAGACCGTCGTCGCTGTGGTGGAGGCTGTTCTGCCGAGATCCTGGAAACCGTGTGCGAGGATCGTCGAAGTGGTGGCGGCCGAATATCTTCGTTGCGCCGCTTCCCTCCATCTACGTGTCTGTAGACGTATACAACCTCTTCATCACACCCCTGGTTTCCCTTCTCCTTCCGTCGTCGATCCCGGTGGTCTGGACTATGCCTTCTTCGAACCTCCCGGACAGGAACATCAGCCCCTCTCACAGAGGAGACCCTCGATCCCGAATACCTTCTGCCGCCTCCATGCGAAGCCATCTACTTCGTAACTTCTCTTTGCGCTCTCTGGGGTATTCGCTGTAATACTCTGCTGAGGTGCAATGCAACTTCACTATCAGGGAATCCTACACATGCCCATCGGAACGGGGAGTGAGATGTCATCCGCAATTGAGAGACCTTTGGGCAGCGATTGACCATATGCGCGCCGATAGTTGCTGTGTAGAGTTGTAGTTCCTCAAGGCTGGTAAGGCCGCCACCGTGATCAAGTCCCTGAACTAGACTGCCTCACCCATGATGGTCGACTCGTCCAATCAAGCTTGAGGTCCTGCGCGCACCATCAAATGGACGTTCCTCGACCAAAGCGGCCCAGATCAGATGATTGGGTTGGGGTGCAGCAGATGCCCTTTATTGGACGGCTTCTTTTCTGCAAGTAAGCTGATCGGGCAGCCAACGACGCTGGGCCAGCTGGCAATGGTGGTCGCACGCGAGCGAGAACGCAGCTGCGAGACTGACAGCAGCTGAGGATTTTGATCGCACTGCGTTCATCGGCTTCTGATGCGTCAGCCAATTAGAGAGCTCAGCCAGAGGAAGACTGGATCAGGCTTAGTCCCACAATTTTGCCCCTTTTCTTCAGCTTTGAACTACTTCTCGGTCGAATTGTCCACTATCTGTCATCAATATTATTACAATGTTAAGGCAGCGATATTTAGGCAGATAGTCAATTCATAAATTGTGTATCCATCTAACGGTCTTCAAGAAGGGGATCATGGAATACAGATAACGAACGCTGGGCAGTCTCAGACCACTGACATTGGAGTTTCTCGTTGTTCTCTTCTACACGCAAAGAGATCTCCTGGGCCTGTGGTAGTTGACTAGGTTGGCGATGAAGAGATTTTTCCTATTGTTTATGTTGCAGGTCTCTGTTCTTCCCTTCCGTGATGAATGCTTATCATTCCAACAATCCATACTGGATGATGTCTGAAATCGATTTACTTGTGAAGGTCGATGTCATGTCTGATCTAGATGGGTTCATCAAGAACATCGATGAATACTGGACTCGCTCACTAAAAATACAAAGGCTATTTAAGAGTTCCTGGTACTGTGGAACAGTTGCTGGAACTGCATCAAACACTGTCTCAAGATTATCCACCAGCCCTTGCATATCACAGCCATCTCTGCGTCATTCTCCACAATATGCGCTTCTCGACCCCCCTTGTGGCTGCTTCCCTGCTGCTAGGAGTTACCGCCCGCGCTCTACCATCGGGCCCAGACATTTTCACAGACCAATTTCTCACAGATGGGACCGAGTCTTACGCAGACATGGGTTCTCCGTTGTCCGAGCGATTTGTGCGTCGAAAGGGGATCCTCTTCTACTGTGGAGACAAGGCCACATGGTAATTGCTGACCCCTCGTCCTGCCTATACTTACCGGCTCCCACCCATCACCTTTCAAAGCATGCTAACTTCTATTCTCTAGCAACCCCAAAACAATGCTTGAATACCAAGGACGCTGGGAGGGCAATGGCTGCTGGGGCATTAACGTAGCTCACTAGTCAGTAGTCATGGAGCCTCCTGAATTGCTTTTGTGTCCAACAACGTCCATTACGACCTGTCTGAGGAGCAGTTGCTTATTGGACTTGTACTGCTCGTTTCCCTTCATTTCCTGAACGAGGGATGCTGACTCCGCGATCCGACAGTGGCGTCCGCGCGTTATGGGAGGGCAAGGCGGGCGTTTGCTTTTATCATGATGATAAGTGTAAAGATCCCGCGGTGGGGATCCAAGCTACAAAGGATATGGGGTCCGTATGCCTAAGTGGTCAGGCAGCTAAGGGGCCGTGGAAGTCGATCCGCTTGGAGGACTCGGCGGCGGCGTGTCATATGGTGCCTTACCCTGGGTAGTGGCTAGTTAGACGTGACAGACCTGATGGTTGGAAGGTCGCATACCGGGATGGTGAGAGGTGGTCTATCAGGTCAATGTAGGATATTGGATGTTAGAACGTGGTAGACGAGAAATCTGCATGCAACAAACATATCCTGGCCTCTGCTGAACCGGTAGCCTGCTCGAGCATTGTCCAATAACGCTAACACTTCTGGGCCGCAGAAGTATCTTCAAAGGGGATTGAGGTACAAGGTAGCTGAGAGGCCACTTTCATGGCTGAATATCCCCCTTACTAGGCTTTCTCCTGCTGATCTTGCTATCCGTTTAGTATAACACCTTTGCTCCACACGGTGTACGGAGACAGACAGCAACGCAGATATAATCGACATCGTCTGGATGTCTCCTCCAACAGCTAGGTTTCAGAGACTTTCAGCACCGTCGAAGAAAAGCTTTGATCCCGGTCAGGCACGTGAATTATTCTTTTAGGGACTATCTCTACGTTATTGATTTGCTGTTAAGCTGTCTGTACGGTATGCATTGTTTCAATATACGGGCATGTGACTATCTGCCCCCTCCTGTCACTCTTGACATGTCCAATCCCAATTGATAGACTGCCAATTCTCATCATCGGACTGAGCGGGTTCATCAGGCACTTGAATGAATACTACACCACGTTCACTCCACATACGAAAGCTACTTAAGCGGTCCAGAATTCCCAGACTCTGTCTCCTCAGCAGGTTCCGGAACCATATCAAACAGTCTTTCCAAATTTTACAAACATCAAACTCTTTGCTCAGTATATCTATCAGCCTTTTGCTTTCTACAACAATTTCTGCATCATTTTCTACAACATGCACTTTTCGGGCCCCCTCCTGGCTGCATCCATGCTGCTAAGCGCTCGCACCCACGCTCTACCTTCAGGCCCAGATATCTTCACAGACCAAGGTCCTAGCGATGAGACGCTTCCTTCCGGAGCGCTGGACTCTCCATTATCCGAGCGAGCTGACCCTTTCCCAGGTGACCTTATCTACACCAGGAACGGCATGTGGTAAGTCTTTGACACTACGGAGTCCACTCCCTAATATCTATTGCTTGCCCCGCTCCGCCAATTCGACAATATCTAAAACATGTCTCATTAGTGCTGCACCGGGTGTTGTACCTGAGCATCCTATGGACGATACTGGCTGTAGATGCGTCGGCGTTAAGAAGTAAGTCGAAGTCCATCTCTTACTCCCCATTGGACTTCTGAAGAGCATTGAAACATGTCAAGTCAACTCGGAAGATTTACCCTGTTCCTCCATCCCCTATTTTCAAGGGCATAGGCTAACCCCGATTACACATAGTTATGGCATCCTTGCGTACTGGGGCAACAAACGGGGCGTTTGCTTCTATCACGACGATCATTGCAAAGATCCCGCGGCGGGAATGTGGGCTACGGAGGAGGGGTCCAACTGCCTCACTGGAAAAACTGCCAAGGGTCCTTGGAGGTCCGTACGATTGGTTGATTCAACGACGGCGTGTAAGATGGTGGGTTACACTGAGTAGTGGTCGACCGAAAGTGGCCGACCACGTTGATCGATGGTGGATTACCCAGGTCGTTGTAAGATGATGTGCCAGTCTGTGTAGGATATTCAGTGAAAGATTTTGGTGAAACCGGAATTACGAGCAAAGAAGTCTGCCTCCTATTGGATTGTCTCCATTCTTTAAATTTATGGACTTCTTTTGTCTAGATAACTATCCACCTCCTTATACTCCTCCCCTCTTTTACACTATCTATCTACTGTCGGACCTCTATCCATTTCCGCTTGAGACGCTGTCGAAGAGACAGAGCAGTCCAGACACGACTGTATTCCACACAAAATTCTGCTCAATAACCAATAACCATCACATATTCAGCACGGTCGAACCACAAGTCGGGCCTCAACCATTCAAGTGAGCGATTCCTTCTGGGTTCTTCTCTACGTTGTCACGTTGAACTGTAATACAAATCGCCCAAGAGCCCCGGCATTGTGAATCCCTGCTCTCTCTTGTCAATCCTGACAAGCTCAGTCACTAAATTCGCAAACAGCCGAACCGCCCGTCGAAAATTCAATGAAGCTCGACATTCAATAAAACAACAAAACGACGTTCAGAAGCCGTAGGAAAGAACCATGACTGTTCCCGAATTTCCTTCCACCGAAGAATCCATTGCCATATAATCCTCAACTCCCACAATTCTCCGCTTTAGAGCCCCCTCTAGCATTACCATCGAGACTCCTCTCACGCCTCCTTCTTTGCTCTCTTGGCTTTTCTATGTCCCTCTCTGAGCTTGCTGGCCTTGCTCGTGAAGCCCTCTCGAAATCATGCGGCTTTCTCCTCCAAATATATCTCTGTTTCTGCAGCTCTTGCTGAGCGCTGGCGCTCTCGCTCTGCCATCAGGTACAGACCACTCAAACCCACTGGAGGCACGTGAGGCACGAAAACCCAAAGCAGCACCACCACCATCAAAACCAGTCCCACCCTCTCTAGCTGGCTACAGCCTCACCCCAATCAACCACATGCACATGTGGTAACTCTTCCCTCGCCATTCTCCACCCTTGAAACCACCCGCGAAAGCTAACACCAATCTACCCCAGTATCGGAGCCCCTCTAGTAAAATGGGGCACAGCCTACGACGACGGCAGCCTAGGCAGCGACTGCATCCGCATCGACGGGGACAACTACGTCGTCCAAACCTCATGGGGCAGCGGCCCATGGACGAACGGCCACACTGTGCGCGTCTGCTTTTTCCATGATGATGCGTGTCAGAAACCCGGGAAAGGGTTTCAGACGTCGACGGGCTGGGTTCCGGAATGCATGGCGATGGTGAATGGTCAGGCTTCCCGTTATGGGTGGGAGAGGGAGTCGTATAAATCGGCCAAGTTCGATCCCAGCGGAAGCTTGTGTAAGCTGATTCCTATATGAAGCCTGCGTAGGAAAAGGTGCGGCGTAGGGATGGGGAAGAGAGTCAAGGTGTGGTGATCTGGGAGAATGGTGCTGGTAGAATGATAAGAAGAAATATTCGCTATCAGCTACCATGTGAGAACTTTAATTGCATTCTTTTGCCACTCATCAGCCGATATTTTTCTCGACCTATGTTGTGCATATTGAACAGTAGCATGTCAATCACATACAACTTATAGTCTCTTCAAGCCCACGCGGGATATATGCTACCTGCTAATATGTGAGGGGGAAATATGATCACTTGCCTTTGCTGCTCGTACCTATCAATGTTCACTTCTCAATCCGCCTCTTTCCAATTCATGCTGTGCGTATGAAATAGTAGCATGTAGTTCACAACTGAAATTCTGTAGCTTCGTCATCAGATTCTTCTCCTCGGTGCCACAACCTGAAGACACTGACAGACAACCGAGCGAATCCAACTCGCGGTCGAATCCTCAGTCCAATACAAAAGACCACATGAATGGATCGTGACCGTTCCTAGCAACATTCACCGAGGACAGGAGTGCTATATAATGGGCGAGATTCCCTAAACTTCTGCTTGAAATCGTAATAAGTCCAGCCATACCATAAAGCGTCTCCTAAAATTTCATTCTTGTTCTTCTTAATTTGCTGGAACAATATCGAGCTTGCTGGTCGTGCTCCCTGAACCATCTTCTCCTCATCTTACATTATGTTCTTGCAAATTCCGATTACATCCTTCCTTCTGCTGAGCGCTGGCGCTCTCACTCTCGCTCTGCCCTCCGGTACACAGTCCTTGAAATTCCTGGCCGCGCGAAAGAAGTGCCCAGCACTACCGCCTCCCCCAACTCCACCCTCGCTCGTCGGCTATGACCACAAGGATTGGTGGTAAGTAGTCCTCGAGTTCGCCGCCAAAAACGCTGACAACTCCCCAGCAAAGGCAATCCCCTCGTAACCTGGGGCACAGGCTACAGCGACACCAGCACCGGCAGCGACTGCATGCCCATCGATGGCGACAACTACTCCATCCTCATCTCGTTTGGAAGCGGGCCGTGGGAGCATGGGCACACGGTGCGGGTGTGTTTCTTTCATGATGATGCGTGTAAGAGCGCAGGGGGCGGGATCCAGACGATGACAGGTGAACAGCCGCAATGTGTGGTTACGAAGAGCGCGGTGAAGAATTTTGGGTGGGAAGATGGGAGCTACAAGAGTGCGAGATTTGACCCGACAGGCTTGTTGTGTAAGAAGGAGATGACGGTTATGGGTTAGCTCTATGGCCTTAATGCTGTGTATTCGAAGCGCTTGAACACCTAGTAATTCTATCGATAGTGCTATATTTGTTTTCCATAGGGTGCTAGGTTCTTGAGTTTTTGAGTGGAGGAGGCTGGAGGGTGAAGGCTACTGAAAGGTTGGAAGAATGGTCCTGGGAAAGTCAATTAGAGAACACTTGCTACCAGCAATCATCTCAATAATTGAATACCTTGGTTTACATCGATGATGAGAAACCTACAGCTCCTTCATCACACGCTTCTTCTCAACCTCAGAAAGTGAAGACAGGCGACGAAGTCATCGAAGAAGCTCACCTCTCTATCAAATCCACAGGGCTATATTTAAATGCGTTATGAATTCAGCTTGACTGTGCCTTGAAGTCTTGCGGCCGAGGATGTTCTTGTTATAAAAGCGTCGATTTCCTCGAGGCTTCTTGAAAGCTAAGCAATTCTAGCAATAACATTGGGCATCCTCTCTGCATTCCAGTTTTTATTATACTTCTCTTAACCTTCTTCAGCTATACAGAGCTTGCTGGTCCTGCTTCTTGGGCTTTCTCGTCGTCATCTTACGATATGTATCTTCGAACTCACATTATATCCTTTCTTCTGTTGAGCGCTGGCGCTCTCGCCCTTCCTTCAGGCACGAATAGCTTGTCAATCCCGGCCCAAGATATCCAAACAAACGCGCCTCCAGAGACGCACTCTACCTTGGTCAAGCGATCCCAACGCGCTGCGCTTGCGCCTTTCGAACTCGACAACCATCAGTGGTGAGCAGACCCCAATTTCCCCATCTCCCAAGATCTTATTAGCAACGTACAATAGCGTCCACCCGAGGCACTGACACCCACTGCTGTAGTACCGGCGCGGCTATCGCTGATTACGCAGAGGAGAAGTTTCACCACGAAGAATTCTCCGGCCGCTGCTTTCGAGTCGACGCCGAAAAGTACAGAATCAATGTCAGGTGGGGCACCGGCGAGTTACACGGCCACACCGCAGGCATTTGTTTTTTCCACGACGACAAGTGCAAGGAGATCGGCGCTGGGCTTGCTAACGATGGCGGGGGAATGGATTGCGTGAGCATGGAGCAAAATATGCTCCTGCGTCCGGGGATTGACAAGAGGCCTTGGCAATCGGCGAAATTTTGGCACGGTGATCTTGACGAAATGAAGAAGGCTCCGTGCGATATGACGCCAATGAAAGGGTAGTGATGTGGTGTATGTAAAGCATGGGTATTCTGTAAGAGTTAGAGATTTCCACACCTTCTTTGAGCGCGTTTATGTTGGCTTGCAGCAGCTTAGAGTAGACCTTCTCGTCAACTGTCGTATTTGACTTCAATGTTCCATGTGCTGGTTCTCTCCTTATGGGAAACCTTGAACGGCGCTCCTCGGATCGACGGTAAACCTGGTTATTTAAACAACCATCACTTTCAAAAATACGTTTTCAATTGCAAACTTGCTTTCCACGTGGAGCTGAATATATTTATGAACGGATATTTTGTTATTACTTTCGCCACCGAAAAGCTGTGAGAGACTTCCAAGACTTGGGCGACCGAGAATTAGTGCCGTTTCAATAGAACACAATGAGGCTCGGTGTTTGCTGATTCTATGGGCCGAATGGGTTGTCGTTCTTGGAAGATATGTTGAGAGACCGGTGATAGCCCAATGCCAAAGCGGCAAACCTTCGAGGGTATCGTTGACTTCGTCGAAGAGTCTGGAAGGAAGCAATAGGAGAAAAAACTTCACAAGACCTATGAGATCGAGAGCACCCCTTGGTGCCACCGCATGGGAAAATGTATATTTGGGAAAGAAGATACCAATTACAGCTAACCTGCAGCCCCGTCACAACCTCCTTGTCGATGCCGAACTTTCAAGGATTTCTTTATTCAATCGTCGAAGCCAGTCGGAAAAGACGATGAAGGAAGCTCAACAATCACAGGACTCGTGTCACAAGAGCCGTGCTTCCTGACTACAAGAGCGTCAAATATTCCCTGGACTTTGTTTTCTCACAATCCTCTCCGACATCTTGCAAAAAAATTGTACCTACCATTATTTGTTTTCCCCCAATACCTCAAGCTTGCTGGGTCTGCTGGTCAAAACGGCAGTCCGCACAATCGTGATACCAAGTTACCTTTCTCAACATGCGTTTCCATGGGTAGACAGGAAATAGGGAGGAGCGAAAAGATGCACATACAGCAAGAAAGCGAGAAGTTCATGCAAACGACGAAAATACTGAGAGAATTGTTATCAATTACCATAGGAATTGACCAGTGATATTTGAGATACATACTCCTCTTCCTCGCCAAAGGGCCTGCGAAAGTACGAAGTACCTCTATTCCCCCCCTGCCTGCCAGAACTTTGAGTATTAACCTCCGTACAGCTTCCTCATCAAGTCCTCCTTGACTCCAACCTCACACACCGGCGCCGGCTTTCAATCCAGCAAAAGCCCCAATGGAAGTGGATCAGGCTAATAAAGCGTACCGGATGCTGGCAGCCTACCAGTCTACAGATACGCGTTCAGCGTTCTGAGACATTGGATTCGCGAGCGAATTGTTACATGTAATCTTGACATCGAGGACTATGAGGTCTTATTGCAACCCGATCGATCCTTCAAATGACTCAGGGAAAGGACAGAAAACGCAATTCAAGATGTAGGGGTCGGCGTATGGGAGTCCTCATTCACCATTCTTAAATCCGTGATTTACCAGGACAAATCGCCGATCAAGGTTTTTCTCAGTGACTTGCACAAGAAGTCCGTCTTTGTCCGTCTCGGTCGCAATAGCTTCATTTGACCCTTCCAATTTGCGACCAAAACCGTTTAACATATCCACAAACTCCTCGTCCATTGCAATAGCCTGCACCAGCTCATTACCCCCAAACACCCTGTCGAATATCTTCTCCAGCATGGTTCGATTGATACTCTCGAAGTTCTGCGCCAGCTCATTGCCCACGCTCATGGACACTTCCTCTCCGATCTTTGCGGGGAAAGTATAGACTTGTACCCAATGTAGATTGCGAGCAGAGGAGCAAGCACCCACAGGACTGTCGTCGAGCCCACCGCAGCGCCCACATGCAGAGCCAGGTAGTGCAACACAGCCGAAAATACCGCTTCGACGATAATTTTCTTCGTGACCAGCATCAGCATCTTCTCCACAAAACCCACGGCAAGAAGATGTGCAAAAATCTGCCCGACATTCGCCGCCATAAGCTTCATCAGCGTATGCGCAACCACAGCAGCGATCTGTGTGCCCGCCGCCGTGGCCGTGATGTGTCCGATCTGGTGACCCATAGTGTGTAGCGTGCCCTGCTGCACGCTTTCGCGAATCTTATCGGCCACTAAATGCACGATCTGCTTCTTCACTTTGCTCGAATACTTGCTAAGGGCGATATCCGCGATGCGATCCAGGAAGCTTGTGAGCTTAACATCGTGCTCGGCGAGCGCGGTCATCATGCCCGAGGATATGGCGTCGCTCTCGCTTTGATAGAAGTCCCTGTATGCGTCTTGCACGCGTTCGGTAATTGGGTCTGTCAATGCGGAGTCGAATTCGTGCCCTTTGTGTTTTTGGTGGCGGGTAAATCTATATAACACGTTGCAGAAGCTGACGAGATCGTCGTCGAGATGACATTGCCACATGCAAACGATTAAGCCATTGGAGTCTTTTTCAACTACGGCGATGCATTGGCGACCACGGAAGACAATGTAATTGTACACAACGGTCTGGATATTGTTCAAGAAGGCGGTCTTGCGTTTGTTAAGAGCGTGGACTGCGTCGTCCATGTTTTTCTTGAATTTCTAAGGTCTGGAGGATTCAATCGAACGTAGACCCGTTTCGACGCAGAAATCTCATTTCTCAGTCTGGGCTTTTACCGACGTGGCTGCTGTCCCTCACATCTCTTCCCATGGAATCGTTGCCGTTTTTTGGGTCACATACCCCGCCGACCGGCAGCTCCTCGACCAGAGCCAAGCGCATCTGGACCAGGTGGAATGTAAGCCTTCAATGATGAGGGTGTAAATGTGACGAGGCTGGCCATTGACACAAACGAGAGACATCGCTGCCAAGGCGTGGCTTTTGATCGCCGATTTGATTGTTTCCAAGGTTGGTTGGGCGTTAATGTACCTAAAGTACTGTTGTTCATCCTATCACACTTTCTGGTTTGTGGAAAGGACATTTTTGAGGGGATGACGCTGGGCAAATCACCTTCTTCTCAGCTCCCACATTCAGTGTGCTGGAATGCTTCGTAAACCTGATCCATTTCTGGGTGCTATCGATGCCTACCTTATGACGGTCGTGCTTCTGATGGGCTTGCGGAAGAAGTTTCCCGCCTGGGACGACCGATTTCTGGGACCGATGGGCTCATTGATGGCGGTTGTACAGACATTTGGCATAGGAGCTGTCGAATCGTAGTACTGCGCTGTATTTACGTATGTCAAGGTGGGCTAGTGAAAAACCATGGATCCACTGAAAAGCGAAAGACTATTGTCACCTGAGAGAATAGACAGTAAGCGGATCGGGATCATTTGACGTAAGACGAAAGGAGAGAACAAAAGGAGTGATAAAGTAATGAACCGGCATACGCCGATGCTGTTTCATAGCTTTCGAGTACCGCGTTGTCTATTTCCCTAGGTTGTAGATTGGCGCTGGTCAGAGAAGTTCTATTGTCCTGGTCGGTCTCGCCTTTGCTGAAGAGGTAAGGTACGTCTTAGCGGTCAACGACTTACGTCAGGTCTCCCTCATCGGTCAAACAAACTCTTGATCAAGGCCTTGGCTTCGTATCGAGGTAACCATATCATACATGCTGATATACTGCAATGTGCTCACTCCTTACCTTGGCCCCTAAATGCGTCCATGTCTGTTAAGATACCTACAAGCCGTCTGTACTCCTCCAACAGTCCTTTTACCTCGCCAACTCGCAACTCGCCAGCATCACCTACGTCTAGAAACCTCTGTATTGGCGGTCCGATGGGTTTCGCCATGTCGCTTCGCTGCTTCCCGCCATCCACACCGTTCCCGTTGACGACAGGTTGCCCGTCCCCCAAGATCGACTCCGCTTTTGGCTTCCCTGCAGTGCTCACCGTCCCTAGCGTCGGCGTCTCCTTCCCAGAACTTGGACTCCGCCCAAACCCGCGCATAACGCTCATCCCCGAAAACCCTTTTAACGGGTTGATGCTGTTGCCAAAGTTCCGCATATTTTCAATCGGGCTGTTGACCGCCTGCGGACTTTCCGACAACCTCTCTTTCGTAGCACTAGCGGCCACTGGCGTAGATGACGGCGCAAACACGACTCTTTTGCCGCTACCAGACGAGAGCGTGCTGTCAACGCTACGGTCACGAGGTTGGGGCCGTCCAGCGAAGAAGCCTAAGAGCTTGTCGTCTGATCTGGCTATTTGCTCAACGGGTCCATCAAGTTGTTGCTCAGCGATCGAGCTAGCGCCCGAGACCACAGCTTCATCATCATCGACGGATTTGGGCTCCACGAGTTTACGGGCATCGTCGAGCGTACGAGGGAGGGTGACAGTGGTTGGAGAAGTGACTTGCTGTTCTTTAAGACGGCCGAAGAGGAAATTGAAGGAGTTGTCGAGGGTGGAGGTAATGTTCTTGAGACCTTGATCTGCGGTCATACGGACTGTGCTGAGGGCGGAGGTGGAGGGGTGGAAGAGATCCGAGACGCGGCGGTGGTGAGCTGGAGATTGGGATGGCAAGGTTGGTTTGAAAGGCGGCGAGGAGATTGATGGTGAGGATGAGGGGTCTGTCGCTGGCGTTGGTAGAAAGAGGCGCTTCTCGTTCGGAGGAGTAGTGACTGGGGAGAAGTCTATCTCCGTAGGTGTTTGAGCCTGAGGGGTTGAAGGACGGCTGGAGGATTTTGGAGGCCCTTCCAGTGCTTCGTCGGAGCGGAGGCTGGCAAGATCGACGGTCTCGAGGAAAGAGATTGCGGCTTCGAGATTGGTAAGACAATAGGCTGCTTCGCCGTCGATTTTGGAAGCGTTGCGGAAACGTTGCACAAAGTGTAGATTACTGATAATGTTCAGGCCGGACGGAGGTGAGGTAATAAGAGTGTATATTAGAGTCGGAAGGATTTCGTCTGCGGAGGAAGAGGACTGATGGATGTTGGTAAGGAGGTCGACAATGGACTTGTGGGCTGCGGCGAGGTGTTGAAGCTTGCCGAGGGGATACTTGGTGTCATTCATGGCAAATAGATCCTGGCGGGCCCTGGTGGTGTACTGCTCAATGTACGAATCGAGCGCACTCGTCAGGTCGTTGTTCGAGACGGTTTTGTCGAATGTCACTCCAAGGTCTGGCAGCCCTATACCCACCAGTGCCAGCGCGGCTGTCCTTGAGCGCAATTTCTCATCCCTGACCTCGTCTAATGTACTCCGATGACGCCAGATGCGGCCGTAGATCTTTTCGCAGACTCTCCGTTCCACTGTCTCTTCTAGCGCCACCCTTTTGTGCTGCAACATCCGCCTTGCCTTCCGTCGATCTGATATCTCATGAGGGGTAAGCATCTGTTGCTCGGGTATGGAGCCCTCCATTGGCGCTAATGAGTCACCGGATCGAGAAGGCCGGAGCCTCTCTTTCATTGAAATCGATGTCTTCGAAGATATCGATGGGCTAGGGGATGATCGTCGAGCTTGCTGGATGGACAGGGCACTGATATGCGTCGCTATGTGAGCCTCGGCTTGCACGTAGAAATCTTGAAACCGTTGCGAGATCCTTTCCATCGACGGCGGTGTGTTGTGGGCTTTCACAGTCAACGATTCCAGGAAGCTATACTACGCTCAGTAATCGCATCGAAGAATAGCGAGAATCTACCCACCGGTCTATTAGACTGATCAGCTCGATTGGGAGATCATCGAAGCCTTCCGGAATCTCCTGCGTTGATAATAATTGAACATTATTTGTTCCACTAGCTATTGCAGCATTTGTCTTCTCGAAGATGTCCTCTTCCAATCTGCAATTGACCTCCGCCATTATGTCGGTCGTTCCCCGGCGGTCGTTCTCAGGCACGAGTGCATGGGATAGGGTACTGGCTCTGCTACGTAGAGGACTCGATGTTTTGGGCTCGATACGAGAGAAGGATTTGGAGTTGTGGTGGGTCGGTGACCGTTCGAAGCCATGCTGTGCTGTTCCTGGAGAAGAAGGCATGGGGATGAATATAGCTGAGTACGTCAGCTGAAGTTCCGAGACAACTTTGCTATTGTGACCTGGAACTGGGGAGAAGGTCCCGTGCGAAGCAACAACGGACTGACCGACAAAGGAGATGGTTAAGACTTACCTTGTGACGTGGGTACATCATAGATTCATAGAACCAGAAGCTTGGGAGAGCTGTATGTTTCTAGTGACATGACAACAGTTGTGGGCTGCAGATACGAGCAGGTCATGGGCTATCAGTGCCTGGCGACTGGCAGAAGCAGTAGGCGATACTCGATAGTCGATACTGCCGTATCCTCCCTTCTGCCTGCGGCTATTGTACAATCTGTACTTCTGCATTGGAGCTTGCATTAGACCCCTGCGGACGATGCATTAGTGCCGGTAGCAGCCGCCCGCCACATGAGCTAATCAGCTGAAACGCCGTCATGCTGGATGGTGGACATGACTTGAAGGCAACAACAACGTCAGTCAAGTTGCTCGCTCCCCTTCCTTCCCCCTCATAATTCAACATCGATACAGATTATAGCATAGAGAATGGTGAGGTCACGAAAGCTATATCGAGGCTGTCCCTCTGTAGGCAAAGTAACTGCACACTTGTTGCTCTCTTTTCTTGCCGTTGGCCCACAACAAACAACAGCCGGCCGGACTGATGGCTGGACTGATGGGGCAAACCAAGTGCCCATTATCCCTCTACCTCCTTCGATTCCTTCAAATCCCGAAACCTCTCTATCGCCGTCATCGGCTCAGCATGACTTTACCCTAAGGCATATATTCCACCATGGGACCTACCTTCATCCGAAGCTACACAGACGGGTCGATGTCCGGCCAGAAGACTCGGTCTGGATGTTCGATGATGGACCCACCGACAAAGACCCTCAAAGATCTTTCCATGTCAGGTCTCGGGCGGAGACGATACAAAGGCTATCAGATCGCAGCTTCGAAGTCGTCGACGCCCTGATGAGTGCCGCTCGCCTAGGATATCCTACGACTTTGGATGCATCAGCATGGACAGTGGACGATGTCCCGGCGCCCAACATCACTGACAAGGAGACTGTATTAAGTCTGGCGAATATGGCGGCCAACGCTTACATCAAGGTACCCGGAGAGCAGAATTGGGAGGATGTCAATGCAGGCTTCAACGTGACAGACGACTTTGGCTGGGAAGGCGATGGTTTGCGGGGTCACATATTTGGCGACGAGGGCAATAAGACCATCGTGATCGGGCTGAAGGGCACAACACCAGCGGTATTCGACGGCGCTGGATCAACGTCGAAAGATAAAGAGAACGACAATTTATTCTTCAGCTGCTGTTGTGGGCAAGGCGGGCAATATCTATGGCGCAGAGTATGCGACTGTTCCACGGCCGCCTACACCTGTAATTCGACATGTCTGCTGAAGACGCTGAACGAGAAGAACCGCTACTATACGGCCGCACAAGAGCTCTATGGCAACGTCACAGAGCTTTACCCTCACTCCACCATCTGGATGGCAGGTCACTCCCTCGGCGGTTCCGTCAGCAGCCTACTTGGCCTCACATTTGGGCTTCCAGTGACAACTTTCGAAGCCGTTCCTGAAGCGCTCCCAGCGTACCGCCTGGGCCTTCCCACACCTCCTGGCTTCGAAGCAAGCAATCATCAAGCTCGAAACAACACCGGCGCTTACCACTTTGGCCATACCGCCGACCCTATCTTCGTTGGTACATGTAACGCGGCCACCTCTGCTTGTACTCTCGGAGGGTACGCAATGGAGACACAGTGCCACACTGGCAAGGTGTGTATCTATGATACTGTTGCAGACTTGTCATGGCGCGTTTCAGCGCGGACACATCCCATTCGCAGTGTCATCAAGGATGTCATCAAAGAGTACGATCAGCTTGCGAAATGCGAGCCAGATTCCACGCCTGATGAACCCTGCGTCGACTGCTTCAACTGGAAGTACTACAAGAGCAATGGCTCGGAGATTACCACTTCGAGTACCAGCATTTCGAGTACCAGCATATCGAGTACCAGCATTTCGAGTACCACCACTTCAAGTACCAGCACCTCGAGTACCAGCAGCGTAACGCGCTCAACGACATGCCATACCCCTGGTTGGTGGGGCTGTTTGGTAACTCCCTCCTATTCACCCACTTTTCACAAGGTCCACTTGGCTAACCAGATACACAGGATGAGAGCAGCACAACCAGCGCCACCACCCAGCTAACCACAGAAACCATCACAACACAGACCACCACATGTTTGAAATGGGGCTGGTTCGGCAACTGTCTGGACCCGGAGACGACGAATACGACGATAACGAGCACGATTCCTATTACTTCTACGACAGCGGAAGCACTGACTGTAACAACGACGAGAGCGGCGAAGGGAGGAGGCTGGCAGAGGAAGATTGCTAGGGTCACGCCTGAGGTTACAAAAAGCCCAACCAGTTGATTCACGATTGGGCTTCGAGGGTATCCGCGGACGTGGACGCAGATGCACTCTTGCAATTTAACCCTTGGAATTCATATTCTTGGCTTCGAGTTGGTGCACGGCATGTCTGTTCGCCGGCTTTCGTCGTCGAAGCAGCTTCGGCCGTGATGTCCAAGGTTGTAGTTGTCGTACAAACCAGCTCTATTATCACGTTTTCAGGACCTACCTACCAAGCAACACAAACTCAGCGCCAGCGCCCATTTTCCCTCCCACGTTCCAGAGGACTGGTCTAGCACCTGCATTAGTGAGGGAATATCGGCGCCCTCAGAGGATTTTGTCGCGTTTCAGCGTCTGCATAGTGAAGATTCACGGAATCAGATTGAAGCAAGCATCGGCATGAAGCGTCTATTCTTTTGGAGCCGGCGGCGGCGTTACGGTGCTTTGGTTTAGCATCTTAGCAATGAACATTTTATGATGGGAACAGCAGATGGGTGTGGGTATATTAGGTAGGAGAGGATGGGGATGCAGGATGGGCGGCGAAACAATCGGATTTCTGGGAACACTTTGGCTCAACGAAGATGTAACTGCGCGTCAGGTTCTACGATGTATGGGGAACGCAGCATTATCATGACATCCAAGGCCAGAGGCAGGCAAAGACTCGCCTCCACGTTGAATTCCCAGATACACACCAATCCTTTTGTAACGTAATTTCTCGGAAATTGTTTCCATGCTTGCCATTGAAACTCCATGGACGGTGAACAGTTGCCTCTGGAGCCAGAAACGCCCCTTTTCGCTCATACACCATATCCCCGGACACCCCCCTCCAAGAACGCCCTCCCAACACCCTCACAAGCGCCCATCCCATCCCCGCTCACAGCCCCCTACACCCCACCTCACACCCGGTCGGCTGTCTCGGATCGTACATCCCCCCCTCCTCATCCTCACTCTCCTCCTCCTCCTCCTTCCCCCTCACCACCTCCCCTCTTCCCCCCTCCGCACCATCCTCCCCCTTCACACCCTCCTCCTCCCCCCTCCCAAC
>JAABUS010002229.1_pt1 | contig 37548 bp, 41 predicted proteins | sample 5560161 | NCBI WGS metagenome assembly JAABUS01 (sample SAMN10711885, study PRJNA513376) | rock metagenome | isolation source: Antarctica rocks | place: Antarctica: Victoria Land, Trio Nunatak nord | collected 2016-01-04
TTAATTCCTTTTGTGACTGGCTTACCACATATTGAATTGCTTTGTGGTGTGCCTGCCTGCTTATATTACATAGCAAATACACCTGCTTTATGTTGTAGCCATGCTCTCTTCTGCTGATCCTGTACCATTCGATAGTTTGGAACTGAAATTTTTTTTTAAATCAAAGCCGAGCTCTTCACTTCCAATCTCCATGAGCTTGCTGAGAAAATCTATTTCGAGCTGCTTTTGACCTACGATTCGTTCCAGGTCGGCTACCCGCTGGGAGAGATGTTTCGTTTTTGCTTGTTCGCTTTCCATTTGTACTACTAAGGTAGTCTGCCGGTGATGGTGTACCGAATATTTATACAACCACTTGTAAACAGCAACGCTGGAAACTTCATACAACCGGCTTATTTCTAAAACGGTTATTCGTTTTTCAACCAGGTCTTTTACTGTCGCTTTCTTAAATTCTTCAGAAAAACAACGTCTTTGTTTGACCTCTAATTTAACTTTGGCCTGCTTCATAGTTGACTTTTTTTGTCAACCTATTTCAGGCACGCACATTTTATGCTAAGATAGCGGCTCGCAGCGTTTTTAACAACACTGCCTGAGATCATGAAGCCTGGGTTGAAAGGCAGCTCCATCTTTGCGTTTGATTCCCGCATGGCGTCTTATCCGTTGGAAGATACCTCGAAGGGTGTCGGCATTGAAAGGTTTATTGTGCTGGCACATGAACAAATATGCTTCTGCATGTTGCGACTGCTGAGGTTCTTTGCGCCACTGCAAAAAAGACTTCAAGATCTTCTTTATCTGCTGATTAAAAGGTACCAGTCTTGACTTATAGAACTTTGATGCCGGACGGTGATTACCAGGTTATCCATATCAACATCGCCAAGAGTAATAGATAATGTTTCATGGATTCTCAGACCCAACGTATATGTCAACATAAGGGACATACGCACCATATAAGGTTCAATGTGGCTTTTATTCTTCTGATAAGTCAATGCGCTATCAAAAAGAAGTTTTAACTCCTGTTGTGAATATATATAGGGTATAAGGCCTGGGGGACGTTTAGGCAAAGTTTTCGGAAGCGGTATCTCCGTCACATAATTGCGGCTTATTGCATACTGATACAAACCTAAAAGTGCACTGTGTTTAACAAACCATCCAGTGGTTACCATTTCAGGCTTTCCATAAAGAAACTGTTGAACCATTTTCTTCTTAACTGATCTAATTGTGGTCTTTGAACCAATAGCCCTGCAAAATGCTTTGAGACAGGTCTCGTTAGTTTTAAACTTTTCGCCCAGCGCTTTTCTATAGCTTACATATTGGTTAATTAGTTGATAGAGTTTCATAGCACACCCTCCCATTTTTGTTCAGCAACCTTGCGAAGATTTATTAGGTCAACTTTTGCATATATCCGGGTGGTCTCCAATTGCTGATGACCCAGGTGGTCGCTAATCTCTTTTAATGAAAAGCCTTCATTTATTAAATGAGTAGCACACGCATGCCGTAAAGCATGAGGGCCATGATGTTTGACCGGAAGATTTAGCGGTTTAAGCCTTCTGTTGACAATAGCATAAATAGCTCCTGCCGTCAACGCCTGATAGGGTGAGCGCCTGGCAATAAACAATTCTGTCAACTTGCAATGCTTAGGTCTAACCTCTTTCAGATAATGCAATATTGCTTCCCCCACAATTTTGGAAAGTGGGAAGACTTGTGGTTTGGATCTTTTTGCCCTTCTTAAATAAAGCTGTTCATTTTCCCAATTAATATCCTTCAAATTCAATCTTGCTACTTCACTTCGACGCATGCCATAAACTGAAAGTAATAGCAGGATTGCATAGTCACGGACATCCGTAGGATAATCTGTTCGGCTATTCGACAATAGCTTTTTAATATCTTTCCAACTGGGAGATGAAGGAAGCGTTTCATGACGGTATACCCGTGGCGCCTTAATAGAGGCAGCAGTTCCCGTCGGGCACCATTGCTGCGTCTCCGCATATCTTAATTAGAAAAGACCTGACTACTGACGCATAGGACTGGACAGACCCTTCTGGACAATCCATCCCTATCGTGTTTCTTTGTCAACACTTCATCAATGGCGCTCGGCAAAATAGCTGCAAATGTTTCCTGTAATGCGCTTATACTAACAAGGAAGTCCTTCAACAGCAAAGACCTGCTATAGACAGTTTCTTCTGCAAGTCCCTGTTCATAAATCATATATTCCAGGTATTTGTCCCGGTATTCCTGGAATGGAATAACTGGTTCAGGCCCCTTTATTAAACAGCCCAGCATCTTAAACCAGCTTACTGCATCATAAATAAACCGTCTTTTTGAGGATTTTGAATATTTATTATTGCGTCTGCGCACTTTCTCATTTTCAGCCCATTTCAGCGCGGCTTTCTCAATTTCACGAATCGAGACCATTCTGATAGTATAGAGATGTAAGGCATCGATAATAATCAACAAGTACTGTGCAATTCTGCGCAGTGTGCTTTCTTTGGCTTTCCGATCAGACCAATATTGCAAATACAGAAGGCGTTCTTGTAGTAAAGGTGCTGAAGTGTGACGTTTAAGAGTATGCCTTCGCTCAAATAGATCATTGAGCAAAGGAATTTGCTCTTCTGGAAGACTCTCTAAACGATTGATTCTTTTCAACCAATCTACAGAAAGCCAGACAAATCTCTTTTCTCCTGTTTTAGAGAAAGATTTTTTCATGGGGTGATTGAATTGAAACTTACCCCATATAGAGGCAGCTTTTTCCACAGCCTCTAATGTAATGGTACCACCATTTTCCAAATGAAGAAATTGGACTATCCTCAATAGATAATCAGCAATACTTTTAAGCGTCTGTCGGGATACTCCTTTACTTGCCCAATGCTGCAGATAGTCCTGCCGCTCTTTAAGAAGTGGAGCTTCAAGATGCTTATTTAAATAATAAGCCCGTTTGATTACTTGGTCTAACATAATTTGTTCCTCCTTTTGTTTTTAGAATAAAGAGGGAGAAAAATTATGTTACATTAGATTTGTGAAAAAGTGGAATAGTAAAGAACGGGTTATTTGAATAACACATAACTGTGTACACAACATAAGATTTAAAAGTCGAAGAATTCTCACATACAAATGCAGATCAACTAAATACGTACCTTAATTACTATAAGGGCGAAGTAATGCAGCCTAATGATAATCCACCTGGAGAATTTTACGGGTGACAAATAAAAATGATGCACTGGTTGAATATGCCACTGCCGGTATGGATCAGAAGCTATTTGTGAAAAAATATCAACTCATGCTGCCGGGCAAAGAAGAACTTGAAAATTTCATAAAACAGGAGCTTAAAAATGCAGGATAATACATTGCACAACATAATAACAGACCGCCATGCTGAATGAACAACAACTGCGAACCATTTTTGAAAAAGCTTACAACAGATCAGACTGGTACCATATACTTCGTCAAAACTTTTATGTAGATAAGTTAAAAGACAAAGCTACTGATATTACCGGTCGTATTCGCAGCAATAGTTATCATGCAAAAGCATTTGAACTGGGTTCTTTTAAAACTGCGGAAGGTCAATTGGTAGGGCTTTATGAAGTAAGCGTACCAAATAAAGCTCAATTGCATCGAAACTGGAGAGCGTTACGTGATTTGCTGGTTGATGTATATCGTAATGACGTAGATGCAGCATTGGTGGTATTTATACAAGACAACAAATGGCGCTTTACTTATAGTAAGCGAGATAGCAGTGCGGGATGTCACGACAGGCAAACGAACTGCAAAAACTACCGACCCTAAACGCTACACTTATTTGTTTGGTGAAGGAGAAAAAGCCAAAACCGCTTCTGTTCAGTTTTCAAAACTAAAAAAATTAACAGGCAGAGATGGTGAAGGTCTTACGTTGGATTCTTTGCAGGAAGCCTTCAATGTAGATAAGATGTCAAAGGAGTTCTTCAATGCTTACCGCAAACAGTATGGCGTATTCACTGCTTACCTCACCGGCGAAGATGAGAACAGTAAGGAGGTTTGTAAACCGGCAGCTTCCTTTACATCTGTATTCAGTAAAGAGAAAAAAAGTGCACGTGATTTTATAAAGAAATTGTTAGGCAGAATTGTCTTTATGTATTTCCTTGAAAAGAAAGGCTGGTTAGGCGTGCAACAAGATAAGAATTGGGGAGATGGGGATGATAATTTCTTAAGCAATCTGTTCAGAGATACAAAGCATAAAGAAAACTTTCATCCAAATGTATTGGTGCCGCTGTTTTATGAAACACTGAATACCGAACGAAAAGATGAGCTTTTCAAAATAGACAAGGATGAATTTACCAACGGCTATTATCACAAACTGAAAGTGCCTTTTCTGAATGGCGGTTTGTTTGAAAACGATTTGCCCGAAGCAGATAATCTTGTCTTTCCTGAAAAGCTTTTTGCTTCTTTGTTTACGTTTTTCGATCAATATAATTTTACTGTGTATGAAGACAGTCCTGATGAACATACAGTAGCAGTGGACCCGGAAATGCTCGGTCACATCTTTGAAAACCTGCTGGAAGACAATAAGGATAAAGGCGCTTTTTATACACCGAAAGAAATTGTGCATTACATGTGCCAGGAGAGCCTGATAGAATACCTGTACACAAAACTCAACCCGGAAGAAACTGCTGCTTACCAGGAACTTGGAAAGGCACAAATAAATGTATTTGGCAATGAGGGTAAGAAAGGTCAACTGTCGTTAATGCAGAAGTATGAAGCGCCAAAAGAGAAAGTGAAAAGAGAAGGGATTGAGAAGTTGATCATGCACCAGGAAGCAAGTGATATTATTGAATACGATGAAGCAATATTGAAAGCCTTGGGAGATGTAAAAATATGTGACCCTGCTATTGGCTCCGGCGCTTTTCCTATGGGTATATTGATGGAAATATACCATGCAGTGGAAACCTTATTTTTTATCACTCCTGATGTAACCGAGAAGATTTGGAAGATGAAAGGCTGGAACCCAGCGAAGGTGAAAGCTGACATTATCCAAAGTTCTATTTATGGTGTTGATATAGAAAAAGGTGCAGTTGATATTGCACGGTTGCGTTTTTGGTTAAGCCTGGTGGTAGATGAAACTAAGCCGCAACCATTGCCTAACCTTAATTATAAGATTGTTGTAGGGGATAGTTTATTGAGCAAGTTTGAAAATGAGGTAATAGACATTAAGTGGGATTATACAACCAGCCACGGAACTACTGAAACAAAGAAAATTATTATGGAGCAGGTAACAAAACTGCAAACCCTGCACCTTTGGCAACAGGCGTATTTTATACAAAAAGGCAACAAGCAAAAGTCGCAGCTTGATATCAGGAATTTGAAGATTGATATTTTAATTAACCAGCTTACGCTTAGCAAAATCAGCTTTCAGGAAAAAATTCTGTTATAACTCCTTTACAGGATTTGCATTAACATCTAAACAAATACAAACCAATTTAGAAAGGGAGCTTGTAGTTGCAGGCTATGATAAGAACATACAAAAGCTGGAAGCAATTAAGAAAGATAAAGACTCAAAGCTGGAATTTTTTGATTGGAAGATTGATTTTCCCGAAGTGATGAATAGATCGGATAAGAAGGATGAAGGGTTTGATATTGTAATTGGTAATCCGCCTTATGGAGCAAAAATTAATAAAGACGAAAGCCCAGAAGTAGTAAGCGCTTATAAACAAATTATTTCCGAAGAAATTGAAACTTATGTATTATTTTATTTTAAAGGTTTAAAACTTTTGCTCAATAAAGGAACATTATGCTATATTACTCCTGATAGTTGGTTGACCAATAGAAGTACTTCATTATTCAGAAAATGGATAACTGAAACTGCTGATATTATTGCCATTTTCGATTATTATAAGCCTTTCCCTACAGCTAAGGATACCAGAGTTCATAGTGTATTAATATGTATAGGAAGAAATCATTCAGAAACGAGAATAAAGCAAGTTTTCCCATCAGATTTCAAAATTATTTATAGAAGTTATAAGGTAAAACAAGAGATTATTAAAAGCTTTCAAAATAGCGAGTGGCGTGTATACCTTACGCCAGAGGAAAGAGCCATCTTTAATAAAATGGAAAATCTTTCAGCTCCGTTGGTTCAACTCTATAATGTAAAATATGGATTGCGTACAGGCGATAATGGTAAGTATTTTACTGATAAGACAACTAATTATCCACTCATTGCAGGGTCTGACATCTCTTCTTTATATGGTGTTGAATGGATACCTAAATATTTAAAGACTATTGATGGGTTATCAAAAGGATACTTTAATAAGTATTATGTTGATAAAAAAGTAATTATACAATATGTAAGGACAAATAGTTTGAGAATAGATGCAAGGTGGTTAGAAGCAGCTTTTGTTGATGGAAACTTTATTCCATTAAATTCGCTTTCATATATTTATTCTAAAGATGAGAAATATAGTTTGAAATATGCTCTTGCAATCATCAACTCTTACTTATAAATATTATAGAGCTTATTATACAGATGTTAATGTCAAACCAACTTACTTATCCCAACTTCCTATTCCTCCTGCTTCACAATCAATTCAAAAGAAGATTACAAATAAAGTGGATCAAATTCTGACTCAAAAAATCACAAATTCTTTGACTAATACGATTGTTATAGAGAAAGAGATTGATTTGATTATTTATAAACTTTACCAGTTGAATTACTTGGAAGCTTCCATAATTGAAGGCAATACGTCATGGATGACAAAAGAAGCGTATGAAGCATTTATATTAACAGAAACAGAAAAAAAAGGAGCATAAATAATAGTTCATGGCAAATATTTTACATGGAAGGGTATTCGACTTTTTAGAGAACTACCGAAAGAACCATCCTTCCTTTTTTTATTGGTTAAGAGAGCGTAATACAAAGAATAGGTTAGATGAAGGTTATTGGTTTCAGGGAACTTCATCTTATGCCTTTGTAGGATTATACGACCGTGGCGGGGGTTCGAATATGACAAGAAGTTTTGGGTTGGTTTTTTTTTTGACCAGGGAAATGGAAATATAAGATGCCAAGTAGAGGTTGTTTTCAATGAAGAGAAGGATCCGAATATCCTTGACTTTTATATAATAAAGCAATGGATTTGCTGGAGGGATTTGAACAGGAGCATAAGACAAAGTTTTTTAAAGTTCTTTCTGATAAAAATGGTTTCGAAGCAGCGGCGGAGTTTTTAGATAATGAAAAACCTAAAGTAGATAACCTTGTAAAGCAGCTTGGTTTAACCGATTTATTTATAACTGAAGGAAACTTTCAAGAGAAATTAGATAAAGTTCTGTCTTTTAAAACAAGCTCCACCGTTAATTACTGGGTTTTTTAAGCAAGTCCTAGACTATACAGGATAGTAGATGCATTGAAAGCGGGTATCTTAAAAAGTTGGATGGTAAACCAGTATAAAAAGGAGATAAAGATTGGAGATAAAGTTATCCTTTGGGTTACAGGTGAAGTAGCAGGTGTTTATGCATTAGCGACTGTAACATCAGTACCGCAAGAAGCAACGAATGAAGAAGATGAAATGATATATTATGTAGATCCTGCATCAAACGAGAAAACTGCTAGAGTTAACTTAAGTATGGAGTACAATCTTGTTAACTCACCAATTCTTAAAGATAAAATTCTTCAGAATGAGGTATTAAAAGACTTAAAACAGGGCACCCAAGGCACTAACTTCCCTGCGACAAAATATCAATATGAAGCTATTTCAAATTTGATTAATAAAAAGCCTCTGAGAATGAAATCACTCACTTCGGAACCACTCAACCAAATACTATACGGTCCGCCTGGCACAGGCAAAACATACCACACAGTCAATAAAGCTGTTGCCATTGCTAACCCTTCATTTTCTTTTGAAGGCAAAAGCCGTCAGGATATAAGAGATGAATACGACCGGTTAAAGAAAGATGGGCAGATAGAATTTGTCACCTTCCATCAAAGCATGACCTATGAAGATTTTATTGAGGGCATAAAGCCAAAGAAACCGGAAGTGAATGATACGTTTATTAAATATGAAATACAGGAAGGAATTTTTAAACGTATAGCTAAACGGGCAGATTATCAACCAACAGTTCAGGCAAGCAGGTTTTCTTTAACCCCTGAAGAATACGAGAAGGCAAGCTTCTATAAAATTTCATTAGGCAATACAGCAATACCGGAAGATGAACAAATTTACAGGCACTCAATTGATAATGGCTTCATAGCATTAGGTTGGGGAGGAGCAAATGATTTCACGGGCAAAAGTGAACATGAGATTGCTCAAATGGTTCCATCGGTATTAGAGAAGTTTGAAGCAAGATCTGTCAATTATTTTATTCATTATCTAAAAGTTGGAGATTATGTGGTAGCAAGCTATGGTAATCTTGCATTCAGAGCTATAGGCAGAGTTACAGGGGAATACGAGTATAAGCGAATTAAGTTTATGAGATTTATTTTTTTCGGAAAGGGTTTTTCCTTCCTCTAATAACGCAAAATGGAATTAATCAATTCTGTTTTGCAACCCTTTTTTTTTCCAAAGTTTGTAGTCTTTCTCAAACTGCTTTGTAGTAGCTAACTGATACATACTACTTACTTAAAAAGGTTACCAGTTCTTTGCCATTTTTATGTTTGGTGATGTTACCTTTTTTAGCATAATCCATCGCATTTTTCGTTACGCGATTAGGCTCATTTAGTATTTCCGCAAATGGCATTGTTTCAATTAATTCAACAAATTTTTTGGCTTGCTTTGTTTTTGTATCTATTCTTATGTAGTTCATTGCTGATTATTTACATTAAAACAAAAATACGAAAATTTATAGGTTATATTATAAAGCTTACATGATCCTCTGCGGCTATAAGCTTCGTTCTTAATACCCGGTTAAGGATTGCAGGCTGCTGATAATAATTTGTTTCATACTAACCAATACCAAAAGGTGCTTCCATTCTAAAATAGTTGCAGTAAAGAATTGAGGATAATAATTGAAAGTTATTTCAGACATTGATGTGAAAGTAGTAAGATTGTTTCTTCTTTTGCAGGCAGTTTATTTGATGGAAGCCCGGCTAGGCTACAGTCGCAGGTGATAACACCGTGCAACGGCGATGCATTTGAATAAAATAATAATGAAACTAAAAGTAATAATACATGAAGCCGAAGAAGGTGCGTTGTAGACAGAAATTCCTGCCCTTCCAGGTTGCGTTACACAGGCAGAAACAATGGAAGAATTAATAAAGCAGTAGAAGGATGTTTATCTGTTGACATAAACACTCGTTCTGCCAGGATATTCCTCTAAGCGTAAAAATTAAAATTTTATCCTAAATCTTCCGGAGTCCACTTTAATAATCTTACCATTCTTATAAAGAACAGAACCACTAAAGGTGCCGGTACTGATTCCTGTTTGTCGTATATAACTATCAATAGTTAAAGAAAAAATATTTGGCTGCTTCGATTGTAATACATCCGAATTAGTTGTATTATCATAATACTCAAGAGAAGCACGGTCTGCGGCAATACCGCTTTGATCTTTGTTTAATGTTTGATTAGAGAAGAAAGCAGTAATGATCAGGCCACTGTGCAGGGAGCATGCTGAAGGCCCAAAAAAAGTCATACCATTGCTATCCGGGCTTAATACTGCTTTTGTTACAGTGCCGCATAGAAATGTAATACCTGCTTTAAAGCTCCATCTAAAACCAGATGATGTATCTGTACTATTGCAGCCTTTACAGTCGGACAAAGTGATGCTGGCAGAATCTTGTCTGACGATTATATCCCCAGGCATTGTTGAGTCTTGCTCCGGACCACCTTCATTACTATATTCTTTTGCGCATCCTCCAATAAGTATAACCATGTAAAGAAAGAAAAAGAAACAAATAATATAGGGTAATTTTTTGGCTGCTCATTTTAATACATTAGAACTGATGGGTTTTATACTTTGTACATTGAATTGAAGGTTAGGTAGCATCTAAAGTTAGTGATAATTAATTCGTTTAATACTGTTATGCAACAATAAATTTTTGTCAAACAGACATAAATAACTTTCGCCGATCTGCCTAGATGTCCCGCTATAACGGCAGAAAAAGCGACCGGTAACTTCAACTGCATTTCATATGGGTCATAAAATTCGTACATTTGAAAAGTCTAAATTACAAGTGATGCTGAACGAACTTGTAAAAGAAAAAAAATCAAAACTTGTTCAAATAATGAATGAAGTTGACGACCTTACCGATGAGGAGAAAAGCTTTTGCCGACGTTGGTGTTGCAGTCGTGCCGTTGCAGGGTGTCTTTGCCGACGTTGGTGTTGGAGTAGTGCCGTTGCAGGGTGTTATCACCTGCAACTGAAGGGCAGATTTACAAAGCGTGATAAGAAGAGATCATCCAGGATAATGCGTTAAGAATCCAAACTCATCAACACCCTTTTTCATAAACCTTGATGAAAGATATTTATATTCTTCGGATATTGGCAAAGTTTCCAATGAGGCTGTATTGGATTATTGTGCATGTAATTTAGCTTTTGTATAAATACAGGGCTGCTCCACAAAGCTATGCTTAATGAATTACATTCCTAAAATTGGTAGCTCTGTTGGTTGCTTTTACTTTATATTTTTCAAGCTCTATTATATCATTATTAGCTAATGTAAACTTCATTTGCTGTGAAGTATATTTCAAAAAGCTTTGCTGAACTTTTGCTTTTTCGTGTCCATCCTGAATTTGCCATATTATATGAATATGATTTGGGCATTAATACAAATCCGTATATTTTTAGGTAATTATACATGAAGCCGAAAAAGGTGGGTTGTGGGTAGAAATTCCTGCACTTCCAGGTTGCGTTACGCAGGCAGAAACAATGGAAGAATTAATACCAAATATTTACGAGGCAGTAGAAGGATGTTTCTGTTGACATAGTATAACGGCAGAAAAAGCGACCGGTAACTTCAACTGCATTTCATATGGGTCATAAAATTCGTACATTTGAAAAGTCTAAATTACAAGTGATGCTGAACGAACCTGTAAAAGAAAAAAAATCAAAACTTGTTCAAATAATGAATGAAGTTGACGACCTTACCGATGAGGAGAAAAGCTTTGTACTATATTGGCTAAAAGCAAAAAAAAATGCGCAAGCCGCGGCTCAAGCTGATTCAACCATAATACCAAACAGCATTACACCTGAAGATATTTATAAAGAGCGAAATACTGTAAGGATACAAAAAGGGCAATAATGCTTTTTGACCGGTGGGTAATTGACCCGAATATCTTTATTAGCTACTGTATTTCAGCAAAACTGCATGAACTTCCTGCACTTATACAAAAATACAATCTTGAATTTTGCGGTAATGAAATCCTGCTTGCAGAATTGGCAAATGTGATGGCAAGAGAAAGAATAAAAAAATATCTTTTAAAAGAACCGGTTTATTATATAGAAATAATCGACAAATTTATAAGCCTGCATTCCACACAAATTTATTTTAAAGGCTCTCCTGATATTAATGATGATTATCTCATAGATATTGTACAACAAACAAGTGCCGTAGGGCTTGTTACAGGTGATAAACCATTACTAAAATGGAAGAAGCCTCCTGTTCAAATAATTTCCTGGAAAGATTTTCAACTTACTTATCCTATATAAAATACTTATCCAGCTCTCCTTAGTCCCGGGACTATGGAAGCAAATGATAAATCGCCAATGACCTCGTACACAGGATAAACAGAGGCCTTCAGTCACATGCTATTGAAAAAGCATAATTATTATTTTGTAATTTTAAATTCAAAATTCTTATATGCCCTACAATAAAGAGGAATTGCTGACTTTACCATTGGATGAAAGAAAAGAACTTGCAAGCGATTTAATTGATAGCATTCTTGCAGATGAAACAAAACCGGTGCCTGATTGGAAAAAAGAATTAATACAGGAAAGGATTAGGTACCACAATGAAAATCCTGGTAATGGCGCAGAGTGGAATGAGTTGAAAAAGCGATATGGAAGATGAATCGCTGGAAAATTATTATAGAAGACTTAGCCCAACTTGATTTGCATGTGGCTTACGAATGGTATGAGAAAGAAAAAGCAGGATTAGGCGAAGAACTTTTAGATTCATTTGAAGAAACAATATCAATAATAGAAAGAAATCCCTTACACGCTTCTTCATATGATGAAACCAGCAGAAGTGCAACGTTAAAGCGTTTTCCTTATGAGGTTATTTACCTGGTCAATGAACTTAAATCTGAAGTTCTTGACCTGTAAAATAAAAATTAACTTCAGTAAGTCAGCGGCCTGCGCCCCACCGATACACAAGAATCCTAAATAATATTTAAATGAATAGCAGAGAAAAAATACTCGAAGCCGTTTTAAAAAATCAACCTCCAACAACACTTCTGCCCGATATAAGTATGTTTAAAGGTGAGAATAATGATACGGTCCAAAAATACATGGACGTTTTTAAAACTATTGGCGGTTCATCATATTTGGTTGAGGACATAGCTGCTGTTAAAGCCCTCATCAACGAATATTTTGATATTACTAAACGCATTGTAACGACCTTGCCGGAATTAAGTGATAGTGCCGAACTATTATCTACTGCAGTTGATCCGCATAGTTATGAAGATGTTGAACTTGCTGTGATAAAGGCTCATTTTGCTGTAGCAGAAAACGGAGCAGTCTGGCTTACTGATCAGCTAATGTGCCAACGCATTATACCTTATATTTGCCAGCATCTTGCCGTTGTAATTTCTGCTGAAAGTATTGTTCCAACCCTGCATGAAGCGTATGAAAAAATAGGTACAGGTGATTATAGCTTCGGTGGTTTCATAGGCGGACCATCTAAAACCGCAGACATCGAACAAGCCCTCGTACTCGGCGCACATGGACCTTTAACTATGACTGTGTTTATAATGAAATAATTTATTTGTAGTGGATGTCGCAACTTTTCACTACAATTATTGAATAAATTTCAAAGCTCCTTACTGTAGTGTGTAAAAAAATACAAAATGAATATTTGAAAACATGATGCACAGGGGCATCCTTCTCCTTAAGGAGAAGGAACGAGGATGAGGTAAAACCCGGCAATTGAGACTGTGGGGAATTAGGAGTTCTGCTAAACATAACACGATTATACCTTTAAACCAACTCTTTCTCCTTCATAAAAATTTTTAATTCAATAGAACAATACCTTTATTATATTATATGACAAATAACATTATGATCAACGGCACCCTGCAGGAAACGTACAGTGATGTGTATACCCCAGAAGCTCTTGCAGCCCTTTCTTCACTTACTCATTTCAACAAAGAAATTAAAGAGGCTATGACTGCAAGGATAAAACAAAGAGCAGAACGGCAACGGCAAAAAAATAGAATTACATTTTTAGATCCTGAAAGTTATATTCCCCGGACGAATATAAAGGTTCAGGATGCACGTGATGGCAAGTTTGCAGGCGCTGTTATACCGCCCGATCTTCAAAGACAATGGATACAGGGAACAGGCCCTGCAGCTAAGCCAAATGCCCCTCTTGAAAACAGTATACGAAATGTAGCTTATGCCTTGCTTTCAGGCGCCGATGGATGGATGTTTGACGGGGAAGATGCTCTTGGACAAGTTCAGACTATGTCACTTGATAACCAGCGTAATCTTAAACTGGCTATCAGCAAAGACCCGGTGTTTTTGAAGGCAGCAGAAGTGGTAGCTGCTGAAATGAACCGGTGGGCGATGAGTTTTTTTGGTCACAGCATTATAACCGACTGGAAACAACAACTCAATTTTACTACAAAACTATTTCGTGCCCGTGGCCTTCACCTCGATGATCGTCACATGCTGGATGCTGACGGTGCAGCAATGGCTGCATCCATTGTTGATATGACTTTATATGTGGTAAACAATTACCTGGAGTTACAAAAAGCTGGTTCGTCAATAGTGTTGTATCTGCCAAAAATTCAAACGGCAGGCGAAGCAGCACTTTGGAACGATATGATCTTTGCTCTAGAAAATCATCTTGAACTGCCTGTCGGTACCATTAAAGTATATGTACTTGTTGAACAGCTTGAAGCAACTTACCAGTTAATGGAAATACGTGCAGCACTCGGAAAACATTTTGCAGGATACAACACCGGCCGCTGGGATTATATAAATAGTGTTGCAGATGCTATGGCCTGGGATAAAGCTTTCATCCATCCCGATATTGAAGCCATTACTATGACTTATGGTTACATGCGCAATTATGAAAACCGGGTAAGATGTGCAGTAAATACTCCGGATATTAATGGCAACTTTGCATTATGGCAAGGTGGAATGGAACCAAACATACCTGTAGGATCAGAGAAAGGCGTTGCAGCAAGTATGAAAAAAGCTGGAGCGGGTGCAGAACGTGAACAGCGTGAAGGAGCGAGCGGAAAGTGGGTAGCACACTGGAAAATGGTAAACATTGTACGCCCTGTATGGGAAAAGGCAGGGCAGCCAAACCAATTGGGAAGAGAATTTCCAAGGCTTAATTATACCCAGGATGATGCTGACAACCTTATACTCATTGAATCTGCACCAACAACTATACGTGGTGCCCGTAACTTGTTAAGTGTTGCTATCCAGTATGGGAATGCATTCGGACAGGGAATGCAGGCAGCAGCGCTTAAACCGGCAGACTTTTTTGGAAATGATGATATATTATACCTGATGGAAGATATGGCAACAGGTGAAATCAGGTTAAGTATTTTATGGGAATGGGTACACAAAGGTACGATACTAACCGAAGACGATTCGCAAACCGGAACAAAGGCAGGAGATTCTTTCTCTATCGCCTTGTTTGAAAAACTGCTTGAAGAGGAGTATGAAAAATTGCTAAAAGCCAGCAATAAGGATGTATTCGAAACATCAAAAACTACTACTTTGCCGATTTCAAGTGAGATAGTTGTTGCCTACATTCACAGTGAAGTAAAACTTCCCTGGTTTATTGACCTGCTTAATATCAATCTTAATAACTTCAACCTGGAAGCAGCAAAGGACAGAATCAGGATGTACGTAAATGCGTTTATAAGAAATGGCTCACGTATTACCGCAAATCCCGATTATTTTTCATCAGAAAAATAGGAAGTTCGCTTTTATTAATGCCAGAGATAAGCCTTTTGAAAAAAATAAGCGGCAAGGCAGGAAGTGTAAACTTCTATCCAAACTTCCATCATTATTGTGTAAACACTATTAATGCCAATTGCAATAACAGCATCTCAATCGCTTCTGAATGAGATTGTAAAAGAGATGGAGCAGTATCGTATAAAAGCTGCCAATGAACTCAATACAACCCAGATGCATTTGTTTTTTACGGGGTAAGTAATTTTTAAAATAATTTCCCCTTGCAATAATTTCCCCTTGCAATAATTTCCCCTTGGGTTTAATGGGTTCTATAATATATTTATGCATCAAACTACTTGCAATGAAGAAATTTAAACTGTTACTGTTATTTTTTTCTTCCCTTGTGTGCCATGCACAAACCTTCAGGATAAGTATTTCAGATTCTTTAAAGCAGCCCATGCTGGATGGGCGCTTGTTGCTGCTGCTTTCTAAGAATAATAATGCGGAGCCACGTTTTCAAATAAATGATGCAGCATCGACCCAAATGGTGTTTGGAGTTAATGCAAATAACTGGCAGCCTAAAAGTGATGAGTTGATTGATATGCATGCTTTTGGTTATCCTGTGGAAAGATTGAAAGATGTGACTGCAGGAGATTACTATGTGCAGGCGCTGCTGCATAAGTATGAAACGTTTCATTTGCAAACAGGACAAACAGTAAAGCTGCCGATGGACAGAGGCGAAGGCCAGCACTGGAACATTGCGCCGGGCAATATTTTTTCAACACCTGTAAAAATTCATTTCGATCCTGGTACTTCAAATGAGATACATCTTGTAATTAATAAAATTATTACTCCCATTAAAGAGCCCGAAGACACGAAGTATATAAAGCATATCAAAATACAAAGCAAGCTGCTCACTGCCTTTTGGGGAAGGCCGATGTTTTTGGGTGCGCATATTCTTTTGCCCGAAGGGTTTGATGAACATCCCAATGTATTTTATCCGCTGGCTATTAATCACGGTCATTTTCCTGATGACTTCAGCGATTTTCGCACAACGCCTCCTGATGAAAATTTAAAGCCAGATACGAGTGACCGCTTTCATATAACAGGCTATAATAAAATTGTTCAGCAGGAAGATTATGACTTTTACAAACTGTGGACTGGCAAAAATTTTCCGAGGGTGTTAGCGGTGGAGATACAACATGCTAACCCTTATTACGATGATTCGTATGCAGTAAACTCTGCTAATCTTGGCCCTTACGGAGATGCTATAACGTATGAGCTGATACCTGAAATTGAAAAGCGCTTCAGGGGTATCGGCAAAGGCTGGGCAAGGTTTATGTACGGCGGTTCAACAGGCGGATGGGAAGTGCTTGCAGCACAGGTTTTTTATCCTGATGAATATAATGGCTGCTATGCTGCATGCCCCGATCCTATTGACTTTCACCATTACACTACGATTGATATTTATAATGATAAGAACGCCTATTACCTGGAAAGCGATTTTAAAAAAACTCCACGCCCGGGGCACCGCGATTATCTTGGTCATGTAAGCGCAATGGTAAAAGAAATGAACCAGCGCGAACTGGCGCTTGGCACTCAAAGCCGTAGTGGCGACCAGTTTGATATTTGGGAAGCTGTGTTCTCACCCATGGCTGAAGATGGATACCCCAAAAGAATTTATGATAAACATACCGGCGCTATTGACTCATCAGTTGCCGCTTACTGGAAGGAACATTATGACCTTACTCATATTATTAAAAGAGACTGGCCAAAAATTGGTGAAAAGCTGAAAGGTAAGATACACATTTACGTGGGTGACATGGATAATTATTACCTCAACAATGCTGTTTACAGTGCAGAAGATATGCTTAAAAAGCTACAGCAACCACCCTGCAATTGCGAAGTGGATTATGGCGACAGGGCAGAACATTGCTGGAACGGCGACCACAGCCAGCCCAATTACATCAGCCGTTTGCGCTACAACAGAATGTTCATTCCCAAGTGGGCTGAAGAAGTAAAAAAGAGAGCGCCTAAAGGTGCGAATCTTACATCGTGGAGGTATTAATAGTTTATTTTAGGTTTTAGATATGTATTTAAAGGTCTTGATAATTACATCAATAATTATTTATCTTTAAATCCCCTTTTAAGATATTTTTAATTCGCCTATCAGGAACCAGGTCTGTAGTGCAATTAGCTTTATTCTTTTATAATCAGATTGTTCTGTACTTATTACATTATTAAAGCATTGAGGCAGTACGGCAGAAGGCAATTTTAGCAGAAGTATTTTACTTTCGTTATACCATTTATCTCTTATGGGTGAGAAGTAGCTAAAAAAAAATAAAACACCCTATTATAGTTGCTATAATTGGTTTGATTGGAGCAATTCCTGGTCTGAACTACAAAAGACACTTCAAACCTCCCCACTTCTGCTTCAATTTTTATTATAATCAAATCGGAGGATCTAAATGTACAGGCGGCATCATTAACTCTTCCACATTTACAGGCTCTATATCCAGTCTTGCGCACCAGCTTAAAAAGCGATTGTATATGTCATCAAGCGTTTGTTTTTGTTGTGGCGTCAGCTCCAGTGCATGTGCCCTGCTGATCGTGCGAACAGGTAGCCCTCTTTTGCGGAGAAAATACTTTGCGCTTAACGGATAGGCATCATGTATTAAAGGGTCTGCTCTTGACATTTCAGATTGCAGCCATTCTGCCTCTTCCTGCTTAGCAGGATTAGTTGCATTATTACACATCCACACCAATATCTCAGGATAAAAGTTTCCTGCAATTGCCGACATACCTTTTGCACCCATTCTAATGGAGTATATAGCATTTGGAGTGTGAGCATCATAAAATTCAAAGCTGGTATTATCAGCAGGTATCACAGCCAGCTTTGCCCTTACTTCCTCAACCTCCCTCGTTGTATCTTTATGGTAAATGAACCGGCCGGTTTCTAATAATTTTTTGAATACTTCAGCCGGTAAGATCCTTTTATATGGAGCAGGACATTCATACAACCCAAGTGGAATATCTCCGGTTAGCTTCAACATTTTATCGAAGTTTTTAAGCAACACTTCATCACTGTCCTCTATATTTGCGTAATGTCCGGTTATTAGTATAACAGCATCAACTCCTGTCTTATAAATCCGCTTTGTAAACGCTGCTTTATCTTCAATCGTTAAACCAAAAGACCCTGTTGCTACCACCGGCACACGACCTTTTACATAGCTGACAATGTGCCTTGTCAATTCAAGTCTTTCATCTTCACTTATGCTGTACATTTCACTGCTGAGGCAGTTTGCAAAAAATCCTTTTACTCCTGCAGCCAGGTAAAAATCTACCAACCTTGACACAGCATCAAAATCAACCTTAGCTTTTAAGTTGAATGGCGTGATCATTACCGGAACAAATTTCTTTTCAATGTTGCTCATACAATTATTTTTTTTCTTTTGTACCCAGCATTTGTTAATTTATTAAGGCTTCCGTTGCGTCGCACTCTTCAGCAATTAATTCATTTATCAGCAAACAAAAACCCTTTCAATGCAGCATCTAACAAATTAATTCTCATTTCTGCACCATTAAGATTATTTGCTATTGTAAAAATGCTCGATAATGTTTCTGCCAGTAGTAACCAAACAAATTTTATAAAAGTCTTTACGGCTAGACGACCGCATAACACTACTCTTACTATTACTTTTAAACACATTAAACCTTCACCTTCAGGTTTGTAATATAGTTTACAACATCACCGCCGTTTGATTATTCATGTTGCAAAATTAAGAGATTCAAATAGCGAGGATTTCATAAAATATGCAGCAAATGTAACTTGCTTACCATTCGTAAGAGGCAGTAATTTCAAGTCCTCACCTTTTAAGAGAATTTAGGAGGGTTTGTACTTAGCTTTTGTGCTACTTATTTAGTGCCGTTGTGTCAAAAACTTGTACTTGTATATCTCTATTCAGCAACCTTACTCGCACTGCTAAATAGAAGCAGAGGCAGTTGTTCTGCTATCCTTACCGGTTTTTCAAATACCGCATACGGTCTGTTGCTGATTAACCTCCGTATCTGTTCGGGGGAACACTGCCGAGAGATAGGGGTCAATACTTTTAACAACGAGGAGCCGTTGCGACATGTCTTCGGTCGGTTCACTTTCGTTCAATGAATTTGTTTTAGAATAAACAACTTATCCTACTAACTTTTATAGCATCAAATTCACTTTCAATTTTATTGTGAAAAATTTTATTGCAGAAGGAAAATTTTTTCAACTTTCATCGTCTATCCTATTATAACCCTTGCAAAAGCATCTGGAAGTAATTCCAAATCGTTACATTTGCAGGGTTCAAATAGAACATACCTGTTAGGCAGGGTTTATCTGAGTCTGGGCATTGCCTGGAGCGAACGGCTAAACACAGTCAGGACAAATCCTCCAATAGGTTTAATTAATAACTTAAAATGGAGGATTAATGAAATCTCAAGTCAGTCCTGGCACAGTTGCCATTATTTTAAATGAACTCCAGTCTGGAGTTTCCACTTCTCAACAATTTCCAAAATTATTAAAGCAGTTCCACCCATTGATTTATTCAATGGCAGGTAGGTATTCATCAAACTGGCAGGATGATTTTGCCCAGGAAGGAATGCTTGGTCTTTACAAGGCGGTAAATAAATTTGCTGCAAGCAATGTCTCATCAGAAAAGTTTATCTCCTATGCTACAAAATCCATCAGATCCAACATGACGGATTTTTATAAAAGCATTTTTGGAAAAAGCATGGTAGAGGTTGTGGAATATTCAATAGATGAAGGTGAGCAGAAAAAGAAGAAATCAATTTTTTGTGAACTGCCGCTGGTGAATACCGAACCAGATGAAAGTGACGACCCTTTTTATCATGTTGCATCCCCGAATAATTATGTTACTTCCACCTTGCTGCGCATTGATTTCAAATACCATTTCAGCAAAGAGGGTTTAACCAGCCACGGTTTTTTACAAAAGGAAATTGCAGCTTTCAATTTGCATTTCATGAATGGCTATGGTGTAGTTGAGGTTGCCAAACAGCTTAATCTCTCCAATTCACAGGCATCAAAAATCATAAGTAAGGCTCAAAGCAAAGCACAAGTTATTCTTTCAACATCAAGAATCAGTAAACTCAATTTAAATTATTTAACAACGTCAAAAAACTATTTAAAATGGAAAAGAAAAAATTTACAGGATTAGCAAGGCAGGATGCATTTGTAAAATCAATTGAAGGCGAAGATTTCGATTTTGGTCTAGTGTTCACTCTGGCATTTTTGAAAGGTATCCGGGACATCGGATATAAAAGCACAGCAACAGCATTGTTTGAAAATATTGATAATGCCATACAAGCTGAGGCAAGTAATATACATGTGCTCTTTGATTGGGATAAAGGAAAATCAGGAAATAAGGAGCCGAATAAAATTGCTATTGTTGATGACGGGCACGGCATGAGTGAAAAGATGACACGGGTTGCTGTTTTGTGGGGAGGTTCTGACCGTCTCGATAACAGGGAAGGAATGGGCAAATACGGTTATGGGTTACCTTCTTCCTGTGTAAGCATTGGGCAAAAATTTACCGTAATTTCTAAGCGGGAAGATATGGACGGATGGTATGGAGTAACGATTGACATCGAAGAAATTGCTAAGAGAAACTCAGAATATATTGATCCTAAAACCGGAAGAGTAATTGCACCAGCGGCAAAGTTGACACCTATTCCTGCATTCATTGAAAAGCAAATGAAAGCTAATGGCGTTAAAATGAACAATGGAACAATTGTCCTGATTGAAAACATTGACCGCCTCAGCTTTAAACAGTTTTCAAAACTGAAGGATTTTCTTATCACAGAAACGGGTGTGTATTATAGAAACTATCTCCGGGCAACTAATATAACAATTGATGATGTTGGTGTTGAACCCATTGATCCGTTATTTATTACCGATGGTTATCGCTATTATGATGAAAATGAATTGAGGGCAGAAGCATTACCTTCCTTAGACCTGAAGATTCAAAATTCTACTGACACTGGTAAAGAAGGAAAAGTAAAAGTTCGATATTCCTATATGCCTCATGGTTTTTTTGATGTTCAGAAAGAAGATGTAATAGATGAACAAAGCAATCGTGATGAGTCAGAGGGTGATGATGAAGCAAAAAAGGCAAAGAGCAAACGGTTCAGCATCAGGAAAAACAATAATGGTATTATCTTCCTTCGTAAAGGTCGCCAAATTGATGTAGTGGATTCAAAATGTCCCTGGACGAAGTTTCAGAATAATGACCGTTATGTGGGAGTTGAGGTTGATTTCACCCCTGAATTAGATGAAGAATTTTCAATTACTACCTCAAAGCAGCAAATTGTTGTATCACGGCGCATTTGGGATATTTTGAGGGATAATGGGGTGTATGAGGCAATTTCTCAGATGAGAAAAAAATATTCCAAGGAAGCGGAGAACGCTAAGCATACAAAAGAAAATTCAATTCTTGCATCCCCGGTAAAGAGAGATGAGTTTGCTGAAGATCTGATGAAAAAATCTGCCCGGGATTTTGAAGTTGATAAAGAAGCGCAACCTCAGCATGTAAAAAAAGAAGGTGAAGAAAATCTTGAAAAGCAGGCGAAGAAAATTTCAAAGGAGACCGGGCTGCCTGAAAATGTTGTTAAGCAGGAATTGGAAGCACAAACAGAAGCAAAACCATATAAGCTGGATTATTTTGATGAATCAGAAGGTCCCTTTTACAGAGCCGAACAAATCGGGGCGCAGGTGGTAATTTATATCAACAAGGCACATCGATTCTACACTGACCTTTATAATAATCCACGCACAAATGCTTTCTTTAAAAATGCTTTAGCATTGATTGTATTTGTTCTTGGTCATAGCGAATTGCGGGTTACAGATGAAAAGAGAAAGTGGTATAAGATTGAACGAAATGCCTGGTCAATCAAGTTAGACACCACTTTAGAAACGCTTGCAAAGCATTTTGCAAAAAGTGTAGATGATGAAGTGTTTGAAGAAGAAATGATAGTAAGCGAATCTGAAATTGCAATTAACTAATTTATTGAGAGCCGAGCAATCGGCTCTCCTCTTTCCTGACCAATGAATCAGCAAACGTTAGTCAATTTCCAAAACTTTATTATAGCCACAAGAGATTCCGGCTATAAGAATACTGCATCCGCTTTAGCAGAGTTGGTTGATAATGCAATAGAAGCTGGTGCAACAAAGATTGACATCGAGATTGATAAACTGAGTGAACATGAAGGTGAACAATATGAAGTCCTGATTACTGATAATGGAAAAGGAATGAGCGAAAGTGAATTAAATCTTGCCCTGCAGTTCGGAGGAAGTTCACGGTTCAATTCAAGAAATCAGTTGGGCAGGTATGGAATGGGTTTGCCAAATAGTTCACTAAGTCAGTGCCGCAGAGTGGAAGTGTTGACCTGGAAAAAGAAAGGAGAATTCTTATCCAATTATCTTGATGTAGATGAAGTAATTGATAAAAAGCTTACCCGGTTGACAAAGCCAAAAAAATCATCAAAAACATTTCTTCCGATTAGCACCAAATCAGGCACTATTGTGCGATGGAAAAAATGTGATCGCCTTTCATTTAAGTATCTGAAAAGTTTAGTTAAGCATATACAGTTTGAGCTCGGAAAAATTTTCAGATATGCTATCTGGAGAGAAGTTGAAATAAAAATCTGTGGTGAAAAGGTTTTGCCCTTCGATCCGCTATACATTGGTAAAGGATTAAATCTTATTGGCGGAATACCATTTGGAAAAGAACTTAAATATCAGGTAAGAGTGCCGGGCAATGAAAAGAAGTTGTCTGAGGTCCGTGTCCGGTTTATTGAATTGCCTGTTCAGGATTGGGCGAAGATGCCTAACGAAGAAAAACGGAAAAATCAGATTACAAAATGCGCCGGTGTAACAGTTCTGCGGTCTGAAAGAGAGATTGATTACGGTTGGTTTTTCATGGGTGAAAAGCGGAAAGAAAACTATGATGACTGGTGGCGTTGTGAAATCAGTTTTCAGCCTGATTTAGATGAAGTATTTGGAGTTACTCACATAAAACAGGAAATTAAAGAAACAGAATTTATGAAAGGCATTTTGGTTCCTGACTTCGAACAAACTGCACGGGCATTAAACAACAGGGTTCGTTTAAAATTTATTGATTTGAAAAAATCTCAACCAAATGTTTATTCAAAGCAACAGTTGGAAAGAACTGATGTGTATTTACCAGCATTGGAACAAAATAGAATCGTAAATAAAAAACTCAATGGCAGCACGAAAGTAAAGGGAATGGATTATGAAATTGTTGTAAAGGAATTAAAGCATGATATTTTTTTTGAAGTGGAAGAAAATGATAATACCATTGTGTTAACTGTAAATAGAAACCACGTTTTTCATGATAAGGTTTTTCGTGCTCTGCATGAAAAACGAATAAACAATGTAGCGGGGTTTATAAAAGTTCTTGAGATTCTCATGTTCGCAGCTGCACGGTCGGAGTTTATTTTTTTAGGGGAAAAAGAGAGCAAAATTATTTCGGAATTTAAAAAAGAATGGAGCTCGCATTTAAAAACATTTATCAGTTAATGGAGAAGGAAGTAATAAATATTAAACCGAAGCTGAGCGAATTTCATCAAGAAGAGTTCCTGAAATTCTGTAAAGAATTGAAGAAACAAATGTCAGGTAAAAAGCAGGAACAAAAAGAGGAGTTTTTACAGTCAGCAAAAGAAAGGGTTTATGCGGAATATGGGGGCAAAAATTTTCATCCTAACACTGACCTGGCGTTTATTGAAAGCCTGCTGATTGATTTGCTACTTCAAGATTGGGAGTTAAGCATTAATAAAGATAACGTGTCATTAAAATTAGAATTTGCTAATGAACATGAAAAGGATTTAATGGTTGAAAAAGCAAAAACAAGGCGGAGACATTTGCTTGCGAGGGATACTCAGTTGAAAGAGCCTTCTGTAGCAGATTTTATCAAAAGCATGGAGAAAAGAAGGTTGACAAATAAAGGCTGGCATTCGATTTTTTCTTTGATGCGTGACGGTAGTGATTTGAAGAATCAGTTGAACCAGGTGAAACAATTTTCTGATGAAGAAAAAACATTAAAGGCGTTAAATGAAATTGTAAAACCCTATATCCAATTTGTAGAAGCAGATGAAAAATGTGAACAAACAGGTTTAGTTCTTTCTGACATTTGGCGATATTTCCGCCATACCTGGATTAACGAATACAAATCATTACCGGGAAGGTCAATCTCCATATTAATTCGCGACGCTGCTGAGCCTAATCATCCTGTGATTGGAATTGCTGCTCTGGGAAGTTCTGTTGCACAACAAACCTGCAGAGACGAGTGGATAGGATGGGATGGTGAAACTTTTATTGAGCGCCTAAAGAATGACCCGTCTGGTAAGTATGGCAAATGGGTCGTTGAAATGTTAGAAAAACTTCTTGGTGAAATTTATTTGAAAGATTTTTTTAAGAATAAAACCGTTACTCTTTCTGACATCAAAAATCCATCACCTGAAAAAATAAAAGAATTGCGTGAACTGTCACTTGCTTTCAAAAAAGAACATATTGATAAACCCCATACAGCCAAATTCACCGCAGATAATAACGAATTAAGCTGGGAAGACCGTGCCCAAACAAATCTTTTCAAAAGTAAAAGGTCTATTATTCTTGCCGAATTACTTTCTATCAAATACATTTTTAATAAACACAAATTTATTAAAGGCACTAAGAAAGAATTAGAATATTGTTTGCAAAAATCAGATTTCAGGGACGCAGTTGAAAAATTAATTCGTAAAGTAAAATCAATTCATGTAGGTATAAACATGATGGACATTATTGTTTGCGGGTCAATTGCACCCTATAATCATTTACTCGGTGGCAAACTGGTTTGCATGTTGCTTACGAGCCCCAAAATCAACAGTTACTATAATGTAAAATATGCTGAGTCCATCAGCTTGATAGCATCATCAATGAAGGGTAAAGCGGTTGTCCGTAAACCACAACTTGTAATGTTAGGTACAACAAGTTTGTATGGTGCCGGTTCAAGCCAATACAACAGGATAAAAATTCCTGTTGAGGAATTAGGAGGCAGTAAAGGACGGCGGATTGAATACAAAGAACTTGGCTTTAGCGAAGGATATGGTTCGTTTCACTTCAGTAAGAATACACTAAAGTTGGCTGACACGGTTGCCGGAAGAGAATCAGGTAATAAAAGGGTAAACAGCATATTTGGAGAGGGCGCAAATCCGCTTTTAAGGAAGGTAAAAGATGCAATGGATTCTTTGAAGTTGGAGAGTAGTCCAATCTTAAATCATAGGAACAAACGAGTTGTGTATGGAGTTGCACTGGCAGATAATTTTGGCGATGTATTGAGTGGAATTGCTGAAAAGCCACAGTATTTGATACTTCAAAACAAACCGGAACTAAGAACTGAATTAATTGGCAAGTATTGGATTAAGCGGTGGCTACTAAATCGTATTAAGAATAATGCAGTAATGGAGCAAGTGGCTAATCACACTCTTTCGTATCCAATTACACATGGAGCCAGAGTACCATTAGAAAAAGAAGAAACAAATCTGCCTCTTTTTAATTAGAAATATTTTTAGAAAATAAATTCAATCAAATGAAAAAGGAAGAAATAGCAGAGTTATTTCAATTATTTGAACAGGCTTGCTATATATACGAAGGCATTGAATGTTGGAGCGCAAGAGAACTGCAACCTATATTAGGATATTCACGTTGGGAAAATTTTTTTAATGCAGTTGAGAAAGCAAAAATGGCTTGTGGCAATGCCGGAGAAAAAGTTACTGACCATTTTCGTGATTTCACGAAAATGGTGGAATTGGGAAGTGGAGCAAAACGAGAGATTGAAGATGTTGCATTGACAAGATATGCTTGTTATCTCATTGCCCAAAATGGCGATCCAACTAAACCTTCAATTGCGTTTGCACAAACTTATTTTGCAGTACAAACTCGTAAGCAAGAAATTATCGAACAACGTTTGATTGATGTAGTAAGAGTTTCAGCAAGAGACAAACTTACAAAATCGGAAAAGAAATTATCCGGAATTCTTTACGAACGCGGAGTTGATAGTGCAGGTTTCGCATTAATAAGATCAAAAGGCGATCAGGCTTTATTTGGTGGTTTTAGCACAAACGATATGAAGCGCAAATTGAATATTCCTGCCAATAAACCTTTAGCTGATTTCTTGCCAACCCTAACAATAAAAGCAAAGGATTTTGCGAATGAATTAACGAGTCACAATGTTGTAGAAAAAAATATTAAAGGCGATACATTAATTTCTAAAGAACATGTTGATAATAATAAAGCAGTTCGCAATATTTTATTGCAACGTGGAGTGCGTCCCGAATCATTACCACCTGCTGAAGATGTAAAGAAGGTTGAGCGACGATTGGAAAGTGAAGAAAAGAAAGTTATTAAAGCAGCAAAAAAAATTGGCAAGAAAAAATAAAAAAATCAAACAGCATTAAGAGTGATTGTCCTGAAGACATTGCAAAAATTGAACAAATCTTCCTCCAAAAAGGAAAATGGAACGGAAAGCAAATACTTCCACAAGGGTAGGCAGAAGAAGCAAGTACCGCAGACATCATTCAACATCCCAAGTATTCGTAGGCTAAACGAGACTCCAGTGACTGGGAGCAAGGCTATGGTTACCAGATGTGGTGCTGCCAAAACAATGCATATAGCGGCGATGGTGCAAGTAGTAGTATCAAAAAGTTTACTGAAACGACTTTTAGTTCAAGCATAACCTAAACCAGTAAGGCTTTCAAGAGATTCTACCGACCATTTACCATTATGCCATCATTTACAATTGCAGTTACTTATTGAATCTAATTACAGCTTTTATCCTCCTGAACTATCCCTATCGGCCATATTTCAAATCTTCAACTGTTCTTTTTTATAGCTATAAAACCCTTCTTTTCCGGCATCAAATTCACTTCCATTTCCTCATGATTTAGTACATACATACTCATCAACTGCTGCTTTTGCTTCCTCCGCATTTGGCAATGCGAGCCTTAATTTTCTCTTCCTTGCAGTTAATAGCAATCCTGCTAAAAAGATAGTAAGGGTACCGACAATAATTACCATGTTATTATGCAAAGGATTTCTAAGAAAACCATATTTGGCAGGAAGGTAGTTTGAAAATGTCATCCATAGAATAACTACGATACCAATTAGAGTTGCTGTAAATGCTTCAGGGCTTTTTGTTTGCCGGCTTATTATTCCCAATAAAAATAATCCAAGCATTCCCCCGGCAAAAATCCCGGAAAGTTGCCACCAGATATCGAGCAGACTTTTAACGCCAATCATTGCAATGCCTGTGCACAAGCCTAATAGTCCAAAAACTATTGTAGCGGCATGAAGTGTATACAACTTGCTTTTCTCTGAAAGGTTTGGCTTGAAGTACCTTTTATAAATGTCCATGGTGAATACTGTTGCTGAAGCATTCATACCTGAACTTATTGTGCTCATGGCTGCAGAAAGAATTGCGGAAACAATTAAGCCAACTAAGCCTGTAGGTATTTTGGTAACCATAAAATGTGGCATAACCTTGTCCCCATAATCAGCGGGTTTGAGTGTTGCAGCAAATTGAGAGATTTTAGCAGCGGAAGCACCAACTCCAAGTCGTTCCCCGGCGACCTGTTGCTTAACTGTTTCAATTAACTCCGGGTGAACCTGGTAGTATGCAAACAGGCAGGAGCCGATTATAAAGAACAATAACGAAGCAGGAACATATAAAGCAACACATAGCCAAACCGACCGCGAAGCTTCTTTGGAAGACCTTGCAGTATGATATCGCTGAACATAATTCTGGTCCATGCCAAAGTTGTTGAGGTTAATGAAGAACCCATAAAAAAGAACTACCCAAAAGGTCGATTCAGTTAAGTCGGGTGAAAAACTGCCTAAACTAAACTTTTGATTGTTTTCACCTATATCCAATATTCCCCGTACACCTCCCGGCATTTCAGCAACAATTAAATACAGTATAAGTAATGCACCTAAAGTTTTTATAACTCCCTGAACAACTTCAGTCCAGATGACTGCTTCCATTCCGCCTAAGACGGTGTATAAAATAATACAAACACCCATTACTATCATAATTGTTGACATAGGATAGCCTGTTAATGCCTGTAAACTCAAAGCAATACCAAAGAAGATAGAACCCATTCGTGCTAATTGTGTGAGAAGAAAACAAATAACAGTATAAGTGCGTGCCCAGGGACCAAAGCGGTTCTCAAGATGAGTATATGCAGAGACCTCGCCTGTACTCCGATAAAATGGAACAAAGTATTTTGAAGCAACCCATGCAGCAAAAGGCATTGAAATACTAAAAACAAAAGCGTTCCAGTTAGTGCCAAAAGCTTTGCCGGGAACACCTAAAAATGTATTGCTGCTTAAGAATGTAGCATAAATAGATAAACCAATAGCCCAACCGGGAATAGAACCTGATGCCTTAGTAAACTGGTCAGAGTTTTTGTTTTTTCCTGAGAAATAAAAACCTACCAGTATCATTGACAACAGGTAAATGACAATTATTACAAGGTCTAAAATTGGAAGATTTTTCATTAGCTTCAATTAGGCAATCGGTTCTAGATTTAGGTTTATTAGGGTGCATCCCAAATTGTCGCTTTTTTTACTTTGACTGATGGGCGTTGTCTTACCTGAACTTCTCCTTTCAGCACCGCATATCTATACTTGGTATTCCAAACCAAATGAACATGCAATTGAGGCACACTATGGCTACTCTTTCCTAAATTCTCCATCCTACAAATTTATTAGATTTGTAGAAATTGAAGTCTTTCACTAAAGTGCATAGGCTTAAGCTAACGTTTTGAGACCAGTTAATACCCCTATCTGTACTAACGTATAAAAAAGCCTTCATAACTGTGTGCATCAATAATAAAAATAGAAGTTTAAAAATTAGAGATAAAACACGGGTAAAAAAAAGTGTACTCCCTGTTGTACCCCAACTAAGATCTTTTTTTATGTACGTTTCACTTTACCTTAAAAGGCCAGAAGCAACTTCAGAAACTTCATCTTCGCAAGAATATCTTATAGTGGCAATAAACTGAAATATTACTTGTCTGAAAAAATAAATTCGCACCGCTAGAAAAAAAAGACAAACAGAGCTAAGGAAACTAAGAACTTTAAAGAATATCCTGAATATAACAATCGTCGGAATAATATTGAAAGTTCTATACGAAATGTCTTTAAGAGATATCAAAACGATAATAATGGGCAGATGCCACTACCTGTAACCTTGAAAGGTCTACTTGATGTTGGAATAAGAAAAACGCAACCTGTAAAGCAAAAACAAATAACACTTTTTGAATACATGGAAAAATTTATCCAACATTCGACTAAAGGTACAAGAATGAACACTAAAACAAAAAAGCCTAATGCAAAAGGTACTAATAAAGGGTTTACTACTACCTATAATCGTTTAAAGGATTTTCAGGCTGTTTCAATGAAGCCTTGCTTAAAGCAAACAGTAATCAAAAAATGAACGAATTTGTAAAGGAGATTGGAGAAATGATCCCTTCGCTTCATACACCCTTTAGCCAAACATATACAAAAGAAGGCAACAAGGTTACCGTTACAAATCCTAAATGGCATTTAATTTCAACTCATACCGCCCGTAGGTCATTTGCCACTGATGGATATTTAGCTGGCACTCCTCCTCTAACCATTATGGCTATTACCGGCCACAAACAGAGAAATCTTTCCTCAGAGACATGCGTATTTCACCATCCGACCATGCAAAGATTTTAGCGATGGAGTGGGAGAAAAGAAAGGGAATTAAAGGTTTGAAAGCAGTTTGACAAAATTAAGCTAGTTAAGAAATAATAATGTTTTAAGATGGTGTATTGTTGAAAGCAGTGTTATGGAACGCCATTGCTTCTGCATTGTCAATGCCTGCTTTAGAAAAGTAGTCAAACATCAAGCCCTTGAAAATCTTCAGCTTTTTGGGAAATTAGCATCTGCTTTCACTTCTTCGATTTGTTGCGTATGCCTGTTACTATGGGCTGAAATCAGCAAGATAAGTTGATAAGCATCATAAGTTCCCATAGGTAATGCAGAAACGTGGTTACGAAGATCTTCCTTGCTGTCATTTATAAAAACAACCAGTTTATCGCGGTTCTCCTTAAAAGAAGCAAGCGCTTCAGCAACCGATTTGTATGGCGTGTTTTCCGGTTTAAATGCGTCAGACGTTTTTACTTTATTTGTGCGGTCTTCCGTACCTTTTACTACTTGTTCGTCAGTTAATTTTAGGTCAGCTCTTTTCTCACCATTTGCCGGTTGTTTCAGTGCTCCCTCTACCATTGCCCAAAGGTTTTTTTCTGATACCGCAATATGTTTCACACATTCTTCAACGCTCCATTTATCCGTCGCTGGTTTAAATTTAAAACGTGCCTCACTCAAATTCTTTATAGAAGCGAAAACTCCCTGCTCTGTATCTTTTAAAAACTTCGACGCGTAGTCTCTCTCTTGTTGTGTTAATGACGTTTCTTTTGTTTCGAACGCAAACAATAGTAAGATGGATAGAAATAATGTACTTTTTTTCATGATGATTGATTTGATAATTTTATAAAAGGAAAGGGGTTTTAAAAGCAGGAGAACAAAATACAAAATCTTCCCTACGTTAAGCAGATGAAAGAATAATTGCCGCGTTATCTTATTTCAACCCGGCGTTCCTTTTCCATCTGTTAATAATTTAAACAAACTGCCGTTTATATAATAGTCCCATCCTTTTGTACAACGATTGTAACACTCCACTTCGGGAACTAATCCAATATGCGTAAACCTGATTTGAGTTTTGCCACCATTTTCAGCAATTTCAAAAACAATCTTAGTGTTCGTCCATTCGTTCTTGTCTTTAATAAAATTAAGTTTGCTGTCAGTAACAAGCCAAACTACTTTTTTGTCCGGAATAACCTCAACTAATTTTTGTTTTGACATATGAACGTCGCCAAAACGAACGGTGAATTCATTATTCAGTTCTTTCGAACTGCCCGCCAAATTTTCAGTCCACCATTGCGAAACACTGTTAACGATTCATGTGCGGTAGCATCAACCGTAATGCTTGTATAAATAATCCTGTTCTTTCATGTGTATATTTTTATTGGTTTTAATAGTCACGTAATTCGTGAAATATTCACCACGGTTACTAAGAAGCATTCTTATAGCTGATTTCATGTTTATTTTTTGTTGTGCTGTTTGAGTAGCTGCTCGTCGAATTCACTTTCTTTAGCATTCGGCTGGCCTTTACCTGTGGTTATTAAGCTGCGCAAACTATTGTTTATATAATTGCTCCATGCATCTTTGCAGATATCGTAACATTCATATTCGGGAACTAAACCCAATTGAGTAAATTGAAGTTGCGTTTTATGGTCCTTTTCAGTTATCTCAAAAATAATTTTATTGCCGTTCCATTCGCTCTTGTCTTTAGTAAACTTAAAATGGTTGTCCAACACAAGCCAAACAACTTTTTGGTTTGGGATCACTTCTATCAATTTCATTTTCGAAAAGTGTACGTCTTTGTAATGATAGGTAAACTCATCATTCAATTTCTCTGTACTGCCTTCAATTTCTTCCGACCACCATCCACGAACATTATTGACGGCAGTTAAAACTTCTTCCGGAGTTTGGTCAACCATGATAGTAGTGGCAAAATCTCGTGATGTCATTTTTTGTACGATTTTGTTTGCTGGTTAATATCTCAATTTGAACGAGACAAACCTACGGTCTAAATTTGGTAGAAGCAAGGTGTGAAATAGACATTATAGAGGGTTGATTTGGACAAAGTAATTATGTATGTTTGCTCCAAAATTCTACAATGAAGCAAGTGGCCATAGTTGTTCCAAAAGGGAACGCTAACCTTAGCAGCATAACGGGTTCGTTTGAAATCCTGACCCGTGCAAATGAGTATTGGCAAAAGATGGGAAACAAAGCAATGTTTGAAATCCGTATAGCCGGTTTTGAGACAGAACTGAAATTGGGTGTTGGCTTCTTTTCGGTTTATCCTGCAGATATTAAGGAAATAAAAAAAATTGACCTGCTGATTATACCTTCCATTTCTTATAATTATGATAATGTAATTAAAGAGAATGCAGAGCTTATCTCCTGGATCAGGGAGCAATATAAAAGTGGTGCTGAAATTGCGAGTATTTGCACAGGTGCATTTTTGCTGGCCGCTACCGGCTTGCTCGAAGGAAAGACCTGCTCCACTCATTGGAATGCTGCAACCGATTTCAGGCGGATGTTTCCAAACATCAATCTTCAAATAGATAAACTGATTACTGTTGAACCCGGAATATATACCAACGGTGGCGCCTACTCATTTTTGAACCTCGTACTGTTCTTAGTTGAAAAATATTTTGACAGGCAGACAGCAATTTACTGCTCAAAAGTTTTTCAAATTGATATTGAAAGAACATCGCAGTCACCTTTTTTCATTTTTCAAACCCAGAAGAACCATGGTGATGAATTGATTTGCGAGGCACAAACTTATATTGAAGAAAATCTGAGCGAAAAAATTTCTTTCGAAGAACTCGCCTCAAAACTTGCCACCAGCAGGCGAAATTTTGACAGGCGCTTTTTCAAAGCTACCGGTAATACCCCGGTGGAATATCTACAGCGTGTAAAAGTGGAAGCTGCAAAAAGAACTTTAGAAAAAGGCAGGAAAAGCATTTTTGAGGTAATGAATGAAGTCGGCTATTCAGATGATAAAGCATTCAGGGAAGTTTTTAAAAAAATAACCGGGCTGTCTCCTTTGGATTATAGAGCCAGGTATAATAAGGAAGTAGTTTTGGTTTAGAGTTGGGATAAACCTGAACTGGCAAGAAATATTGAAGAGTATAAACTGGGGGAATAGTTATTACAGGAACCACTCTACACTGAATGCAAAGATTAAAGGGATTTTTTTATGTTACCAGCTTCAAATGCATTGATTAAACATCGTTTTCACTTACTGTTTTAGTCGCGTTTATGCAGGTCAAGCAGTAAAGCTGTTGTTGTTTGACTAACAACTGTCGGCTGCTGTAATCCTTTTGTTTTATGCCAATTTGTACGATTGTAGTTGTCTCAACAATTGCCAAGACATGCTATCACATTAGTAAAGAGGAGATTTCAGCAGGACAAATAACTTAGAAATTGAATTTTGAAAATAATTGATGTCAAAAACTTAAAAAACATTGAATATGTTGTATTTATTATTAAGTTTTATGTAATTTTAGATTAAGGCTTTCTGTAATTAGAGTATTTAAAGAAAACAACATTGATATTGATGTGAAATTACCTGAATTCAATCGAAACGAATTTTTGAACCCTGGAATTTACAAGTTGACATGGACAGAGGTTTGTGAATATTTAGGTTGGAATTATAAACGCAAGAGCCTTTTACAAGGTTTAAGAGAGGGGTTAGAAGCCCTTAAGGAGTGTGGGTGCAAGAAAGTTTACTTAGATGGAAGTTTTGTTTCAAAAAGAGATCGGCCAAAAGATTTTGATGTATGCTTTGAAGAAGACGGAGTTGATTTTGATAAACTCAAGGCTAATTTTGAAGCATTGACAATTTTTACAAATGGACGTCAACAACAGAAAAGAATTTATAAGGGAGAATTTGTTCCAGCAAGTACTGAAGTTTCTGGGAGCCTTACTTTTAAAGACCTTTTTCAATTAATAAAAGATCCAGTTGACTCTTCTTATATAAATACTCACAGCCAGAAAGGCATTATCTCAATTAATCTCGACTCCTTATGATTAAAAATAATAATGAACTTAAATCCGTTCAAAATAAACTTAAAGAACTTAGCATTGCTTTAGAAAAACATCGAGATAAAGAAGTGCAAAGTGACGTTTTAAGTCAAATGAATAAAGATTCTTTAAAGAGTTACATTCAGGAATTTGAACAAGAAATAAAACAGTATCTCGATTTAAAGCAAGGAAAAGCTTGTATTATAAATATAGAAAATATTGATCGGCTACATGAACTACTAATCAAGAGTCGAATTGCATTTAAAATAAGTCAAGAAGAATTAGGAAAAAAACTGGGTGTTTCTCAACAGCAAGTTCAAAGGTGGGAATCTTCGAATTACGAGACTATAACTTGGTCAAAAATGCTAGATGTATTTGAGGCGTTAGGAATTACAATTCCTCTAAGTCACGTGGTAATTAAGCAACCAGAGTTTCTTATTGTAACAGAATATAAAATTGATTCAATTTTAAACGCGAACGAAATTATAAAAGGAAGAAAAAAGTTAATGGTAATAGGAGAAAATTAAAAATGAAAACAATAACATTCTATTCATATAAAGGAGGTGTTGGTAGAACTCTTGCGCTTGCAAATACGGCAAAACGATTATCAGAGTTTAAGAAAAAAATTTGTATTCTTGATTTTGATCTTGAGGCTCCAGGTCTGCATTTAAAGTTTCCTGAATTAAAACAAAAAAAAGAAAATAAGCTTGGAATCGTTGATTATATGTATGAATACATTACGAAAGGGTTTCCTCCTTCCTCCCTAAAGCCTTATACTTCAATTATTGATTTTAGAAATAACTACCAAAGTAATATTCATATAATAACAGCCGGAAGAACTAATAATGTTGATTATTGGAATAAATTATCATCATTGAATTGGAATAAATTGTTTTACGAACCTGAAAGCCAAGGCGTATCTTTTTTTATCGATCTAAAAGAAAAAATTAAGAAGGAATTCGAGCCTGATTATCTTCTTATTGACTCCAGGACTGGTATTTCTGAAGTTAGTTCAATTTCTCTTTCATTACTTGCGGATGAGATAGTATTGATGTCTGCATTTAATGAAGAAAATCTGGGCGGGGTAGGTTTAATTCTGAAAAGTTTAGTAAAACCTGAAAATAATTTGTTAGGAAGAAGGCTAAAATTTCATTTTGTGTTAAGTAGGATTCCTTTTGATGACTATAGATATCAGATGCCAAGCGAAGCATCGTTAAAGGCAACTGTAAAAAATCATTTTTCACCAGAAGGAGTTGGTGTTGAGGCAGATGAAATAATAATTATACATTCAGATCCCGAACTTGAGTTCAAAGAAACGTTAAAGATAGGCTATGAAAATGAGAAGAAAGACAGGAAGGAAAAATCTATTGCTTTTGATTATCTTCAATTATTTAAGAAGATATTTTACGAAGAACTTTCTATTGAGGATTTAGAACATTTCAACAAGATTTCAGAAGCGGAAAATTTTTATGAACGCTCAAAAAATACTACTAATAATGAAGAAAAAATTAAACTATTAAATCAAGCGATTAACGTAAATCCCGGTGTTTCTAAGTTTTATTTCGATCGAGGTATAGCTTATTTCCAGTTAGAAAGATATACAAAAGCAAAGGAAGATTTTGAACAAACAATTAAACTTGAATCTACAAATGCTAAAGCTCACAGATCTTTGGGCTCTTGTTACCAAAAATTAAAGAGGTCAAAAGATGCTCTAAAAGCTTTTGAAGAAGCTATAATTTTAGATAAGAATGATGCCTTAAACTATACCATGATCGCATCTTTTTATTCAAAATTGGGGAATTACAATATCTCCCTTGAATTTCTTGAAACAGCCAACAAAATTGATCCTTATAATTCCAATACTTTAAATTCCATTGCTGACGTTTACAGAAGAATGGGTGACTTAAAATTGGCATCAAAATACGTTAATGAGTCTCTCAGCTTAAATCCTAAAAATGCAGTTGCTTTTGCAACATTAGCTGAAATTAAAGCGACTTTAGACCAAATAGAAGATTTTTATTTGTTCACAACGATTGCATTAAAGCTTGATCCTATGCTGGCAGAAGCGTTTTTAGAAGATGAATTTTATAAACCCTATTTGAATCAGGAACGTTTTGAAAAGTTATGCGAAAGTTTAGGAGTAAATCTTAAGGAATTAGAGGAAACAAAGAGGAATAAAACCGATGATAAAATTCCCAGCTCTCCGTAGTATTTCGCAGGACAATTATCTAAAAAATGCGTGCACGTTTCTTTGCAGCATATACTTCACACTCATTTAATACTTTTTTAAATACCATACGCAGTTTGGAGATTTTGTATACACCCACAAAGCATGAGTTTTAAGATTAATCTACATTCGTAAAAATTTAAAAAGTAATTAGCTATGGAAATTAAAAGAATTGGTTCGCAACCTTCCGGCAAAGGACCGGAAGATTGGTTCACCGGCGCAGTACGTATAGACCCGTTGTTTGGGGCAAATGATGCGAGACGTGGAGCAGCGTCGAGTGTTACATTTGAACCGGGTGCAAGAACAGCGTGGCATACACATCCATTAGGTCAAACGCTGATTGTTACAGCCGGTTGTGGTTGGGCACAACATGAAAGTGGTTCTATTGAAGAAATTCATCCCGGTGATGTGGTCTGGTTGCCTCCGGGAGAAAAGCATTGGCATGGTGCCACGCCAACCACTGCCATGACGCATATTGCGATCCAGGAAAATCTTGATGGCAAAGTGGTTGACTGGATGGAAAAAGTTACGAACGAAGAATATAATGGCCGTAAATAAGAATTTTTATATTTTAGGAACAATTAAGATCTCCACATTTGTGATCTTATAAATAATAAGCCCACGATAAACAAACTACCTGCCTGTACATTTTTGTTTTAGTGGAAATTTGCTCACATTCTTTGTAGGCAAAGGGATTATTGACAATCTTATCTACGTTTCAAATATGGTATCAGCTACTTTTACAGGGTTTAGAGGTTGCTGATTATTATTGGCTATAAATCAGTGATATTATCTATATCCTGATAAGCCTCATCGAGTACCCTTATTTGGCGAGTTTCAGAAGTTGTTTTTTCTTTTTTGCCCATTTAGTTTTGGCTTCATTTAAACTCATACTTGAACCGCTTTCTCTGCTTAGTATAAACTCTTTAAATTCTTCTGTAGTAAGAGGCTCCCCAGGAAATACAGGTGAGTTTAGGTCAGGCCTGGCAATAATATTAATGAAGCGCTTCTCCTGTAGGTCGTGCAGCACCTTCAAAGCGTCATCATTGGTTATTTCTACAGTCAGTGTTTTCATGCAGGCTATATTGACTCTTTGGGAAAAAATATCAATTTAATAATTCTATTTTGAATGAAAATTGCCCAGATGCTTAACACAGCATACATTATTACCTCTGTATTTGGGACGTTGGTAATTAACAATCCCAGACTTCTTTTAAACGGCGTCGAGCTTCTTTCGAACCAGTTTGTTTACCCTTCCCTTCTCATAGTTTTCCCGGATATAGTATTCATTTTAACCTATATAAGTGCCAGGGTAGCCATTTTTATATTTTATAAATTCCATTTTAACTACATCTAAAATACCGTCAAAAATTAGTACCCCAATGTGTACCCCATAATAAAAAAGCCTTCATAACATGGTAATTATGAAGGCGTTATAAATATAAAGTTGCCCGATTAGGATTCGAACCCAAACAGGAAGAACCAGAATCTTCAGTACTAC
>JAABUS010002230.1_pt1 | contig 37546 bp, 21 predicted proteins | sample 5560161 | NCBI WGS metagenome assembly JAABUS01 (sample SAMN10711885, study PRJNA513376) | rock metagenome | isolation source: Antarctica rocks | place: Antarctica: Victoria Land, Trio Nunatak nord | collected 2016-01-04
CCCGCCGCCCGTCGCCCGCCGAGGCCGGGGATGCGGCGCGGGGGGGGGCCGCCGTGGGGGGGGGGGGCCCCCCCCCCCCCCCGGCGCGGGGGGGGGGGGCCCGCCGGGGGGGGGGTGGGAGGGGTGTTGGTGGGAGAAAGCTCCATCCTGGGCGCCGGGAGGTACTGGTTTTGGGGGCAATTCGTGAAGGGCAAGCAAAGCGGGGCTTTCAGTCTGGATAGGGATTCTCTGCAATAACGGCGGCGAACAAGGATCAGAAGCTGGTTCAGGACGATAGAGGGGGGGGACGATGGGGCGGTGACGGGTCCCGAGAGAGGTCATCGCGCCGTGAAAGCAGTAGGGAGATGGGAGATGGGGGAGGAGAGATTGGTCCAGCTGAGACGACCTTCTTCGTCAAAGATTCAATGCGAGAAAGTCGCTGTCATAATAACATGCCGGTCGATGTGTAAAATTGTCATTGGAGTCCACATACCAAGTAAATGGATCTAACACATCGAGTTAAAAGAAGGCAAAACAAGCACGCATTCCACACCAATCACCCCTTTTACCGCCTGATGGACGAATGCATCTATTGGACCATGCCGCATACGTTGTCTCTTCCTCGTATCCATCCCATAGGTCTAGGCATAGCATTGTTGTAAGAACAAACGTGTATCCATTCTTCGTGATCGTTGTTCGGGCAGCTTCTGTGATAGATGAGAAGCGAGAGCTTTACAGCTTGTCGTAGAACTAGTAGAACACGTTAGTAGCGACTTTAAGAGAGGTGATGAGAAAGACTCACATTTTCCACACCCGGTACGATTTCCTTGATACCCTTTCGCTTACGCATAGCTTGGACGATCTGACCAGGCTTCGTTGTTGAATCAAGAGGCGAGCCACCGGGCAAGATCTGCCAGTGATCGAACACCAACTGGGGGAACGCCTGTCCACCAGTATGCGAGCGGAGATCGGCCGTGAAGCCGAAGGATTCGTTGACAGGGAGATAGGCCTTGACGTTGAACAGTGGTGTTCCTGGGCGCTGTTCTTCGGTGAAGACGTGCCCTCTCCTTCGTGTAAGCACACCGTAGATGCCACCCATAGCCTGCTCTGGCACCTGGATTTCGACCAAGAAGACGGGTTCGAGAATACCGGGATCGGCGAGAAGGGTTGCGGCGAAGAGAACGCGACGGGCGGTTGGGATGATTTGACCGCCACCGCGGTGGATAGCATCGGCGTGGAGAGTGACGTCCATGATGTTGAAGCGAACCGAGCGCATTGGCTCTTCGGCGACAGGGCCTTCTTTCGTAGCCCATTGGAAGCCAGAGACAACAGAATCTTTGATTTCGCTCAGGTACTGTACGGCCTTGGTCTGATCAACGAGCAGGTTGGCACCAGTGGTTTCAGGACCGAAACACCAGATCTTCCGTGCATCGGTGACATCCCATCCGTGATCATCTGCCAGGATACGAGCACGAGCCTTGAAATCATCGCGAGGGCCGATTTTGCCCGCCTCGATGTCACTGGACACCTCCTCACCCAAGGGCTGGGCGGTGACGTACAGCCGATTGTGCTTATTGGGTGACTTCGATAGCGCGGTAATACTTGATGGTTTGCCGACAGACTCGCGGTAGGACACGACGGGATCACCAATGCGCAGCGGGATACCAGCGTGGTCTTCTTCCAGATCCTTGAGACAAATTTCCAGGTGCAGTTCACCAGCACCAGCGACGACGTGCTCGCCAGATTCCGAGATGTAAGTCAGCACGCAAGGGTCGGACTTGGACAAACGCTTGAGACCTTCGACGAGCTTCGGCAGGTCATTGGCATTCTTGACTTCGACTGAGCGCCGGACGACAGGTGACACTGAGAATCTCATGACCTTGAGATTGTGGGCCGTCTCGGATGTGGTAAGGGTACCCGACTTTAGCAAAAATTGATCAACTCCGACCAAACCAAGGATATTGCCTGCAGGTACATCCTCAATAGGTTCAATGAATCGACCCATCATAAGAATGGTGCGCTGGATAGCCTTGACGAACAGATCTTCTTTCTTGCCTGGAATGTAGTTGGGGCCTTGGATACGGACCTTGAGACCGGAGCGGACAGTACCAGAGAACACACGTCCAAATGCGTAGAAACGGCCTTTGTCCGAAGTCGGTACCATCTTCGAGACGTACAACATGAGAGGACCTTTAGGATCACAGTCGCGGATACCGATTGCAGACTCGTCATCTAGAGGACCTTCGTAGAGGGTTTCAGCACGATACTTCTGGGCGGTAACCGGCGATGGTAGGTGGATGACCATCATCTCCAACAGAGCATCAGCAGCGGGCAAGAACTTTCGCATGACGACTTTGAGCATCTGCTTGCCTTCCAATTCTTTCTCCTCTCCAGTCAACTTGATTTCCAGCTTCTCCAAGAGAGTCGTGACCTCGTCCTTCTTGAAATTCATGACAGCTGCGAAGACCTTGAAGATGGGGTCGAGGATAAATTGGTTGAAGGCTCGCTCAAGCGGCTTGCCTTCGTGCTCACCAACCTTGGTCCACTTCTTGGTCTTGGGGTTGAAGTAATTATCGCCCTAGCTAAATCAGCAAACTTTGGCCGCAGCACAGGCATGACTTACCCATAGACGCTCCATCATCTTGCTCTTGTCCACACCAAACTTTTTGGCGTACTTGACCGCAAATTGACGAATAGTAAAGCCCCATCCATGAAGACCGGAGCCGAAAGCGACTGTACCATTGTACGGCTGGACCTGGACATCACCCAAGGCCTTGTCGAAATAAGTGGATATCACGACGTTGACAGATTCGATAGTTCTCGAAAAGGACTGGTACAGGTCTTCCTTCGATACCTGCAATTCCAGGAGCGCACGGTCGACCTTGTTCACAATGACCACAGGCTTAATACGTTCACCGAGAGCTTGACGAAGGACGGTCTCGGTCTGGACGCAAACGCCTTCCACACAATCGACAACAACAAGGGCACCGTCAGTCACACGAAGAGCAGCGGTGACCTCAGACGAGAAATCGACGTGACCGGGGGAGTCGATCAGGTTGATCAAGAAGTCGTTCCCTTCAACTTTCTGAGGGATATCTTTGAGATCATCCTCATTCGCCATGTGGGCATACAGGGAGATGGCGGTCGACTTGATAGTGATACATCGATCTTGCTCATCCTTGCGCGTATCCGTAAACCGAGCTTCACCAGCTTTCGACGCCGAGATGATACCAGCACGCTGGACGAGGGAATCGGTAAGGGTGGACTTTCCATGGTCGACTGTACACAGAGAACAGATTAGCCAGAGCCTGCAGGGATACAAGTGGGGAGATCGTGATGCAGCTTACCATGCGCAATGACCGACATGTTTCGGATATTGGCAGGCTTGTCCATGAGCTCACGGATCTATGTAGGTGTCAGCCATGGCTGTTCCCATACCTTGAGCTAGAAGTCGAATAGAGACGTACCTCTTCGACGGTAAAGCTGTCGGCAGGAGACAAAACTTTAGTAAACGACATTTTGAAAGTTGAATTAAGCCCTCGAGGGATTCTCGTGCTCATTTCGTCCATCCTGATTGTCGATGCCAGAGCAGGATCGCAGTAGGAAAGAGGAGTGAAGGAGAACTTACTTGACCATCTTGACGGTGTTTTATGTCGACTCGGAGGGTGACTCCTTCCACACGCTTGAGGGTGACTCCTTCCTGGAGCTGTTGAGGGGCGTAAGGAACCCCGCTTCGCAGGACAGAGAGCTTGCTCGACCTGATGTGCTGTATTGTAGACTGCGTTCAGGGCTTGGAGGAGGCTCGAGGCAGGTGCGTCTGTGACTTGCGGATGTCGAGTACACGAACGTGTATGATAAGCAATGTCGGGTTTTGGAGAGGTGGTCGGTGGCCCCGCAGCTCGCTTATGCTCCAATCAGATGGCACGCTTGGAAATTTCTCCTTGAGGTGTAGTCACACATTATGACTCTTTCGAGATGTTGCTCATATCAATTTCTCTTCAGGAAATAATGTTGATAGCAGGATGAAAGCAATCGGTCCACATTCCCTTCAAGAAGCAACATGTAGCACATTACTTCTACCTCAAGACGGCATGACGCACATTCTCTCAAAGCACACCAGGGGTATCCCATAAAGGTAGAGCCTCTAGAATATTTTACAAATTATCACGCAGTCAATGTTGCCAACCGAACCGGCCCGAGATCCAACAAGATTGCTCGACAACCATAACGCCGGTAAGAGACTTGTCCCTTGAGTGACAAAATGCTTTCGCAATTATGAGGATCCCAAAATCCTCGTGTAAGCATCTTCGACCTCTTTCGCCAACTCCAGTAAAGACACGATCACGATCTGGTGTGTCAGATTCGGAAGACGTCCCCTGTGCAGCCCGATCCACTCTAGTGGTGGTGTGGCATCCCCAAGCTGCGTCAGCTTCGGCGTATCGATGACCGGCTCCTGAAGCGGCGTGTACTGATATTTGGAGAGAGGCACGTTGACCAAAGCTGTGATCTTCTCCTGTCCTCCCTCCGGGGGCGTGTCCTTTTCGCCTTCCGGTTGCGGTCCACCTGTGATCTGAACGGTTGACTGCGGCAGCGGCTTGCCAAGACGCTGTGCCAGAGCCCGTGAGTGGTTGGCGAACATACCTCTCAAGAAGCTGATGCGGGAGTAATTCCATCCCACATCGATGTTTCCTTCAAAGGAGGACTTGAAGATGTAATCGATCTGCGTAGAATGAGGAAGTTGCCATGTCTGCATTGTAGCAAGGACCTCTGGGACTTTCAAGATCGTCCCACCACGTGCGTCGACGGCATAAGCTACAACCTCGTCAATACCGATCTCCCCGAGTTTCTTTGGGGTACTCGGTCTAGTAAATCCGGACAGAGCAACGCGCAGCTGACCTAAAGTCAAACTCAGGCTGCTGTGTATCTTCTCGTGATCCAGGAGTACGGAGAATTGCGCAGAGACGTCAAGTGCTTCGGCCTTGAACACCTGATTGTCGAAGAACGTACTCGGGTATACGCCGAGATTGATGGCTCCGACCCGTATTATCACTTTCGTCTGCAGCCTGATGGGGACCTTGCCCGCATCATCATCCCGGCGAGCTACCGCGATCTTCGAGGCTCCGTGCAGAGAAAGCGGACTGACTGCTGACCTGCGGCGCAGGAACCTTTCAATCTCTTTTAGCGAAGCGTCATAGGCTGCTTGTTTCTCCTGGATCAAGCGTTCAACTGCTTGGAATAAGGCAAGACCTTGGGCGGCACTCGTAGCAGTACAGAATGCCTGCACCTTGGCACCCTCGACGATGCATACTAGGCGATCACTGAGAGCTCTCTCAAGGTCCCTGACATTATACATCAAGAACTCGACTGCCGTGATATTGGCAATAGCAAATGCTTGGTAGTCAAAGGCCGCTTTGACCCTTAGCTGATCAAACGCAAGAGAAGCTTGGACTAAGGGGGTTTGGTTTTGCGCCTGCTCCATCATCGGCCATTGTATGGATGTCCGAACCCGGAGGTTCTTCAGCTCAATAAGGCCGCTCATCCGGCCTGTGCTGTCCATGCTAATCCCGCCAAAGCCGAGACAGAGGTTCTGCTCCCAGTCAGACGACTTCTTAGAAGATATCCAGAGGTTGGAGATGACAAGCGCAGTCCGACCAAGCGATTGGCCCAGGTCTAATTGGATCTCAAGTTGGGCAATAGTAGCAGTGGCATTCCATGGGAATGCCCCAGTTGCGGCGATCTGTTGATAACGCTGGACAATAAATGCTTGCGGCTCAGTTGATGCACTCGGCGCATGAGCAGCAGGCGAATGCCGAATCTCGGGAGGCGCCCATACTTCGCGGAACAAGAGGAAGTCATGCAACTGCCTCGCATTGATTTGAGCTTTCATAGGGCTTATCTTGAGTATGACAGACAGACCATTCGCATCACTAACATGCTTGCTACTCATTAACGACACAAAAACAGATTCTACACTGAAGCTTCCTGTTGGATCTCGTGAGTATGCATGCTGCACTGACGCTTGAAGGCCTTCGAAGACGCCGGATAGGGTGTAGAATTGTCCATGGTCATCGGATTGCACGGTGTTAACCGTTATATAGATATCCTCAAAACAAGCAATTGCGTCTACCTGTGTGATTGGCTGACACGTGAGACTGAACTCCTGCTTGCAGATACGGAGACCGAGATTGACTCGACATTTACCAAAAATGGCGCTTGGGTCAGCAGAGAGCAGCCGATCATCATTGAGGAATCTCGCAGGCTTTGATTTTACTGTTGATGTTCGGTCGGAGCCTTCCGCATCGGAAACCATCTCTTTGACGCTTGACGAGATCTCCATGATCAGAGGCACGACAGTAGGTTGAAGAACGTTGGATGAAGCATCCACTTTGACTTCTGCATTCAAGGATCGCTCTGCAGCACTGGGATCTTTGTATTCGATCTTGAATGCTAGGCCAGGGGATCGCAGGGTAGTGTTGCTACTGGCATTGCCGGGGGTAAATTGATTATATCGTCCATGCTGAGGAAGCCTCTTACTATGCAGTGTATTCATGGCGGAGCCCTGCGAATCTGCTACACTTCGACCTTGGATATAGACCACCGCACCGGCAAAATCAGCATCGATCAATACCGACGCAAACTGTTTGTTACCAAGTAGAGCCGTTTTGTGAGTGCCCTTTTCATGCGCCGAGGCATTCCAACTAGCAGTCGCCTCTCGTACTTCTTGCACGGCATGCGCGATGGAGCGCCTCAAATCACTCGCGGGCAGTATGAATTGCGAGGTTAAGCGTAAATCAAGTGATTTCCCTGCGGCCTGAAAAGCCAGCCGGCGATCTTTGCCTGTCGAGAGGTACGCCACGTTGAAGACCACTTCGGGGAGAAGTGCAGAATTCGGGGAGCGACCTAGCATGACCTTCGAAAAAGGGACCATCTGCAGCTGAAAATTTCCAATGAGAAGGCGAGCCGCATTGTCCCGCCTAGTGGATAGGTCAATCTTGCTGATTGTGATTACCAGGTCTTCGGCCTCCCGCCCCGGCGAGATAGGTGTAGTACTCCCTATCTTCCAGCTAATACGGATGCTTGCCATCTGGAAAATATACATTGCACTGAACAAAGCGGTCGAGCCTATCAAACTGTCGCTCGAGCTCGCATTTGGACCTTTAAACGCCGATACCGTAGTGTTATTGCCCAGTCTTGTGCGTCTTAGAGTCCTCAGCCTATAAAATTCCGAAGACAACTCCATGGTTTTTAACGTGTTCTGCAGATGGCCAATAATATCAATCATCATGGTTGGTGTTTGGGCGTTGAGGTCCAACTCAAAATTTGGAACCAAAATCCGATATGCACGTGAAAGCTTGCCAGACTCGCCGTCGGTCTTCGACGTTAGCTTCAGAACGGCTGCGATTACCATACCACCATTGGGAATTTCTTCCCCTGCTTCAATGCGTAACAGAGTTGCTTGTATGCTATTGAGGTGGACCTCCAATTCCGGGAATTCGAGAGGGGGTCCCAGACCGGATGCTTTGTTCGTGCCCTTTACCTGCACGGATCCAAGATTGAGGTGTAGCCGACCCGCACGTGTAGCGGCTGGAGAGGTTGGGCTAGTAGCATGTATGCTCAGTCCAGCGACTATGAGATGTGCATCATAGAGGAGCGGTTTGTTCGGTGGTTTTTTAGTGTCCTTTTGGGACTTTGAATCCGTAAAGAGATCTCCCAAGCGCTGCTCAATTAGGGGGACCTCACGCTCGATACCAGTCATAAGATCGCCGATTTCCGGGCGATTGACAGTGACCAGCAACGAGTGAACTGAAGTAGCATCCAATTGGATGCTCTCCACCATGGTGTGGACAATTGCACACTTCTGCTTCGGACCTAGCTCAAGACTTAAACAGCCATTCATTGGTGGTATATCCAGCGCTGCGATATCCTCATCCCCATCTCTGCTGAGTGTGGAGAATACATGTCTATGGTCTTTGATATCGCAATCTATCAGTGTTTCAGTGGCCTGACGTAAACCGTGTTGAACCGTGCTACGTGCAACTCTGCCAGCAACCCTGTAGCTGAGACTCGGTAAGATGACTATGCTGACAAGGTACGAATCTACAACAAGAGTTACATGGGCTCTGTTGTTACTTTCTCTTACTCTACTCAGCGGATTTTCGGAATTAAGATGAGCTGGATCTGAGGAGAAAGAGGTTGCCAACCGCCTGACGTACGATGCCTCGTCACGTAACAGTGTGTGTACCGTCTCGACCATGATCAACGGGTCTTGGAGTACTTTGAGCGACAGCTCACTGCAGGAAGCCGCAACCTTCCAAGTGCTATGAAAGCCAGCGGTTTCTATCTGGTCATCAAGAGTGGCAAGAATGCTCGGTCCTCGAAGCTTCGACTGGATCAAGATTTTGGAACGGTCTGTGGTCTCGGAGGTGGCAGCTTCTGCGGCGATGAGCAAGCTTGTTACCATTCCAGCCTTGGCGGTTGACAGGAGTGAGGAGATCTTGACACCCTGGCACATCGACGTATTACCCAGGTTTGGGCTGTTCCCATTGAAAATACACACTTCCAAGGCTAGCACCGCGTGAATCTTGTGATTGACAGTGCGTCTCTCGTTTGCAGGTAGTAAGCCTGCCGACGACGTGGAATCGATGCTTTCGGTGGCTGATTGTTGATGCAATACACCCATGACCGTCTCGATGACCTCGCAAAGTTCCCAATTCAAGCAAGCCGTGGCTCGCGCGCTATGGAACTGGACCTTAGAGCTTGTCGCGGTTGAATTTTCACTCTGCTGCGCGTACGTACTTGAAAGCGCCAAAGGATCGTGTTCGACAGACAGGGAAAGCCTTTCAAAGACGATCTCATTTGGAGTGTTCGAAGTCTCCAAAGCTAGTCGTACGCTCCGCATGCGGATCGAGGCTTTCGAAGACAAGGGTATCTCGGCTGCTCCACCGATGGGATGGACAGTCTCCTTTCCATACAGTCCTTGCATCAGCGAACTCCCCTTGACATGTGTCACGTCCCAAGCCCTCCAATGTTCAAAATTCGCAATAACGCGCAATCTGGCATCGTTAGGAGTGTTTGCTGGATCTCGTCGGCATTGCTCAAAAACACTGCCTTTCCAACCGATTGACAAGGAGTTGAAGATGTATCTGAGCCTCGAAACCATCTTCCACGAATCGCAGGTTCTCAAGTGATTCGTAGCACTGCGCAGGACATACGAGGCTTTGGTCAAGAACGGCGGATCCCGAAATTCTTCCCCGTCTGTCGTGAGATGATAGACCAATTTTCGGAGTCGAAGAGCCTGCTCCTTCGCTGTTTGCGAACAGCGGTGGATTGTATGCTGGATTTGCTTTACTTCGTTGAGCCCAAGGAGCAAAAGACTATCAAGTTTATAAGGGATAACAAAGACTTCAAAATTCTTCAGCTGCATATCAAGCACAGAATGATGGCTAGTCGTTATCCAAAGTACAGGGTCAAGTAAGGTGAAACGCATCATCGATTTTGGAGGCAAGGTATGGTCCATTGCGTCTATAATGGAGCAATTGATCTTGTTGATAGCTACATGGACCGATGAGGTGCTGCTCGAAGTCACACCTGACGTCTTACGCTGCTGTCCGGACGCCCTGGACGTGAGGTTCAAACTCTCTACTTCAACAGTGAGCCCCACACAATCCCGGTCAGCGTCCAAATCTGCCGTGGCAACATTTAGATATCTCGCTTGGACGAAGGGTATACGTATATTCAGATCCATGATGTTGGGATCGCCATTGTGATCTTGTAGAGAGAGAGAGGTGACTACATCGGCCATTGTCTCCATGTGCAGCGTGTCCAACAGCGCCGTCAGATCGTCTAGTTTCAAGGCGTCCAGTAGAGCTTCAACGTGCAACAAGGCGACGGAGGTAAGAAAGGCCCGAATGCCTTGGCTTAGATTGATAAGGAGACTAGCCTTTTCCCTTTGGTCCCCTTGGGTTGCAACATTGATTGGAGCTTCTGCGGAAGCTCTAAAAGTACTTGTGGTAGACTGCAGCTCATTAAAGTTAGATGGCACGTCTCCCAGGTCGGGTTGCAGACCGCAAAGTGGAAAGAAGGGCATCTTGTAAGGACTCGAGAAAGCGAACCCCGTTTGCGCCATCTGACCGCCTGATCTTTCGAATTCACCGTTAGTGGCATGCTTCGTAGATTGCTTGTTGACCGGTACGCCGTCACAAGAATAGGCTTTAGATTCGTCAGAATCCCCAAGGCTAGCACGAACAGCGCGACCTCGCTCCGACAAAGCACTGGCCAGAAACGAGCTTTTGTGGGTCGACACTCGACTTGACGTGGCCCTAGAAGATGTCGAAAGCGAAGAATCATAGTCTGCGACTGGGTCTTGGCCGCTTGTTGATGGCTGCGGCATTGGGGGAAATTGCATAGCTGGAGGCCGCATCTTTGTCCCTGGAGCCAGTGTCGTTACCACAGCCGCTTGATCCGAATGGAGGAGCCAGGGAATCCGATGCGTCCGGGAATCGTGGAGCTTCAGATGACTTTGCTGCAGTTGGCGATCTTCATCAGCGTTTGTCTTGCGCTTTAGCATACGTAGATCGACCGTGGCTCTGAAGTATGCCTGTGTGACTTGAGTATTGCGAGAGCTCGCCTTCTCTTGCGACATTCTTTTGTTCTCAAGGAGCGCAATAATCAAATCAGATACATGAAGATACATTTGTTGCGAGAAGCGGGCCCCAGCCCAGTCATTGAATTCGAGTGTGACTTCCTTGGTACTGAAGAGGAAAGCCGCTGGGCCGAGACGCAGCCAGACCTCAATGGGTTGCACGCTCAGACGCAGGAAAGTGACATCGTGGATCACGAGCGGGTTCAGAGGAGGCAATGCATTTTCGTCATCGTCGAAAGAGAATCCAAAGCAACGAATACTGGACAGAAATGCCCGAAGGAATTCTGCTGAACATTCACCGGTAATAGATCCAAGGCCAATGTCCCAATTGCACACGTAGGTAGGCTCAGTCGGAGGAAGACCAAACAAGCGGTGGCCAGAGATCTCCAAGCCATCGATAAACAGTTGGGTGCTTGAATTGGCATCCGAGGGCCTCGAGTGCAGAATGAGAGAACCCCGTCGAGCAACCGAGACTGGGCTGAAAGACACAGCAAGGTCCATGTAATAGTTCGTAAACCGGAGATCTGCAATGATTGAAGGAATATCTAGCTCGACACTTTCAGCTGAGGAATACAAACGAGCAGGTAGACTCGCAATGGATCTGTCAGCGACAATCTTGAGAATAACGTCGAGGTCGTTACTGACTTTGGCATGAGGAATACTGTCTGGATGCTTTCGGTTCGGACTATTCTGATCACGTATGTGAGCTTGATACTCCTCTAAAGTCCGGAAATGGAGGTCTTCGCCGAAGTAGTTATCTTTGATCTTCATCAAATATCGTATCAAAAAGCCGTAGAGATTGATCCTTGGAGAGTCTCCGTGGACCTCCATACGCAGTATGTCAGTCAAAGAGGGCGATGTGGTCGTAGAATAGTCGTACAGCCCCTGGATTTTCAATTTTTTGAGTGAGGCAACCTGGGTGTCGTTCAAGAATGTATGTTGTGTGTTCCAGTGCGGTGTACGGAGTTCGAAGCCACCATCGTGAGCTGCAACGTCAAAGGTAATTTCATTTCTTGTCGGACGGAAAGCCTTCAAGGGTATACTGATTTCAGCAGCAAGCGCCTTCCCCCAGATGACCACGAAAGTATTGTCGTCAATATCGGCCGGACTGTTGATTATGTTCGAGTCATTAGCATTAACAAAAAGCTTGAAGTCATCAAGGTGAAGGCCAATAGAATATTTGAAAGGAACGAAGGTGTAGTAGTCCGTGGAGGGTCCGGAGGACCAGTCGTTCACTAGGTCTGTTAATAGAAAGATATGATCGCGAAGAAGGAATATATCAAGCTTGTTGCATTGCACGTCAATCTGCCACTGCCGCAAAGTGTTCCACCCCAAGGGGTTCGACAAGTCACAGGACACAATTTGCGATTCCGCCCGCCAGAGTAACTCGTGATTGACGCTGGAAGCCATCTCTGACTTTCGAAGATCGAGAACCAGGTTTGTTCGATAACCAGACGATCCAGCCACCATGTCCATGCTGAGGCTAACCGTCGAATCAGGCAACAACTTCAAATCGAGCCAACCGTAGGGGCGAAATTCAGGGTTGAGGTTGTCTTTGTCGCCTTTCTTTCTTTTGTTGCGATGCTTCTTGCCTCTGCTTTTCACCTTAGGGCCATCGCCGGTTGTTGCGCGACCTTTCCACTTCCAGTCTTTGGACTCCTCCCTAGTGGGAATCACTAAGGTCGTTCGCTCCTCAATCTCGACAACAAGCTTGAATACCGTGCTGACTCTCGACTGGCCAATCTCCAAAGGCGTTGCTGGACTAGCGTCCTTGTAGATCGTGGGAAAGAAGATATTTTGCAAATCACTACGCTGCCGATCAGCCCATGGTCCATAATGAATCTCACCGCCTCGGAGACGAAGATCAATGCTCCAGTCCGGTGGCTCGCCTCCGTTTATATCTACGGTGGGTTCCGACACATTGTCGCTCTTAGATGGTGAAAGTTTTGAGACCTGTCCGGGGACGTCCCAGCGAATGCTAGCTCCAATACTGGGAGAGTCAACGATTGTCGAAAATCGGCCATACTCCACACTCTTCCAGCGTTCTTGTTCTAGGACGTCGTCTTCTTCATCCATATAGCGCGTCAGACCAAGCCAACGTTGCTGCCCAGGTACACCTTGGTTACCATCGTTGTGAGCAGATCTGACGCGCTTGTTGGTAATGGAAGCCGTAGATCGCGCAGCATGTGGTAGCGCGTAGCGCAGCGAGTCCCAGAGTGTCCGCTTCTCTTTCTGATCGTGGAGAGGCGATCCTGACACCACTTCACCCGTTGATTCTCGGTCCCTCGCACGAATTCGGGCTCCTTCAGCTAATTGGCTATCCTTGAAATCTTTGTTGGCTTTGAGTTGAATGACCGGATGAGTGAAGTCAAAGTCAATGGTCTGTTTATACAGGTCGTGGTATGAAGCGTTGCGGGCGTCTACAAGCCCATCCGCCTGGTCGAACTTGGCTGTAAGAACGGACCGAGTGTGCTGATTGCCCATGACAATGGCGCCTTTTGTGCATTCCAACCTAGCGGGAAGCATCTGAATCGCGATCGGGAGCGTTTCAGCAGTGCCATGACCTCTGGAGCTGGAGCTGGAGCTGGAACTAGAGTTCGTAGTAGAAGTAAGTCCGGATTGACTGTGACGGGTATCTTTCCCGAATGCCCCCCTCTTTTGGTCTCCATCGTTCGACCGTGATACATTGTCACCCGCAGTGAGGGTCTTCTCCTCTATCGCTTCACCCTTGCTAAGCTTGTTTCTTCTCTTAACTGGATTGTGCTTTGTTGGTACGTTGGCAGTATCCGCCTTTGAGATATTCTCCATAATGGCGTCATATGCAGGAGTCCTATTGTAAATATACCACTCCAAACCGCGGATCTTGACTGAGATCCGGCATGGTAGATTGGTGGGACTGCCCTGGCCACCTTTTTCCCCGTGGCTGATCCCCGCCGTGGTTCCGTTGTGAACAGGCGGATCTGATGAGGGGCTTCTCTTGTCCTTCTCGGACACACCGGCGGCTCTAACGCGGCGAAGCCAGTATCTCCATGTGATATAGCCATCATTGACAAGAATGGTCTCGTTGCGACCGTGGTAGCGGAACCCTCTGAAGAAGACTCGACCAGCCAAGGGCGAGATCTGAAGGGCCTGAATGTCCACGTAGACGCGGTATTTGTGCCATGTATACTTCCGTATGGTATAGGAGACAATGCATGCGAAAAGTCGATTGAAGTAGAAGAGGAAAAAAATGGCAACGAGAACAGCTAATGCTAGATCTACCACGTAGATGTAGTCAAACCGATCGTCGGGGAGCAATGAGCGCGGTGCAAGTCCATGGTCACTCATGGCCAGTCCAGCTGCGCAAGAGTTGGCAGGTCCATCTTCCACAGCCGCAGCAAAAGAGCAGCTGAAAAGTCTCCAGCATTCACGGCAGGCCTCTTGTCGTTGACGTCGTGATCTATCCCGTGAATATGAACGGGTTGAGAAGGCCGTCACTTGCCGAAATTCCAATTACATCCTACTTGCGGGCAGGCCGAGTCATGATCGAGAAGTGTGTAAAGTACTCTACGAACTTATGATAGAGATTAGGAAAGTACGCGGAGGATGCCACGGAATCATTCCGCGGCAGCAGCATCCCCGATGACCACATTGGCAGCCTTCACCTTGCTCCTAAAGCTCTTGAAGTAAGATTCTTTGCTACCAGGTCAAACAACGTATTTGTCCGGATGCCATAAGGTACTAGGCTACAGTTTGCATACCTCCATACCAACCATCTCTTGGACTCATGCATCGTTGATGCTCTCGTCACTGAACCGCCCATAGGACAGTCTGTCCAAACAAGCAGCATCGAATTTTTCGTCGCCATGGGCGATGATCACAGCGGTAGTGGCACAGGGGTTAAGCTGACCCGGGCTACCGTAGTCGTCTGTGGAGTCGCCTCACTTGTGGCTTCTGTACTATCTTTCTTGTGGGTAATCTGACTGAACCGTGCGCTTATTCCCCAGAGCCCTTGAGTGCTTGCTAATACGTCATCGCGAGTACAGATCGATATGGCTACAGACGTGAGGTCGAGGAGCGGCTGAAGAAACTGGACTGTGATTGACGAGTTCATAGCAAGAATTATCGGAAGCCTCTTCTACAGCGTTATGTCATACGCATCCTACTCATGGTCCCCATATACTCCGCATCATCCTTCGCGAGTCTCATGTCCCAGACAGCAGCCTTCTACATCGATCCGTTACGAGATATCTATGAGGTATATCAACCCTCTGGGCGACGTGGTTACAGGAGCTGCTGGTAACCCATCATCTAGGCATTCACCATCTACACCTTCTTTCAGCTTCTCATCAACTCTCTTGGCGGAGAACGGTCCCTGATCATTATGATGCACGGTCGACAACCCAAGAGTCATCCATGGCCTTTGAATCTTTGTCTGCCGAAAGTGGACATTTCCGACCCCCATACATTTCTCACTATAAAACGCGGCATCCTCCAGTACGCCTGGCTCAAACCTGTACTCGGGATAGCTACAATTGTCATGAAAGGAACAAACACATATCAGGAGGGCTATCTCGGCTTGACGTCTGGATATCTATGGAGTGGCATCTTCTACAATGTCAGCGTCTCACTCAGTCTCTATTCGCTTGCCATGTTTTGGGCATGCATGTCAAAAGATCTGAAGCCGTTCCGACCAGTTCCAAAGTTCCTTTGTATCAAGCTGATCATCTTCGCCACATACTGGCAAGGCATCTTCCTTTCGATTTTGCAGGCTGCGGGTGCAATTCCAAACGATGTCCCTGGGTATACCCCAGATAACTTGGCTGCTGCCATTCAAGACGCGTTGATCTGTTTTGAAATGCCTATATTTGCAATCGCCCATTGGTACGCATTTTCGTGGCAAGACTACGCAGACGTTACGATCTCAGCAGCACGGATGCCGGTCAAATATGCTTTGCGCGATGCGTCCGGCATACGAGATCTCATCGAAGATACCAAGGAGACCTTCCGTGGCGAACAATACGAGTACCGATTTTTCGATACTGGAGACAATGTGCTCGCACATGAAGAGTCCGACTCTCGAGCTGCCCGCTTGCTGCAAGGTATGCGGTACGAAAGAGGTGGCAAAGGCAAGTATTGGATCCCCCGCCCGAATGAGATCAACAGCCGGACACCGCTCCTCGGAGACCATCCTCAGTCCTCTGAAGCTTCCAACAACACCTTCTATTCGAAAACTGGAAGACCAGAGGACGACGACCGAAATTCCGATGTTAAAGATTCGAATCTTGATGCCGAGGATGAACGTTTATTCGCAAGCGCCAAGGTCCTTGAATTCGGCGACTGGAATGTAAGTTCAAGTCCAACTTGACCACGAAAAACCAAAGACAGAAATTCAACTAAAGCTAATTCGCGACAGTACCCCGTGATAACCGCCCATGTTCCATCAGCAGAACAATGGTTCGGTTCAGATCCAGATCTCATCACCACATCCACCAACCGCAACCTCCTCCAACCTACCAAGAAAAACAAAGAGCGACGACAAAGCCACCTACAAAAGGCCCAGCACCTCGATAAGGGCAAGCATCGGGATCCCAAATCACGAGCCCCTGTCCTCAACGGCCTGCTACGAGAAGACTCCACCTCCTCAGGTTCCGCCAAGTCTGGCCGCAGTCAGCTCGTGGACTTGGTGACGGAAGATCACGCAGCCGAAGAGACCGAACGGGTACGCGCTCGCAAAGAGGGAGGCGCAAGGTGGAACGAAGACGAGCAGAAACATTTCGTGAGGAACTACGAAGCTCCCGAGGAGGGATTGGATATCCGGCATGGCTTCGAGCCCGGACAGATTGCGCCATCGCCTGCAGTGGCTTCGGAGTCGAATTTCGCTGTTGCAGACGATGACGAGAGTGATAAGGGTAGCGACCAAGAAGGAACAGATCAGGATGATAGCAAGAAGAGCGTGAAATATGGCGATCACCTCGACGATCGGAACGTGTGGAACGAGGGCTGAAGAGGAAAACCCTACTGTACATCGGATTGGAGCTTAGCGTGGCGTTTATGGGATGAGGCAGCAGGTGGCTCACCTTTTGGCTGTGGTTTAGCGTCTTCCTACATACAAGATACCCTTTCCTAAACCTTCCGAAATTCCACCCTCGAACTATCGCACAACGCCTCAGAAAGTTGCGCCGCTGATATTCTGTGCTCTTTTGGGACGACTCATTTCGAAACCTCTACACGGGCCCACGCAATGCTCTGACAGTCTGCCCTTCTCAGCTACAACTCTTCCCCAGCCGATCAGCCCATTGCCATCCCTTCCAGACATTTCTCCACTCTTCCTAGAGTGCCAAGAATACAGTGCACATGGGGATACCAAGGATGGGATCTCATACTCCCCTGATACCAAGGTATCTCTCGAGTATGTATGCATTATATACCCTTGTACCTCATACTATCCAACATCATGACTACCATATACTCATATACCCAATACCCAACAGCAGTCGTACCCCACCCCCCCAACAATACACATGTATACATCTCCCTGATCCCTTCTCCGCCTGCAAAGTTCCACCCTGATGGACATATAATAATCATCCAACCAGCACCGCCTTCCCACCACCTCTCTCCTCCGCCCCTTCCTCCAGAACATCATCGCCCTTGCTTTGTACGGTCCCATTTGCCTCCTCCTGCCCTACTGCTTTTCCCTCTGCATCCCTCCCCACCGGCGCATCAAGCACACAATCCAACACCGCCCCCACCCCCCCCTCCACCACCCCAATCGCCTCCCCCAACAACCTCTCCAAATCCCCCACCCCCTCCGCCTTCCCCCCCCACACCCTCCCCCCCGCCGCCGCCACCGCAATCCCCGCATAATCCGGACACGGCCTAAAACTAATCCCCAACGCCTCATCACTCACCCTACTTCCCATCCCTTCAGGATGCACCAGCAGCAGGCTCCGCCTCGGCGCATGCCACCCATTGTTATTCAGCACGATCGTCAGCACCGGCAGCTTGTACCGCTGCGCGATCCAGTACACGCTGCCGGGCACGGAGAAGAGGAACGTCCCGTCCGCGACGATCTGGCACACGAAGCGGGAGGCGCCGGCCGCGAGTTTGATGCCCAGCGCGGCGCCGCCGGACCAGCCGAGGCCGCCGCCGCCGCAGTTGAGCCAGGTGCCGGGGAGGGAAGGAAGGAGGGCGTCGGCGACGAAGGCGCTGTTGGTGACGGCTTCGATGGCGAAGATGGTGTCTGGGGGGAGGAGGGCGCGGAGGCGGGAGGTGAGGTAGGAGGTGGTGATGGAGGTGGTGGGGTTGGGGACCGCGAGGGCTTGGATTTTGCCTTGGTGGGCGGTGTGGGATTCGGAGAGGCGGGTGCGCCGGAGGGAGTAGGGCTCTGAGGAGAGGCGTTGGAGGTGGTGCGGGGAGGAGGCGATGTGGGTGTTGAGTTGGCGGAGGGCGGTGAAGCTGTCGGCGCGCCAGGTGCCGTGGGATTCGATCCAGCCAACGGGCATTTGCTGTTTGAGGGGGTCGATGTCGATGTGGTAGACTTTGGCGGTGGGTTTGGGGGCGTTCTGGGTGGGGATCCAGGGGACGTCGCAGTCTAGGACGAGGATCATGTCGGCGGTGGGGATGGCGGCGTCGACGCCGTAGCGGAGGCCTAGGCTGGCGTGGTGGGTTGCCGGGAAACACATATCCGAGCCGCCTGTGTCGAGCACGCGAAGGCCGGGGATGGAGTCCGCCAGTGCGACGAGTTGGGCGGGACTATCGTGGTTTCGTCCGCTATACCCTGTTATCACCAACGGCTCTTCCGCGTCCACCAACGCGTTCACCACCTCTTCGACCGCTTGTTCCGGTAAAGCCCCCGGACCCACAGGCCCCCACTTCTCCCTTCTCAAGCTATACTCTGGGATCTCCTCCTCCATCACCTCCCGCGCGCCACACAGATATACCGGCCCCTGCGGCGCACTGGTCGCAAATTGCACCGCCCTCGCAACCATCTGCTTCACGTTCCGCCCCGTCTTGATCTCCGCCGTGTACCGACAATACTGACTTACGATCGCCTTCTGGTCCGGCACATCCTGGATCCAGTGGATATACTCTGTTCTACTACCCCTGTACTCTCCCTGATCCGTCAGTGGGCTGAGTCCCGCGAAGATCAGGACAGGGCACCGGCCGCAGCTGGCGTTGTGTACGGCGGCGCCGAGGCCCTGCGTGCCGACGTCGACGTGCACGATGACGCATTGGGGTTGGCCCGAGAGGCGGGCATAGCCGTCGGCCATGGAGAGGGCGACCATCTCGTTCGGGCAGGTGATGATGCGGGGGAAGGTGGTGGGGCGGGTGGATTGGCCTTTGACGATGGCTTCGAGGATGGAAGGGTGGTCGGAGCCGAGGTTGACGAAGCAGTGCGTTATCCCGGCCTAAGAAATGAAAGGGACATCAATAAGCCTATTGATGAAGGGAGGGAGCAGTGAGGGTAAGAAGGAGATAGGATGTACCTCCCATAGTGCCTCGAAGAAGGCGTCGGATGTAGTATACCTAAATACTCGTCAGAAGGGCGCCAAATGTGATTGAAGCCAAACATTTCTAGCATATTGTATTTTGAGGAGAAAATCTAAGAGGACGTAGTATCCCATGCGCCGGCAAGAATTGGGACATCGTTTCTTGGCACTCCATTAAAAGATCGATATGGGGGAACGGCAATGGATCAATGAATCAAGAACGACCCGTACTAGAAGAGAGAACACATTGTTCGATTGATGCACAGAAGACAAAGCTGTTACCATGAAGTCGATCATCTCATCTGGCCCCTGAAAAGGACAGTATGCAAGCGCATGACATAACCGTAGAGAAAATGCAGAGCGTACATCTTGTGGATATATAGGTACAACACCGAGACAAGAAACGCTGAACTCTGGGAAGGCAAGTTCGAAAGCACCTGAAGCAGCTGAAGCGGAGGAAAGGACAACAAAGTACCGTGAGCAACCAAAGAATGCCTACAAAGATGGAGAGATAGGAACGAGCGACGGTTCTGTGAAAGATATTCTACATGACTGACCGCCCATCCTGAGCGGGCCGACGTTAGCCGGGCGCAAGGGAGAACGCCATCACTGTATAAGACTGTGACTGTTGAAAGCTTCATTCGAGGAACTGATGAGAAGATGCACTCGGATCCCTCCTTCGACTTGTGCAACCATCGAAACATGGCATCCAATGGATTTTCATCGGAAGCGAGGTTGTGCAGGCACTGGAGCACGTGACATGAGGTCAACTCATTTTATAGCCCTGGCGCAGCCCTGAAAGCCAGATATTGGGACTACGACCAGCGTATTGCTCCCGGGCAACAGGAGATCACTGACTGACAGCCCAAAAGCCTGGAGAGTGCTGGGGAAGAGACAATGAGAGACAGCTCGGGCAACATAGGTAATTACATTGAATCAATGAGACAGACAAAGTTGTATAATTCAAGGAACTCACTATTCTCCTGGAGCTACCTGCTACCGATCCTTTCCCATGCATTCATCCCAGATTATCCACCACTAGACAAACGCTAGAACTCCAGCAATGCCCAGTCCTTGCAAATGCCTGATGGAACGCCGTGACCAATGCATTATAGATCATTCATTATTCTTTACATGTTTTCCAGCTCAATGTCGATCTGCCTGTCGAGGAAGGCTTTTTTGTCGCCAACGAGCTCCATCTGCAGACGTTGCTCAACCAATGCACGCACTGTCCCACACGTCAGCATACTGATCATCCAGAACATAGGTGAAGGCTGAACTTACCTTGTTTCTTGGTCACGTTGTCCAGATCGACCTCGGCAAGACAGCTCTGGATGGCCTCGACGATCGCGCCATCGTCAGGGCCGTTGGTCCCTCCTCGGAAGTCAATCATGCTCACAGGTCTGCTGCCACCGAGTGGGCTGCGGCTTTGTCGGAGAGGCGGCGAATGCATCGAAATGAGGTTGTCCTGGCTTGGCGCGGCTAAACGTTGACCATACGGGCTCGGATGCGCCTGGTCGCTCATATTGCCCATCGACTGCATTCTCGAATGGGCGTACTGCGGGTTGTCGGTGTACGGGATGAATGTGGGCGTCTGAGATTGCCTTGGAGTGTAGAACGGTGCTGGCGACATGGGAGGCACGTACGCCGGTGGGCGGTTATGGAACCCTGTCAGAACAGTTGAGGCGGGTTTGACAGAAGAATACATGGATCGGATGTCATCCATTTCATATCCAGCGTCTGCAAAACCTTCTTGATATGACTTCTCCGTATTCCCGGCCATCCCGCGTCGGCCGGGGAGATTATTTGCGGCGGCATAGTCATCCCACCTTTGGAGAGGTATGCTTCGAGGGTCAAAGCCTTCGTCTTCTAGAGCAACGATCTGCTTGTTTCCTTTTTCTCCCAGAACGACACGGGTGTTCCCCCATGCAAAGTCGTCCTGATGCCAGAATGAGAAGATCGGAAGAACGAAGGTGTAGATTGGGAACGCCAAGATGTAAATGATCATCCATCCGACGTGCTGCCACTGTCTCTTGATAATGAAGATGATCGCTTGTAGTCCGTAGACAGCGGCAATCATAACGATTGAGATTAGAGGGAATTGACCGCTGTGCGTCGCCACTCGATAGATCAGGTAGCCCAGATATCCACAGGTAGCTGGCAGAATGATTGTTCCGAACAGGTCAATGAACACGACGAATCGCATGCTGAAGCAGCAGAAGCCACATAGATCCTTCAGCCACACCAACTCAGCCAGGTTATGCACCGTTGAGTTGATCCAGCGACGTCTTTGGGAAATCAGCACACCCCACGTTTCAGGAGCTGCTGTGCTCGCGTATGCATCTGAGATGAATTTGTAAGACATCGAGGGGAAGTGCTTGGTCATCAGTGTGGTGAGATATCGATCTTCCCCCAGCGACAGCAAGTTCTTCTTATGCAAAGTGTCCACGTCGCAGGTGGCGTATTCCGTGATGACCTGGTCAGAGATCACCAAAGGCCTGCCCTTGTCGGCGGTACGAAGTCGATACATGCAGAAGCTGCAGTACCATTAGCATCGAACAATGTCGAATATGCGTGTGCAAAGGAAACATACCATCCAGGCAAACAAGTGACCGAGCCAAAGAGCGATTCGAATGCTTTCGCCAAATGATGGGATATGTAGTACTCGTAAACCTGGATCATAGTCCACCAGCTTCGTCCCTCGTTTTCCAGGCTGGTTTCTCCGCAAATGCCCGCAATCTTTGCATCGTTGGCGCAACTAGCCACTAGCCGATTTAGAGAATCCTCTCTGACGCTTGTATCGGCATCAACCATCAGGAGGTATTCATACAGCTCCGGATCCACGCCGATAATGTTATTGATCTGATGAAACATCTCAAGCTCGAGTGGCGACATAGGAGCTCGATGATGGACCCGGTTGAGGAAACTGAGTAAGAGGATCTGGGAATCCCGCTTGCCCCTATTCCCAGGCTTTGGCTTGGTCTGTTCCGACTCCTTGCCTACTTTGACCACGACAATGTAAGGAACCACATTTCCCTCAAACTCATAAAGACCCGAATAGACCTTGCCATAGTTGAGTTGCTCATTGCTTTGGCCAACGGACTTGAACGGCAATGCTGGGGGATCAATCTTGGGATCAACACCCAAGATGTCAAGCACGATTTTGGGGGTTGGGCGATCATTGCCACCACCAACGATCATCCCATCGCACATGACGCAGATTAGCTTTCGTTTATTGTCATACTGGAGCGCTGTAAGAGAATCGAGGCCTTTTCGTAGGTGATCTTCGCCCTCTGTGTAAGCTGGCACTTGACATATCACGAATTTGTCTTGAGCTGCGGGTCTGCGCTTAGATCCTAACTGTAGAGCAGCTAAGAATTTCGTAAGGATGACGGTGCAAAGAATGATGGTGAAGGCCAGTAAAATGTAGTTATTGACTTGACACTTGGCTGTAGCTCTGAAGTCTGACTTGCCAACATAGAAGGTATTTTGCATGCATTGAAGTGCTGCTGAGAAATTGGCAGTTGTCTTCCATTGATTGGTTATGTCAACTCCAGGATTACCCTGTATGAGCTCAGCTACATCATCGGGAAACCATTTGTAGATGCGATCGCTGCCGGTGGCGGTCAATGTGTAGAAATAATCCGTAAGATCGTAAATGGCACCGTTCACCATCACCCATTGGCGACCCTGATTTTGGCCCTGATCTCGAAAGGAGGACATTGTCGTGACAAGGTCGCCCTTGTAGAATTCTTTGATCTTATGCACAAATTTATCTTCATACCATGTGATAGAGTGCAAGGCAGTGTTTGGATCAGGTTGATACCGTGGCCCGCATGTGTGCTTTGCTGTCGGATTGATGGCGGTGGTATCGTTCGACCGCAGCTCCACATAATCATCCTTCACCAGATGTGGACAAGACCGTGTGAGAGGGGGCCGGAAATACTCATCCAGATTCAAACCGGCAAACGGTTGCATAGTAGCCGTCGTTGTCTGGGGCTGCATGTCGGAATGCGGCAATTTCCAAAACTTCGAGATATCGTAGACTGCCCCGTGAATGCTGACCCAGAAATCGTTGTCTCCGGTATGGTAGCCGACTTCTTTCTGATTCCACGCTTTGTCCATATTAGGGCAAAGGAGGTGCCCGAATTCGACGATCCAGAAGACCACAGTCCCGTTGAGCAAGAAGATCAATAGGAAGAGAACAACCTTTTCTCTCCAGGCGAAGCGTATATCTGGGCGCTTCATCCGTCCAACATATCTTAGCACGAATGACGGTATCCAGAAGGTTAGTGCCCAGACAAAAGCTACCCAAGCGCGGCGAGACTTGGGAATGGGCTGAGATACAACAGCCTTTGGTTCACCAATTTCCGGGTCCATGTCGTTGATGTATTGGCCTTGCTCATCGTCATAATACGTGATCCCTCCTTTCTTGTCGTCACCTTTGGCACCAAGGCCATAGTCCCCCGGCATGGTGTTCAGTGTACGAGCCACGGTGGGAGCGACTGATCTTGCAGCACTCATTGGGTTCTGGCCCAGAGTTGCGGTGCTCTGATGTGGTTGCAGAAACGGGTCTTGCTCTGCCATGGGTGGGAAGAAGCCGCTGGCCGTAGGATCCGGTGTTGCAGTGGAGTACCCGCTTCCATGATGACCGTAGAACGGATTTTCGACGGGCTTAAGGTCAAGCATGCCTTCAGCTTCCCACCAAGCCCCTTCCCGAATCCAAACGCGTTTTTCGCCCACAACGACCTCGCCATTACTCCAACCGCGTTCGAGGATCCAGCTCTCCACTCCATCGCAACCATCCTGGCACCCGAGTCGCGCGTATCGCTCACAAAACTCGTCGATATCGAAATCTGCGGTGAAGTCAAGGTTCTTGTTCCGTCGATTGGCCCACTCAGGGAGTCGCCACGCACGAAGCTGTCTCGAGACGGTCCCTGCCGACCATGCAGATGTTGTAGATGCAAGAGAGGCTAGACTACCAGGCGATTCGTCTGTCGGATGCAAAACGAGTTGATACCAGACTCTGGTGCTACCCAGGAGGTCGGGCAGATTGAGACGTGAATCAATTCCTGCCCTGATGCCTTCACCTTCTTGTGGATACAATATCTTTCTTAGAAAACCCCCAACTTCAGCTTCCAGTCCTACCTTCTCGAGAACAGCTTCCCGTCTGTCGCGTTCATGGTCACGGTCTTTCGCAGCTAGACCTTGTGCAACGCCCAAATCGACCGCGACCTCCGCAACGGCATTATGCATATCTTTAGCGACTGATGATCCTGCCGGAATGACCCCAACGCCATCCTCTCTCATCTCAGCGTTTATGCCAAGGGTATCATCGAAGACTCCGCGAAGCGCCAGAGCTTTGCCCAAGTCCTGCCGGGGTATCTCAACAATGGTTATTGTGACTGTGTCACCGTTATCTTCTTCGGTCCGTGGCGTCCGTTCACCAATTCTGCCACTTCCACTTCCACTTTCACTTGAAGTGTCGCCATCCTTTATCCGCTGCAACTCAGCAGCAATGGCTTCATTTGCTTTGCCTAGTACCCAGTCGACGAGGGCCCCGTAGACCCCAGCTATGAGCGTTTCCCGATCATTCGTAGTGCACCTCTTCAGCAGGACCTCCGGCTCGAGACCCAGTAGTCCACCAACGTCTTCGCAGGTCTCCTCAAGAACTTCCTCGTCAACTAAGAATCCTGTCGTTTCACCGAGTTTTAGAAGACCTGCGAGCGTTGAGAGCAGACTGCGGTGAGCAGGCCCTTTGATACCAATAGCCTTCAGGGAAGCGCGGAAGTCTTCGGCTGATGCAGCGTCGTCGGCTGTAGGCAGATATGATGGCGGTGCGAACGTTCCGGACCGGTTGAGTAGAGTGTATGCTGACGGGTGCTTCAAGCCAAGGAACTCCCTTTCGGCTGGCGTCGAAGCCGATGTTAAGAGGTAGTAGAAGACATCGAAGGCTCGGTATCCTGCTTCGGGTGGTATGCCAAGCAGTCCGCTATTGGTATCGATACCGGACGATGAGATCGAAAGCGATGCACTACACAGATTGCCGGCTAAGGTAATCTTGAAGGCTGCGGCGAGCGCAGCGTACTTCGGAGCGGTAGGGTTGAAGGGAGTAACAGTGTTTAGGAAAGGCCTGAGGACTGCGAGTGATGTGTAAAGACTGGAAGGTACCACGAGAGGTAATGTGGAAATGACCGGAGAAAGTAAGGACGGTGTCGATGGATGCAAGGAACTGTCACAAAAGCCGTCAGTACCGGTGCCAGTATGTATAGGTACAGCGGACAACAGACCCTAGAACCACGCATCCATCCTCGGCTCGCCGGCGAGCATGTTCCCACGCTTGCCTTGCAAGGTCACCATCCACGGTCCCCCCCTGATGGTCTTCGACGTTTGGGTTGAAGGCGGTCAGCCATGTATTGACCACGAGACTGGTACTCGCGTCAAGCCGATATGGCTGAGCAGAAGCATAGGTCGTGTGAAGAGCATTGAGAAGCGTCGTGGTGGAGACTTGAGTTGAGTGCTGTGCGGTCGACCGGGGGGCAACTGGAGTGGAAGCGCCTGAGATTGTGGATAGTCGGTTGGTGGCCATGATGAACTTTGAAGATATCCCAAGGCAATGAGTCCTGCCACGCCTAACGAAGATGATGGGATAGCCGCATTGAAATTTCTAGATCCTGGGTGCTTCGAGAATATACTGACAAGCGAGTGACACCTGCAATCGCTTTGGCAATGACCGAGGGGTTTTCGAAGCGCTCCGGCTGTGCTCGACGGGAACTTGGTTAGAGATTGCGACCAAGGGTAAATCAGAGATCCAAAACGAGCGTGTATATGAAGCAGCGTTTTCTCCCAAAGAGAGAGTTGCGAGTCTTGACGATGTCGAGGAACGGGATTGCAGACCAGTAAAGTAGCCTCGATCTGTGATGGAGACACACTTTGACTAACTCTTCGACGCTCGAAGCTAGTCCATTCCTGTCATGCACCCGCCACCGCTGCAGCTGAGCCCAGCAACCAGAAACCGGTCATGCTGCTTTTAGAGCTAAGGTAGAGAGTTACGTATGTATCCGTACCTTATACGAGCTGACTTGACGAGGCCGTCACTGCACCAACCAAACGGCTGCAGCCTCCCATCCGGCAGCTCCAAAGCAGCAGTCCGGAGACAATGTTTCCTTGCAAACCCGTTGCTATTTTCGCTCCCACAGGATCCAAACAACATCAACTTCTGCCTACTACTCGATGGTTCACTGGGCGTTTTGCGTATAACCATATACATGTCTCACCGGGCTCGTGTTTTCTTCCTTCCATCGTCGAACCTTCAACTACCAAATGCCATATAGTAATGATACACTCTGTATCGTCAACGCAGGCCCATGGTAAAATTAGCGATCGAATGGTTGGCGCTAGAATCCCCAGATGGCGCTCACGGTCTAGCTGGAAAGAGACTTGTTGCCGCTGGGCGGACTGCAGTCTTGGATTTGTTTACGGTGCCACAACCAAGAAGTTCGGGTGCACACTGCATATTAGACCCATCGAGTCAATCGATACACAGCATTATCCAAAGTCTTCTTCGAGCTTTTGGCTTTGGCCCAGAGAAATGCGCGGATGCTAAAAGTCTTCAGTGCTCACGCATGGGTCTCAGGTTGTCTTTCCGCCCTCGCATAGCCGTCAACACGTTTTTCCACGAGGTGCCAAGGAATGAGAAACCATTCCTGGCCACTGCACAGGCTCGACAAGGTGGTGTAGAAGCTCCATATCGTCGTAGAGGCTCCATCACAGATACTCGTAGAAGTAATCATCAGTTGGGTGGGGCTGTGGCAATGGGTGGAAGCACGACTCGGAGCATTTTGGGATCCCTTAAAGCCAGCGTCCGGCCCAGGCTATTTCGGGCTGCTAGACATATGAGCCCCCAAACACCGACATCGTGCAGTCTACACAAACATTGTTCACCACACTCGTTGCCACCTTGCAATTCCTCCACGCCTGTGAGGTTGGTTGTCACTCGCTATCTGCAGTAGATCCATCGTCGCCCCGTCGTTCGTTCCTATCGGTGTAAAATCCCAGTCGTAACAACTTCCGAGCGACCTGCGGCGACCTCGAGTAGCAGTCCTTCGCTCCGTTCACAGAGTTGGATTGATCACACCTCACAATGTTGCTTCTCTGAACGGGCTTTTCACCTCACTATAGTTCTATAGTCGAGGAAGCGCTCCTCGCCCCTCGCCGTTGGGCGACTGAGACTCCACAACCATCAAGATGGGCCTACCTTCAATGACTGGGCCTGCGCCCACCCACTCACAAGCTTCCCTACCAGCATTACCTTCCCACTTGCAATCCGACACTCATCTGACAGCACATCTAGCAAGCCGGTATGCTCCGCACAACTAGGTCAGGGGGTTCCGCACGTTGACAGCTTCACAGGTTTCATGTATCTCTTCCCGTCTCAAGATTATCATCCCAAGCTCTGGTCTCCGTAAATACATACACAACCTCGACAAAAGGTCCGGATGGCGGAAAAGCAGGAAGTGCAATGGGCGAAGCCGAAGATCTGGCCGGAAGGGCTTGGGCCCGCTTAGGTGGGAGAGGGGAGGATCAAGCTATAGTATTTCTGTTAGAACCCTGCCTGGTGGGAGAATAGAGACGTGGGGTATGAGGCTGACTTGTGTCAACCTACAGTGGCGAGTCCGGCTCAGGCAAGACTACAATCCGCTCACATCTCCTTTCTTCCATCCTGTCCTTTTCGTCGACTCCATTATCTACAAAATTGTCACTTGCTGCTTTCGTTTTCGACACGCTCACAACGACGAAATCTCTCACAACACCTACGGCTTCCAAGGCCGGTTTGTTCTACGAACTGCAATATGATGCTTCGTCGACAGCGAACCCCACTTTAATCGGAGGAAAGCTGCTGGACCACAGATTAGAGCGAAGCAGGATAGCTTCGGTACCAACGGGAGAGCGGAGTTTTCACGTACTCTACTATCTTCTAGCAGGGACAAGTCCAGCAGAAAAGTCGCATTTGGGTTTAGATGCCCCCAGTCTTGCTGCTGAAGGTGGGAACGGAAACAGAACTTCTGGGACTATCGGCCACAAGAGATGGAGATACCTAGGTCATCCGACACAACTCAAAGTCGGAATCAATGACACTGAGGGTTTCCAGCATTTTAAGACAGCATTAAGGAAGCTCGAGTTCCCCAGGAGTGAGATCGCAGAGATCTGCCAAATCCTTGCTTGCATCCTTCATATCGGACAATTGGATTTCCACTCAACACAAGCAACCACACCTGCGGCAGATGAAAGCGGTGGCTATTCGCATGAAGGAGGAGAGATGGTCACGTTGGTTAGAAATAGAGAGGTTCTCAGCATTGTTGCGGCGTTCCTCGGATTGAGCATTCAAGATTTGGAGACCAGTCTCGGGTACAAGACCAAGACCATACACCGGGAACGAGTGACAGTGATGCTGGATCCGAAAGGAGCTCGCGACAATGCTGATGAGCTAGGTCGGACTCTATATTCGTTACTTGTGGCCTACATCATCGAGCAAATCAACCAAAGAACGTGTGCTATCGATGACTCCGTAGCCAACACAATCTCCATTATTGACTTCCCAGGATTCTCTCAAACATCATCAACTGGGTCAACTCTGGATCAACTCCTCAACAACGCTGCTACCGAATCGCTCTACAACTTCTGCTTGCAGAGTTTTTTCGAACGTAGAGCGGATCTTCTCGAAAGCGAAGAAATCAGTGTCCCGGCTACAAGCTACTTCGATAATAGTGACGCCGCCCGTGGCCTGCTAAAACATGGGAACGGCCTCTTAAGTATTCTCAGTGATCAGACAAGGCGAGGAAGGACAGATGTTCAATTACTTAACAGCTTACGAAAGCGGTTTCAAGATAAGAATCCAGCAATTACTGTGGGCAATGCCACGGCCAAGCTACCAGGGAGCAACTTCGCTACTAGTAACGCCGCAGCGTCCTTTACAATTCGCCATTTTGCAGGCGAAGTCGACTACCCGATCAACGGGCTTGTGGAGGAAAACGGCGAGGTCGTTCCAGGTGACTTGATGAATCTGATAGACTCCACCCGAAGCGACTTTGTCCACGAGCTTTTTGGACAAGAAGCCCTCAAGAAACTGATGCATCCAAACGAGAAGACGGCGATTATGCAAGCGCAAGTCAGTTCCAAGCCATTGCGAATGCCTAGTATGGCAAGGAGAAAAGGAGAGCGGCCAGGCAGGTTCACTGCTCGTTCGCCAAGCGCCTTGCGGTCCAACGATGATATGGACGATGATGACAGCCTGGAGGGAGAACTTCGCAAAAGATCGACATCCAGGAGAAGTGGTGATGCTCGCCGTGGAAATTTCGACCAAGGAGCTTCCGGTCAGTTCCTGTCATCGCTCGACAACATCACAAGATCCATCTCATCCGCAGACACAAATCCTTACTTCATCTTCTGCCTCAAACCGAACGACCGACGAATAGCGAATCAATTCGACAGCAAATGTGTACGAATGCAGATCCAGACTCTTGGTATCGCCGAGATCAGCCAGCGGCTGCGGAACGCGGATTTCAGTCTGTTTCTTCCGTTTGGTGAGTTTCTGGGACTCGCTGAAAATGAGCCACTCGTGATCGGTAGTGAAAAGGAAAAGGCTGAAATGATCTTAAATGAAAAGAAGTGGCCGGGCAACGAAGCCCGCGTTGGAAGCACTGGTGTATTCCTCAGCGAAAGATGCTGGGCAGGTATTGCTAAGACCAGCGAGAAGGGTTTCGTTGGCGGCCGCTACTTTGACACAGAGGTCGACAGCGACTTTGTGGACGATGGTCTAACCCCGAAACTAGCACAGCACGGTTTTGGCGACTCGGATGATGATCTTGTGGCAGCCAAGAACCACGGCTTGTCCCCCGGAGCTTACATCTACGGAGACGAAACGAAGGCCGGGGGTTACTTCCCAGGCCGAGAATTAGATGCGAAATCTGACGCTGGCGCTTCCGCTTTCAACTCTGGGGATATGTTTCGAAACCTTGAGACCAGAGAGCAAATGGCTGAAAAGGGGAACGAGAAAAAACTAGTCGAGGTCGACGATGTCGTCACATCTGGCAGTCGTAAGAGATGGCTGTTCGTTATCTATCTGATGACCTTCTACCTTCCAAGCTTCCTCATCAAATGGGTTGGCCGGATGAAGCGACCTGACATTAGGCAGGCATGGCGGGAGAAGTTTGCCATAAACCTCTTGATTTGGCTCAGCAATCTTTTCGTCGTCTTTTTCATCGTCATTTTCCCTCAACTTATCTGTCCACGGCAGTATGTTTATTCCGCGGCGGAACTTGCCTCTCACGACGGAAAGAACGGTCACAGCTCGTTCACCGCAATACGTGGGGAAGTCTATGATCTAGGTGCAATCGTTCCCACCCATTATCCCAACAATAAAATGATTCAACCCCAGAGTTTTGATAAGTACGCTGGCGTAGACGCCACTGCGCTTTTCCCGATCCAGGTTTCGGCGCTGTGCGACGGCAAAGGCGAAACCGGGACTATTGATCCCAGTGTCCTGCTCGACTACGCTCCGACAAATGTTACAGGTTCTGCCATCGCTATCAGCCAGTCAGATCCAAATTTTGTTTACCATGACTTCCGATTCTTCACGGGCGACTATCGCCAGGACTGGTGGGGAGAGCAGCAACAGATATTGCAAGCCAGGTTCAAGAAAGGTGACGTTGGATATACGCCTTCCTACATCAGTCGCCTTGCATCGAAGCAAGGTTACTCTATCGCAACCCTCAACGGTCGAATTTACGATTTCACAGATTATGTCAAAGGTGGCCGCAAAACCAGGGGACGCGATGGGAAGCCAACGTCGGCTGACGTTAACTTTATGGATGATGTTGTCGTGCAACTCTTCCAACGTGGCACTGGAACTGATGTGACGAAAGACTGGGAGGCCCTGCCCTTGAGCTCGAAGGAGCGGGCGCGCCAGCAGCGTTGCCTGGACGGGCTTTTCCGCGTTGGCACGACCGATACGAGGAACTCTGCACAGTGTAAATTCGCGCAGTATATCTTACTCGCCGTTTCCATACTCATGGTCAGCGTTATTGGCTTCAAGTTCTTTGCAGCTTTGCAGTTCGGCAAGAAGCCTACACCAGAGAACCTCGATAAGTTTGTCATTTGCCAGATTCCTGCGTACACAGAAGACGAGGACTCGCTCCGCCGAGCCATCGACTCTGCCGCCCGAATGAAGTATGACGATAAGCGCAAGCTTCTTGTCATTGTCTGTGACGGTATGATCATTGGACAAGGGAACGACAGGCCTACCCCAAGGATTGTACTAGATATACTTGGAGTCTCAGAAACCGTGGATCCGGAACCCCTTAGCTTCGAAAGTTTGGGGGAAGGCATGAAACAACACAACATGGGCAAGGTCTACTCCGGTCTCTACGAGGTACAAGGCCACATTGTGCCGTTCATGGTGGTTGTTAAGATTGGGAAGCCCTCTGAAGTGTCTCGACCTGGTAATCGTGGCAAACGTGACTCTCAGATGGTCATTATGCGATTCTTGAACCGGGTTCACTACAATCACCCGATGAGCCCTCTGGAGTTGGAGATGCACCATCAGGTACGGAACATAATTGGCGTCAACCCCACATTTTACGAATTCATGCTCCAGATAGACGCAGATACTGTGGTTGCCCCTGACTCTGCAACACGCATGGTAGCCGCGTTCCTCCATGACACGAGGCTCATCGGTGTGTGTGGAGAGACCTCCCTCACGAACGGCAAGGCCTCCTTTGTCACGATGATACAGGTCTATGAATATTACATCTCGCATAATCTTACCAAGGCTTTCGAGAGTCTGTTTGGATCAGTCACTTGTCTTCCAGGTTGCTTTACCATGTACCGCATAAGAGCCGCAGAGACTGGCAAGCCGCTCTTCGTCAGCAAGGAAATCATTGAGGCCTACTCCAATATCCGAGTTGATACCCTTCATATGAAGAACTTACTCCATCTTGGTGAGGACCGATACCTAACGACCCTTCTCCTCAAATTCCACTCCAAGTACAAGACCAAATATATCTTCAACGCTCACGCCTGGACCATTGCCCCCGAAAGCTGGAGTGTCTTCATGTCGCAACGTCGCCGGTGGATCAATTCCACAGTACATAATCTCATCGAGCTCATTCCCCTCCAACAACTCTGTGGTTTCTGCTGTTTCTCCATGCGCTTCGTCGTCTTTCTCGACCTCCTATCCACCATCGTCGCGCCTGTCACCATAGCCTACATCATCTACCTTATTGTCCTCATCTCCCTCAATTCCGCTGTCGTCCCTCTCACTGCCTTCATCCTCCTCGGTGCCATCTACGGTCTCCAAGCCATTATTTTCACCCTCCGTCGGAAATGGGAGATGATTGGCTGGATGATCATCTACATCCTCGCCATGCCCGTCTTCAGCATGGGTCTTCCCCTCTACAGCTTCTGGCACATGGACGACTTTTCCTGGGGCAACACCCGAGTCGTGACTGGTGAGAAAGGCCGCCAGATCGTCGTTTCGGACGAAGGCAAGTTCGATCCGGCCTCTATCCCAAAAAAGAAGTGGGAGGAATACCAAGCCGAGCTCTGGGACGCGCAGACGCAGCGCGATGACGCCCGCTCGGAGATCAGTGGCTTCAGCTACGGGACGAAATCCCATTATCCAGCTACCACGGAATATAATTACCCCGCTTCCCGCGCAATGTCACATACTGGGGATACGCGGTACGGTAGCCGAATCAGTCTTGCACCCTCGGCGATCGAGGCTAGAGGGTATCATGACAACATGGAAATGGCGGACATGGCAGGCCTGCCGAGTGATGATGCGATCCTGGCTGAGATCAGGGAGATTCTCAGGACGGCGGATCTGATGACCGTGACGAAGAAGAGCATCAAGATGGAATTGGAGAGGAGGTTTGGGGTCGGGCTCGAGGCGAAGAGGGCCTATATCGGGAGTGGTAAGTCTCTTCTGTCGCCACTTTCGTTGAAAGAATCAAGCTAATGAGGATCATAGCTACGGAAACGATACTCTCGGGCAACCTGTAATTTGTCTGGAGGCTTTGAGGGTGAAGGTCGAGAATCTGGGAAGGGTCAAGCATTTACGGTAGCACGCAGCGTGTAGCATAAGCTTTTTGGCAGGGCGAGCATAGCAAGGGCGTTGGAAGAGCTTGGTTGGGTCTACCAGTACAGCATTGGGCTGTACACGGAAAAATGGAGATAGGGTTTTATATGTGGAGCTTTATAATATAGGAGCTCTTGCTCGTTGTACATGATCTCCTCGATTCTGAGCTTTCTCATAACTTGGTACTGGTAGGCTCTACACTGTCGAATGTCAAGTTACGTCTACAAGTAGGTTCACCATTATTTTCCGTCACCGTCCCACATGCGTTCATGCTACCCACCGCTGTTTCGCCTGCCCCCGTCCCGTGCTATATGTTGTACTCCACAAGTACCGAGTCTTGCACTCAAGTCCTGATCAGGTTGGGCCATGATTGACTGTGATGTGACGAGCACCACCTGACTCTCCTTTTACGCACCAAATTCCTAGATGCCAGCCACCTAGGTGCAGGAGCCATGTAGACGTCTCTAGCCGCACGGTGTCGATGTAACCTCTGTTCTCAAGGTTCTTTAACGGAGGATGTGCTTGTGTATGAGATCAAAGGCGATGCTTCCTTCCAGGAAACGCTGGGAGCTGAATGAAAATCAGGCTTCTTGACGTCGCGCATAAAATAAGTGTTCCTAAGGATGTCAGGTCAACGGTGTCAGCTTCGACACCCTGATACTCTCGTTCGACCCCTTGTCTCTCGTCTTCTTCCGCCTCTCACCACCGCTCACGTTACCACTACTACCCCTCCGCACGCGATGTCCAGTAGGCCGCTCCTCCAAGTCTACATTCGAGGGCGTAGTACTCCTCGAGGTAGTCCGAGAATGGGACTCGGTCCTCGCAAAGGACGGTCGGCGCTTCTTCTCCACCAAGTGCTTCAGGGCATGCTTCTCTCCAACACCGCTAGTATTCACAGGAAGATGCGCAGGATGTCTCCTGCGACCAAGCCACCAGAACCAGCCTCCGTGCTCCCGAGCTAGCTGTCGCTCGCGTTTGTGGAGCGATTGCCGCAGCTCGGCCCGGCGCTCGTTTTCCTTCTCCCAGTACTCGCTGCGGTAGTGTTCCCAGTTCTCGCGGAAGTCGGGGGAGAAGGGTTTCGGCAAGAGGAGGAGTTTGACGTGGTCGCCGCCTGGGGAGAGATCCTCCTCGTGAGCCGCTTCGATGTCGTGTGCGAAGCCTGAGCCGAGACCGGTGTGTTTCTCCATAGAGTGGTCGATGTAGTGGTAGGACGCGCCTTCAGTCGAGAAGAAGGGGAAGAGGAAGGAGAGGTGACCTAGCGTCTCCTTCCACCAGGGGCCCTTGATGATTACCACCTTGACGTTCATGGTTCGTAGCCCACGGTTCGCAACGCCCACCCAGCGTCGCGGCCATCGTACGCCTCGTTCCCATTGTCCGGTGCCCCATACTAAGATGCCAGTGACGATACCACCCATCAATGCCACCTTCTCAGCGACTTCCACAACCCAGTAGACGGAGCCACCCATCCCGCTGCCGTCTTCGCGGGGACGCAGAAACAAGGCGTAGAAGAAGCTGACATTCCACACAGCGAGTAAAAGGACGAAGAAAGTATGTTGTCGTCGGCGAGCCCGTAGGGTTAGATACTGCGAGCGGAGCGACGCTTCGAGGATGAGAAGGTTGAGATAGATCTGATGGGGTGAGGAGGGCAGAGTTGCGAGAGGGTCGGACAGGGCTGTAAGCGTGGCAGCGCTGGTGATCTCGGCGTGGGTGTGTTCTAGGGGCGGAGCTGGCGAGGAGGAGCGCGAGACGATGGAGGGGATGGAGGTCCCTGGGGGTGGGGCGCCTTTGACGATTTGGTCGAGCTTGGAGCCGGACATGCTGCTGGTCGACAGACTCACGCTGTCGTACTCATGGCATCGTCCTTATGCAAGACGCTGCTCCAATGGCAGAACTGTGGCTATACCAGGCTAATAAAGTAGGATCTCGGGGGTAAAGAGCGGGCCGGAGATAGCGGGAGTCGGGCTTTGAGCCTCCGACGATCTATTTGGCTGCCTCGCTGCCTCGAGTACGTCAATGATGCTGTATCCGGACCTTTGTTTCTGGCATCACATTTCCCTAAGTAGAATGCGGCCTTGATGTTCTTCAACAACTCACACCATATATGAACATAAAGCGATCATAGACGAACCACCTGGATTACCAACTCCTAGGCCTGGCTCACCGTTCCGCCTCTATCGCAGCGGTCAACTTGCGACAAGTCGCCCATACATTCCAGAAAACACGCTGCGAACGGCTCACTACCCTACGTACTGCCTCTCTCAATAAACATTCCAGTCTATCGGCATACCATCAGATAGAGTACCTCCGCCTGCCTTCAAGTAGGCAGTATTCCGCGATGGCCGCCGCCACTGCAAATGGCAGCGATGACGACTACAGCATGAAAACCCAGCAACCGATGCTCGCCTCGCAACGGGCCAAACAGAATGCCGCGGCTCAAAAGGAAGCCCGGACAGGTCCGCGCGGGGGTTATTTCCCTCTTGGATACAAGGAGGGTTTCAGTCAATGGGTGTGTCTCGTGGAATCCCCCAATGTCCTTCCAGTTGCTGAAAGCCTAATCAGTGGGCAAATATACCGGCCGCTGTCGCCGAGCACCAAGTCATGTCCTTCATTCCATACCTTCGGCAGCCGCCTACGCAAACCCAAACCAGCACCAAGCCGCCCACTGAGATCTCCGCAGAGTCGTCAAAATCCGCAACAGATGCTACTAAGGGAACGGCTGTGAAGACGTCCCCCAATACCGATCCGCACGGGCCTCGGCAGTGGAACTCAAAGCTCGTAAAGCTCAGTGGCAAGAACAGAGCACTCAACGAATTTTCAGTCGAACGACTGGAGGAAGATACCGAGCAAAATCTCGTAATGCTGCACGGGTACGGCGCCGGACTAGGATTCTTCTACAAAAACTTCGAGGGTTTGAGTAGAGTCCCAGGCTGGAAAGTGTATGCGTTAGACCTTCTCGGGATGGGAAGGAGTAGCAGGCCTCCTTTTCGGATACACGCCAAAGATCGACAAGCTAGCATCACGGAGGCGGAGAATTGGTTTATCGATGCTTTGGAAGAGTGGCGCATAGAACGGAAGATTGACCGCTTTACGCTCCTGGGCCATAGCTTGGGCGGGTACATGGCCGTCGCGTACGCCTTGAAGTATCCCGGGCATCTCAACAAGCTAGTTCTAGCTTCGCCCGTAGGTATACCAGAGGATCCATACGCAGTAATTGCGGAAATGCCAGATCCTAAAGATACGGATGACACTATGAACGGCTCAGATCCAAATTCGTCGGATTCTTCAAGAACAGCGGACAACAACAACTTCCTCAACGCGAGAGACAAAGCTGAGAAGGCCATTAAGAAAGGTGACAAGGCGCCAGCCCAAAGGAAACCGTATCCGAAATGGCTGATCTATGCATGGGATGCGAATATTTCCCCCTTCAGTCTGGTTCGTTGGGCAGGACCTTTGGGGCCCCGATTTGTGTCTGGCTGGACGACACGTCGATTTTCACACCTAGGTCCCGACGAATCTCAAGTCTTGCATACCTACGCCTATTCGCTGTTCAAACAACGAGGTAGCGGCGAGTACGCGCTTGCGTACATCTTAGCTCCAGGTGCCTTTGCTCGCAGCCCGCTCATCAGGCGCATAGCCGGCGTTGGACGACAGATGATCGCGAGAGACGGTTCAACGACGTCGAGTGTTGCCTCGACCGAGAGGAAGCGCGAACATGGCTACCCGGTCGTTCTTATGTATGGAGAGAACGACTGGATGGATATCGCAGGCGGCTATGCTGCCGAACAGAAAATACTGGAGGAGAAGGAGAAGGTTATGAGGAGTGCTTCGGCCGAGGACAAGGCTAAAGATGCAGGGTCGGCGAAGGTGGTGATGATCAAGGACGCCGGTCACCACTTATATCTCGAAGGCTGCGAGGAATTCAATGAGAAGATGCGCGAAGAGATGAAGGAGGTTTCGAGGCGGGAGAAGAGCAAGCAGAGCTCATCATAACGGGCAATTTCTATGTGTTCGATTAGCGATGGCGCATTATTGGCGCTGGATCATGGACCCAGTGATAGACTTACTGCGCGGCACTCCAGGAGCAAGCTCGTACATCATGGCTGAATCATTCCAGCAGCATAGATTCCTACTTCCAAAACACTAGCATCTCCACCTTCCAACAGGAGTATGTTTATTCCAAACCCAGATCCCCTATGACCTGCGCACTCATTTGCAACGACCTCACCGAGCTGGGCCTCAGCGATCCTCTTCCCCCAAACCCACCACCGGCCAAATCCGTCGTACTCCCACCCATCCCCCTCGCCACAAAATAAC
>JAABUS010002231.1_pt1 | contig 37545 bp, 21 predicted proteins | sample 5560161 | NCBI WGS metagenome assembly JAABUS01 (sample SAMN10711885, study PRJNA513376) | rock metagenome | isolation source: Antarctica rocks | place: Antarctica: Victoria Land, Trio Nunatak nord | collected 2016-01-04
TTCTCTAGGTAACCTGTCAGCAGCAGCTTAAAAAAGACCACTGGATCAATGGAAGGGTTACCGGTTTTGCCGTAAAGTTCTTTGATGTCTTTATAAAGGAAGCTCAAATCGAGCGTTTGCGTAGCCTGCGATAGAAGTTTTCTTTGGGTACCCGGTCCGATAACTGGAAACTCATGAACAGCTTTTCGGTGTAATCCTTTCTGCCTTGCATGACCTTAAATTACACATTTTGCTAGCCAAATAAAAGAAAAACTTCCCCTTTATTTGAGTTGTGCAACAGCCACCCAAACTATCTGATCTGAGGCTTATTGCCTTGATACTGACATCTGAGTACATGTGCATAGACAGTGAACATCAATTGTTCCGAGCGTTGCCTTCCGATTTACGTACAATTATAGAAAGAATCGTTTACAATAGGTGCAAAAGGCTGCTATTTTTTATCTTAAAATGGTAAGGCAGAAACTTGCGGCCAAGTTTCACAAGTTGAAAACTGTTTTATTGTTGACAGTATGTCTTTGGAAGTATGTAAATTGTCCAGGAGTGGGAGAAGTAAGATATGTAAGGAAGCAAGCAGGTTATGACCGGGTTTACCACTATATAATAAACAAGTTTTCACCTGCTTTAAGTGGATAAGTTTTTGCTTTCCACAAGAAAGTGCCCGAAGTATTTTGCGGCAGGTTGATGTTTACTTTCCACTTATCCTTTTTCAAAACGTAAGAAACGGCAACTTTACCGTTTGGATGAGGGATTTCGCCGCTAACTTTTGTAATTGTACCTAAATGCGGTGCTATTTTTATCCTGCTAAAACCCGGGGTATCACTATTGATACCCAAAATCTTTCTGAAAAATTCAATATTCGGACTTGCTCCCCAGGCGTGGCATTCAGACCGTACCGTTTTCAAGCTGGGGTCTTCGGCCCAGGTAGTCATACCCATTGCTAGGTTTTGTCGCCAGATATCCAGCCAGTTTAAATAATCATCACCTAAACCAGCTTTTGCCAATGCCTGGTGCAGATAATATTTAAAGTAAACGGTGCATTGGATGAGGCTTTTATCATTTAGCAAGCTATTACTTACTGCAGGCATATCTGCATTGCTAACCAAACCCGTAAGTATAGCCAGCGAATTGGCGTGCTGAGAATAGGATTTTTTATCTTTTGTATCGGCATAAAGTTTTTTAACAGGATCCCAGTATTTCCGTTGGATGGTGACTTTTAACTGTTCTGCTTTCTGGTTATAAATTAGGGCGTAATTCGGCAAACCGATTTTAGCTTCCATTTCTGCTGCCCACTGATAAGCCCAAAGCAGCTGCAAATCATAAATAGCGGCACCACCATCCGATCCTTTTAAACCGCCGCCCATATTTTCGGCCCAGTCAACAAAAGTCCAGTAAGGTGTATCTTTTAAAGAACCGTCAGCTTGCTGATATTTGCTAAAAAAATCCAGTATCGCTCTGGCACCAACCAGTTTATCTTTAAAAAAAGTGCTATCGTTACGATACATCCAGTAATCGTGCAACATGCCGATGTACCATAAAGAAAACGGAGAGATAATCTGGGTTCCGCGGGTTGGATAGCAACTTTTGGTAATTCCTTCAGCTAAACGCGAATGATCTATCTGGTTGATGGCATTGCGCGCTAGCCGGTCATCACCGCTGTAATAATAAGAAATCACGCGTATCACCAATGTATTGCAGTTGTTCGTAGTACGGGCAATCAGTATAAGTTTCCTAGGCATTTAGCCGTGCAGTGCGCCAGCCAATGTCTAAAATTTGTTTAATCTCTGTATTATCGGAGTTAAATACGGCAGTTTGTTTAAATGGATAAGCGGTAAAAGTTCCGTATAAATCATCAATAATTAAAGGATCCACTTTGGTTTGAACGATTAAGCGCAGGTAACGAAAAGTGCGGAAATTAAGCGTTGTAAACGATTGACCTTTCGTGCCATCCACCAGCAAACTATCAATCCGGCCTATAAAATCTTTGCCGTTAACCTCGTTGCGGTTACTTTTAAGCGTGCCGTTGCTTCCTTTATCATACAAAGTTTCGGCATAACCTAAAGAGATACCAGCATCTTTTCCGCCACTGAAATTGAGGGTGATGTAAGCATTGGTTTCAAAAGTTTGATCAAGTAATAAAGTAACTTTAGTATTTGCCGGAACAGTAAACGGAGCTTTTTTTCCGGGGAATATTGACGGAACATTCATGCCAACCACGCTGCGCAATTTTGGGATGCGCTGATAAATCATTTCCCGTGGCGGCAGGGTAGAAGGTACCAATGCCCAATCTATGCCCCAGGCCATGCCTTTTAATTTTCCGTCGAGCAAGTTAGCTGCTTTTAGCCAAGTACTGTCTGCATAACTGGTAGCTGTCCAATCACCTTTAACAGCCAGATTCATATCTACCATTTCACCTTTGCTCGCGGCAAAGAAAAATCCCGGAATCGGTAAATGCCCTTGATCGCGGATACATTTCCAGGTATCGTTTGTATTCAAAACTTCTTCTGCTGATGAATTACCCTGGACGATAAAAGCCGTTCGTACGCTAATCTGCGCTTCGGGCCGGTATTGCGCTTAGTTCCAAACTAAAGCAGACGCCGTATTTTTACCTGCTTTTAAATATGGTGCCAAATCAACCGTTTCATAATTCCAGTAATAAGTATCGCCACGAGCCGGGCCAAGTGAAATCAGCGTACCATTAACAAACAGTTTGTAGCGGTTATCTGCCGAAATATGTATGCTAAAAGAAGTAGGTTTTATGTTTAAGTTGATACTTTTGCGGAAATAATATACGCCATATTCCAAACCGTTATCATTGGGTGCAGCTATCCATTTAGCGTTCCATGACTTCAATGGTTCTTGAGGATTATCGGATTGACAAAAACCTGTTTCAGATAAAAAAAAACAGGATAAAAACAGTATCACAATGAAAAAGTATTTCATGAAATTTATATCAGCAGTACCAAAAAGGTTAATTATTGTAAGCTTTTAAATCTAATCTGTACCCGTTGTTTAACATTTCCGGCGCAACTTCAACCTGCAAAAATTTCTGTTCGCCCTCCATCAGCGTAAAATAACCATCACTAAAAATAGCAGGTAAAATTTGTGCGCCTTTTTTATTTAACAACTGTGCCCGGATACCAAATGCAGCCGTTTTTGCAGAATTGTTGCTGATGGTATAAGTCAGCACTTTATTTATTCCGTTCACAGCCGTGGTAATTACTGGTTTTGTAGCTTGCAGATCAGAACCAACAGCCAGTAATTTGTCTAAACCGGTGTAATCCAGATATTTGTTGCCGATCCAGTAAAAGTTTTCCGACAGCAACTTTTTATCCGCAGAAAACAATTTAAGCTTTAAAAAATGCACATCGGACAGCGTACTGCTTTTATCGGCAATTAATATAAATGCTTCTTTTGCTGAGGTAGAATTGACATCGATTTTTGCTTTTTGTTGAGAACCGGAAACCGGTTTTCCATCCATGTTATACATTTCGGCTTCTGCGGATAAACCATTGATTGCGTAAGGTTTATTGTTGATAACTTTTACCGAATTAGTAGCCGCATTCCACTGGATGTGCACCGGTTCGCAGGCCGATTTTGAACCGAAATAAGCACCCGTTAAATCATAATAGTAATCATACGTTTGCCAGATCATAGTTGGATAAGCGGATTGGCTCATCCAAATCAGCATTCCGGAAGCATCTTTCCACATATGATCGTTCCAGGCTTCGTACATGGCTTTGGTGGTTTCTATATTGAGCAATTGCGCCTTTTTACAAAAATCTTCCAAAGATTTAGCTTGTCCGTAGCTTTTATTAATATCATTAATATAGCGCACCGGCTGCGATCCTCCGCCTAAACCGCCATCGGTACTAAAATAATGCTTGGCCCATATATTGGTTTTACTATCCACCGCGGCAGGCGTTGGCGCAACCCAGTAATCCTGCGGCATAAATTTTTTAAAGCTTTCGATGTTGACGAAAGTTGCCGTGCCCAACTCGCTGCGCAAACCATAGCTGTTGTTGGAGAAAAGGTAGCCATTATGCGGATCAGTAAAGTACGCTTTCGGATCAACATTACCCCAAATCCCGCTGCCGGAAAGATTACGACTGCCGCCATGAATGGAGAAATTAGGATTGGTAACGCCTGCATTTGAGCGTGGCAGATACAACCGGTCATTGCCATCATTATCGTTTATGGCAGCGGTAATGGCATTGCTTAGTTCGCTGGTTGCACTGCCGCCCGGCACGCCCTCATTAGCACCGCACCAAATTACAATAGAAGGATGATCTCGTAATTTCTTCACCTTTTCAATTGCATTCGCCTTAAAAATACCCACGCTATCTACCGGTCCGAAATTATTCAGCCAGAAATCATCCCAAACCATTATGCCGTATTTATCGCAATAATCATAAAAAGCTTCATCGGTAACTTCACCCGTCCAGTTTCGGATCATGTTGTAATTCATTTCTTTATGAAAACGGATGCGCGTATTATAATCTTTGCCACGCACTTTCAGCAGATAATCAGACATGCCCCAGTTGCCGCCTTTCATTAAAATCGGTACATTGTTGATATATAACCTGAGCGGCCCGTTTAAAGATGTTGTATCGGATGTAATTTTCCGTATCCCGAAATTTTTGGTTACCGCATCCGAAGCCGCATTTCCATCCGCATAAAAAGAAACTGTACAGTTATAAATATTTTGCGTACCATCTGCTTTGCCGCCGTAACCATTTGGCCACCAAAGGTTTGGGTTTTTAATTTTAAGCTGAGGAAAATCTTTTTCATCATATTTAACAACCTGTTTGCTGTTTGCTTTCAGGCTGATTTTCGGTCCAGTCAGCACAACATTTCCCGGATTAATAACCGCTTTAACTGTGCCGGTAACTACTTGAGGAGCAGCATTTTGTAAAGTTGCACTGATGGTTAGTTTCGCCAAATTGTTGCTTGGCAAATCGGTACGTATCCACGGGTCTTCAACCGCTACCGGCCCGGTGGTGGTTACGCTTACTTCATCTGTAATCCCGCTGTTTAAACCCGGCACAGCAGGCATCCAGTCCCAGCTGCCGCTTGATAAGTAAGTCGGACTTTCTAAATTGGCCAAACCGTGATGATGTTCCGGGTCGTCCAGCGGCGGCGTAACAAGCACGGCAACAGCGTTTTCTTTACCTTTGTTCAACAGCTTGGTTACATCATATTTTCCTCTTTGCGCCAAGCCTTTCAACGTACCCAAATGGTAACCGTTTACATAAATTTCTGCCCATTTATTAATGCCGTTAAAGTTGAGCCAAACCCGGTTTTGTGTCGGGATACTTTTTGCAGTAAACGTGCTGCGGTACCAAAACGGCCGGTTGTATTTCGCTTTGTCAACCTTGTAAATGTTATCGGCATAATCCGGGTTTTGTTCTTTTCCTGCCAAAACGTACGAGTAAAAAACTGTTCCCGGAACCACGGCGTCTATCCATCCGCTGATACTAAAGTTTGGCCGGGAAATCTGGTCTGCTTTTGCCTGAATTTCTTTTTGTGCCATCAGTTTCCAGCTTAAATGGGCAATCACTTTTTGGGAATAAGCCAAAGGCCGATATAAAAAAAGACAAATTAAAAAGGTGCAAAGGCTTTTCATTGTACTGGATTTGAACATATTTTAGGGTTGATAAATCTTTTCTTTTTGTTACATATGATGCTTTTTTTATCAGCCTGAAATTTAGTTAATAAAAGAAGCATTTCTAATTTTGGTGTAAAAAGCTAAATTGTTTTTAATTGGTTTATGATATGCTTTGATGAATTAAGCTACAATCAATTTATGCTTAACTACCAGCATTGGCAAAACTAAAAAATAATTTGCTAAATCGTTTTATAATTGTTTTTCAATAATCATATTTGTAGCGCAAACCAATTATAAATGCTAGCCCGATATTGCAATTTACTCTAATTTAACCAATTGTTCATTGATAGCAAATGACCGCAAAATCCAAATACCTGTTTAAAAAAACCGCCTGCACGATAGTGTTTATAATAATGTTGAATACTACGCAAGCGCAGCAACAACCCGCAGAAAAAATAAAAGCGCAACAGGACAGCATCAACTGGGTAAACTTCCAAAAAATAATTGAGGAGCGCGTGCACAAAGACTGGGCCTGGATAAAACGTTATGAAGCTGATAACGAAAAGCTGCCCGCGCCAAAACCCGGCGAAAAACGAGTGGTGTTTATGGGAAATTCTATCACTGAAAACTGGATCAACACTGATCCGGAGTATTTTAAACAGCATGGTTATATTAACCGCGGCATCGGCGGACAAACCACGCCGCAGATGCTGGTGCGTTTTCGCGAGGATGTGATTAACCTGAAACCGGATGTGGTGGTTATTTTGGCCGGTATCAATGATATTGCACAAAATACCGGTCCGATGAAGCTGGAAGACACATTTGGCAACATCATTTCTATGGCCGAACTGGCCAAAGCAAACCATATCAAGGTCATTCTTTCTTCTGTTTTACCGACTTATACCATTTCCTGGCATCCGGGTATCGACCCAAAACCGCAAATTAAACAGCTGAATGATCTATTGAAAAATTATGCCGATAAAAACAGCATTGCCTATATCGATTATTATCATCCTATGCTGGCGGATGATGGCGGCATCCAAAAAAACCTGGCACTGGAAGGTTTGCATCCCAACCTGGCCGGTTATAAAGTAATGAAGCCACTGGCCGAAGCCGTTATCAGCAAAGTGCTTAAACAACCATCTAAAAAATAGACGATAAAAACAGTATGGCAGCAAATATCCTCCAAAAAACAACTATAACTTTTACCTTTTTGGTGATGGCTTTGACTGGTTTTACACAAACCATTGCGCCGTTTAAAAAAAATGACCGTGTGATTTTTACCGGCAACAGCATTACCGATGGCGGCCATTATCACTCGTACATCTGGCTGTATTATTTAACGCGTTTCCCGCAAATGCCTATCAAAATTTTTAATGCCGGCATTGGCGGCGATGCGGCCCGACAGATTGACGAGCGTTTGCAAACTGATGTTTTTGATAAAAATCCAACCGTTGTTACCTTAACTTTTGGCATGAATGATACCGGTTACCAGTTTTTGCACGGTAAAAAAGCGGATTCGGTTTATGCGGAGAAAATCCAAACTTCCTTAAAAAGCTATGTGGATATTGAGCAAAAGCTGGCTGCACATCCGCAGATACGCAAAGTTTTGATTGGTTCTTCGCCGTATGATGGAACTTCTAAAATAAAAGCTGGTGTGATTGAAGGCAAAAATGCGGCGATTCTGCAAATTATCACATCGATGCAGCAATCCGCAGAAAAACACCAATGGGATTTTGTTGATTTTAACCAGCCTATGCAGCAGATTAACCAGCAACAGCAGCAAAACGATCCGCTGTTTACGATGGAAGGCACAGACCGCATCCATCCCACAAACGATGGTCATATGGTGATGGCTTATTTGTTTTTGAAAGCGCAAGGTTTTAGTGGTAAAAAGGTTGCAGAAACGGATATTAACCTAAATCAAAAATCAGCAAAAACAGAAAATTGTACGGTTTCCGGCTTAAATGTCAACCCAAAACTTATCAGCTTTAATTATCTGGCTAAATCGCTGCCTTATCCATTAGATACCGTTGCGCAGAATAATGGTAAACCAAATACTTCGCAGGTGAGTGCGCTTAAATTGGTGCCTTTTATGCAGGATTTTGACCAGGAAGATTTAAGAGTTGCCGGGTTAAAAGCAGATCAGGATTACGAACTGAAAATTGATAATACCACCATCGGCAAGTGGAGCGGACAACGATTTAGTGCCGGCATCAATCTCGCCCAATATCATGCTACGCCGCAATACCAGCAGGCTTTAGCGGTGATGCATTTAAATGAAGAACGTTGGCAGATAGAACGCCTTTTACGCGAATATTACTGGCTACATTATTCTATTTTGAAGCCGAAAGGTTTGCTGTTTAACGATCAGGAATCGACTGTAGATTCATTAGAAAAGTATGCTAAAAAAGATTTTTTTGTAGCTGTTACCTTACCAAATTATCGTAAATCCCGCCTTAAAATTGTGCGTGATGCCTGGCAAAAAGAGATCAATTTGCTAACTGCCGAGTTGTACCAGATCAATCAGCCTAAAACACATCTTTTTACCATTCAACCGGTTAAATCTTAAGCCTATTTTATGTTCAACTATTCTTTTGTCAGAAATCAAAACAGGTTTTTCAGTCGGAAAAGCAATGCTGTTTTTATGCTGCTTTTTTTGATTTGCGGTTCTGTATCAGCCCAAAAAACCTATTATATTGATGGTTACCATGGCGGCGTTTGGGGCCATTATCCGGATTGGAACACGCGTTTTATGGTGGATATGCTGCAAAAACATTCGTACTGGAATATCAATGTTGAATTAGAACCGGAAACCTGGGACAAAGCTGCAAAAGTTGATCCGGCCGCTTATGCAGATTTTAAAAAAATGGTTTCGGATGCCAATGCTACCAGAATTGAATATGTAAACCCAGCTTACGCGCAAAGTTATTTGTATAACATTGATGGTGAGAGCATTATCCGCCAGTTTAGCTACGGGATGAAAAAGCTGCGCGAGCATTTTCCGGGTATCACTTTTAATTCTTACTCTTCCGAAGAACCTTGTTTTACCAGTGCGTTGCCGCAAATTTTAACTTCTTTCGGTATTAAATATGCCTCCTTAAAAAACCCGAATACCTGTTTTGGCGGCTATACGGCGGCGCACGGCGGCGAACTGGTGAACTGGCAAGGGCCGGACGGAACCAAAATCCTGACCGTTCCGCGTTATGAAGTAGAATCGCTTTTGCCGAAATCTACCTGGCAAACCATCGCCTGGAACAACTCGCCAGAATATGTTCAGGCCGCATTCAAATATGGAGTTCGGGTTCCTATCGGGATGACTTTGCAGGATGCCGGCTGGAAAGGCGGTCCGTTTTTGGGTGATGGCGATGCGCCGCGCGAAAAAAATGAATATACTACCTGGCGGAATTATTTTAATTTAGTAAAAAACGATCCGCAGCCGGTATGGCAAGTGAGCCAGGAAGATGTGAAAGTGAGTTTGGTTTGGGGTTCGCAAATCACCCAAAAAATAGCGCAGGAAGTAAGAATTTCCGAAAATAACCTGCTTGGTACAGAAAAACTGCTGGCTTTAACCAACTTAATGTCTGGCAAAACCGCCTGGCCGCAAGCTGATCTGGATTCTGCTTGGCGCACACTTTTGCTTGCGCAGCATCATGATTGCTGGATTGTACCTTACAATGGCAAAAAAGGCGATACCTGGGCAGATAAAGTAGTGGCATGGACGGATCGATCCAACAAAATCAGCGCAGATTTAAACGATCAGGTTTTGCATCAATCAACCCAAATTTATACTGATAAAAGAAGCATTCCGGTTCGGGTTATCAATACACAGCTAAATCAAAGGGAAGAACCGGTAACGATTCGGCTGCCTGAAAATATCAACACGAAAAATATACAAGTTACGGATCAAAGCGGGAAAAGAGTTTTATCTCAGCTGATTATAGATTCTGCAAAACATCAAAACCTGCTTTTTATGGCTGATGCTCCGGGTTTCGGCACCAAAAATTATGTGATAAAAGAAGCATCGGCTTCGGCAAAAACAACCGGCGCAACAGCTATCAAACTTAAAAACGGTAGTTACCGGCTGGAAAGCAATTTGTACACGATCATTATCAATCCGAAACAGGGTGGAAGCATTAGCAGCCTTTATGCTAAAAAGCTAAAGAAAGAGTTTGTTGACTGGCACAACAATATGAAGTTCGGTAGTTTGCGGGGAAATTTTTATCAAAATGGCGGTTTTAAATCTTCTGCGGATCTGGCTGCAGAAGTAAAAGTGCTGGAAAACGGACCGGTTCGGGTAAAACTCCAATTGAAAGGAAAAATAAACGGAACAGATTGGACGGAAATCATCAGCCTGGCTGAAAACCAAAAGGTAATCGATTTGAACCTGAACTTGGACTGGAAAAATAATGTAGGAATAGGAGAAGATACGCCGAAAGGTACTTATAAATTAACCGATTACCACAAAGCTTTTTACGATGACCGAAATAAGTTGCTGGCTGTATTTCCGCTCAACTTAGATCAGCAAACAGTATATAAAAATGCGCCTTTTGATGTTACGGAAAGTAAGTTGAAAAATACTTTTTTTTGTAACTGGGATAGTATTAAAAATAATGTGATTTTGAATTGGGTGGACGTAACCGACCAGCAGGAAAAATATGGTATGGCTTTATTTACCGATCATACAACCAGCTATGCTCACGGTGAAAATTTCCCGCTGGGTTTAACCATTCAATATTCCGGAATGGGGCTTTGGGGAAGAGATTACCAGCTAAATGGGTCAACAAACGTACATTATGCGCTTATGCCGCATGAAGGAAAATGGGACAAAGCAGCGGTATGGTCGGCTTCGGCAAACTGGAACGAGCCGATGTTTGCAGAAGTTGCTGATTTGGGTTCAAAGCTATCATCAGAATCATTAATTAATGCAGACCGGTTGGTGCTCACTTCTGCAAAAACACAGGATCACACTTTTACCGCACGTTTTTTTAATGCTGAGGGAGAAAACGGTGCCAAATCCATCAAACTAAATTTTGATTTTGATACAGCAGAAGTAATTGATTTAAATGGAAATCGGCTGGAAGTTTTAGCAAAATCAACCTCCGGAAAAGAGAAACTGATCACGCTGTCAATCCCGAAATTTGGTTTCTGCACCATTCGTTTTAACACTGCTGTTTTTATGCCTTAAAACATCAATACTTTTCAGAATTTTAAATCAATAAAATTGCTAAATCGATTTTAATAACTAATTTAGCTTTATCAAACCAATTATTTCGGGCTTTCTTTCTCCCGAGAACTGAAACCAAAGATTAAACAAGTACCATGTTTTATACTGTAAAAGAAGCATCCGTTCGACTTTCGTTTACCTGTTTGCTCCTTTTTGCGGGATTTATTTTGCTTGCACAAAAGCCATCAGCCTATGTAAATCCATTGATTGGTGCCAGCAGCAGTGCCGCCGCAGCCGGTATTTACCATGGTTTAGGCAAAACTTTTCCGGGTGCTACAACACCTTATGGCATGGTGCAGGTTAGTCCGAACACGATCACCGGCGGCGATAACGGTTCCGGCTACAGCTATGAACACACCAGTATAGAAGGTTTTGCTTTTACGCAATTAAGCGGCGTGGGCTGGTTTGGAGATTTAGGCAATTTTTTGGTGATGCCCACAACCGGACCCTTAAAAACTGCAGCCGGAAAGTTGGACAGAAGCACGCCGGGCTATCGGTCGGCTTATGATAAGGCAAGCGAAAAAGCATCGGCTGGCTATTACAGCGTGTTTTTGAGTGATTATCAAATCAAAGTAGAAATGACTGCCTTTCCGCATAGTGGGATGCTGCGATTTACTTTTCCTAAAAATCAGGAATCCAGAATACAGATCGATTTAGCACGGCGTGTTGGCGGAACATCAACTTTGCAATATGTAAGAGTTGTTGATGCCAACACAATTGAAGGCTGGATGAAATGTACGCCCGATGGTGGCGGCTGGGGCGATGGCGACGGACATGCGGATTACACCGTTTATTTTTACGCGCAATTTAGCAAGCCACTTAAAAATTATAGCGTTTGGAGTGCTGATATCCCGGATAACTGGAGCCGAAAACGGGAAGATATACAAAGCGATCGTTATCAGCAGCGTGTGGCTGGTGCAGAAATCCTGAAAAACATCAAAGAAAAACAAGGCAAGCATTTGGGTTTCTATACTTCTTTCAACACCCAAAAAAACGAGCAGGTTTTGATGAAAGTGGGGATTTCTTTTGTAGATATCAGCGGCGCGAAAAATAATCTGCAAAAAGAAATGACCAACTGGAATTTTGACGGCGTGCACCAGCAAGCCATTAATTTGTGGGATAGAGAGTTGGCCAGAATAAAAATTAAAGGTGGCACGCCAGATCAAAAAACAGTGTTTTATACGGCCATGTACCACACCATGATTGATCCGCGGATTATCAATGATGTAGATGGCCGGTATCCCGGAGGCGATGGTAAAACGCACGATTATGCAGGTTTTAAAAAGCGTACCATTTTTAGCGGCTGGGATGTTTTCCGGAGCCAGATGCCGCTGCAAACCATCATCAACCCAAGTTTGGTAAATGATGAAATTAACTCGTTGATTTCGCTGGCAGATCAAAAGCAAAAAAAATACCTTGAACGCTGGGAACTGATGAATGCTTACAGCGGCTGTATGTTTGGCAATCCGGCAGTATCTGTCATCACAGATGCTTACGCCAAAGGCATCCGCAATTTTGATCTGCAAAAAGCCTATGAATTATCCAAAAACTCCGTAGAAAAATTTGGTAACGGTGAGCGCGGTTATACGCCGCAACCGGTGAGCATCGCTTACACCTTAGAATATGGTTACGCAGAATGGTGTGTTTCACAGTTGGCCAAATGGATGAATCATCCGGAAGATGAGAAAAAGTATGCTAAAAGAAGCATGAGCTATAAAAATATTTTTGATGCGGAAAAGGGTTGGTTCCGGCCGAGAGACAGCAGCGGGAACTGGGTTGCCTGGCCAAAGGAGGGTCGGTTAACGCAATGGTACGGTACGTTTGAAACTAATCCGTATCAGCAAGGCTGGTTTGTGCCGCACGATGTGGACGGGATGGTTGCGCTGATGGGCGGAAGGGAAAAGGTGATTGCCGATCTGAATAATCTGTTTACTAAAACACCCGAAAATATGATGTGGAACGATTATTACAATCAGGCAAATGAGCCGGTGCACCATGTTCCGTTTTTACACAATCGCTTAAATATGCCTTGGTTAACACAGCAATGGAGCCGCGCAATTTGCCAGCGTGCTTACCATAACTCGGTGGAAGGTTTGGTTGGAAACGAAGATGTGGGCCAAATGTCGGCCTGGTATATTTTGGCAGCCAGCGGTTTGCATCCGGTTTGTCCGGGAGATACGCGACAGGAAATAACGAGTCCGGTTTTTAATCAGATTACTTTTCAGCTTGATCCAAAATACGCTAAAGGTAAAACGTTCAAAATTATTGCCGATAAAAACAGCATCGATAATATCTACATCCAAAGTGCCAAATTAAATGGAAGAGCTTATAATAAGTGTTATTTGGATTTTACCGACATCAGCAATGGCGGAGAATTGGAGCTGGTAATGGGAGATACGCCGAACAAAAATTGGGGCACATCAAACTAATACAAAATAAATAATGAAAAAAATCATACTGACTTTATATGCTTTAAGCCTATTTCATTTATGTAATGGGCAAAATATAGCTCCTTTTAAAGCCGGCGACCGCATTGCCTTCGTAGGAAATAGTATTACTGATGGCGGCCATTATCACTCGTATATCTGGTTGTATTACATGACGCATTTCCCGAATATGCAAATCACTTGCTTTAATGCCGGGATTGGTGGCGATGTAATCCAGCAGATTTATAACCGTTTTGATGCGGATGTGCTGGCTAAAAATCCAACTGTTGTTACCCTAACCTGGGGCATGAACGATACGGGCTATTTTGACTGGTACAACAAAAAAGGACAGGAAAATATTACCCGAAACCTGGATACGTCCTACAAATACTATGCTTTGGTAGAGCAAAAATTAAAAGCTTTACCAAACGTGCGCAAAATTTTTATTGGTGGTTCGCCTTATGATTTTACCAGTAAATTCACAAAAAATAATCTTTTCCCCGGAAAAGCCGAAGCATTAGGTAAAGTAGTTGATTATCAAGAAGCTGCTGCAAAAAAAAACGGTTGGGGTTTTGTTGATTTTTATCATCCGATGCTAGCTATCAATCACCGTGAACAGGCAAAAGATACAACCTTTAGTTTAACCCCGAATGATCGTATTCACCCCGATAATAATGGCCATATGGTGATGGCTTACCAATTTTTGAAGGATCAGGGTTTGGCTAATCATGCAGTTGCTGATATCAGTTTAAATACTGCCAATAAAAAGGTGATAAAAGAAGCAAACTGCCATGTTTCAAATTTTAATATTTATACAGATTCTTTGTCTTTCAATTACTTAGCTAATTCATTGCCTTATCCTTTAGATACTATTTCGCGTGGCTGGGGCAACCATAAATCTCAGGCTGATGCTTTGAGCCTGATACCGTGGACAAAAGAATTTAACCAGGAAATATTAGCCGTAAATGGTTTACAAAAAGCGAATTACAACGTTTACATTGATGGAGAAAAGATAGGTAACTGGCCATCAGAGCAACTTGCAAAAGGAATAAACATGGCCGAGATAAGTACGACACCGCAATATCAGCAGGCTATACAAATTAGAGAATTAAATGAAGAACGCTGGGATATTGAGCGGCGTTTCCGGATGTATATTTATATGGAGTTTGATTTTTTAAGAGGTAAAAACATGATTTTTAAAGATAATAACGCTGCGATGGATAGTGTAAAAAAAGCTGCCGTAAAAGATGCATTCATCAGAGGTAATATGGATAATTATACCCGTGCGCGTTACAAAAGTCTGCGCGATGCCTGGCAAAGAGAAATGGATGTGCTAACAAATCAAATTTATGCCATCAACAAGCCTCAAAATCATCGGATTATGTTAGTCCGTAAAAAATAGTGATCGTTAAATATTGATATAATGATTCAAAAAATACAAATTACCTGTTTAATTTTCCTTCTTTCTACCGGAATAACCCAGGCAGCTCATGTGGATACATTGAATGTCCACAGCACTTCAATGGCAAAAAATGTGAAGGTTGTAGTTGTATCTCCGGAACATCCGGATAAAAGTTTGCACTATCCGGTACTTTATCTGCTGCACGGTTTTAGCGGGAATTACAGTGATTGGATTAAAAAAGATCCTGAATTAAATAAATTTGCAGATGATGACCACGTAATTATTGTGTGCCCGGATGGAAACTTTGGCAGCTGGTATCTGGATAGTCCGGAAAATAATCAGTGGAGATACGAAACTTTTTTGGTAAAAGAACTTATAGCCTGGACAGATGCACATTACAATACAGTTGCAAACCGATCCGGCAGGGCAGTAACCGGATTAAGCATGGGGGGATTTGGTGCGTTACATTCAGCAATTGCGCACACAGAGGTGTTTGGTGCCGCCGGAAGCATGAGTGGCGGCGTTGATTTGAGACCTTTTGCTGATAGTTTTGGTATAGATATGGTATTGGGAAAATACAGTGAGCACCCGGATAGGTGGGAAAAAAATAGTATTGTAAATATGCTTTATTTGTTAAAACCCAATACCATTGCGCTGACACTTACCTGCGGGCATGATGATTTTTTTCATCAGATTAATGACGAACTTGACGCAAAATTATGGGAACGGAAAATTCCGCACGATTATTCTGTAAGGCCAGGCGGACATACCTGGGAATATTGGATTGATTCTTTAAAATACCAAATGGTTTTTTTTAATCAGTTTTTTAATGTTCGCAAATCCTGATAATCGATTATTCCAACTAAACGGTACTTCTTTTATCAACATAAATTAAGTTTTCAAGAACATTTAATCACATAAGTCTTAATTTATATTAAAGCTATTTTTGGCTGATAAAAAAGTATTTACAAACTTTTAAGGTTGTGGTAAATAAGTAGAGAAAATGATTACAGAATTTAGCATTCTTTACTATAATTTAAAAAATAAAAAAATATTTAAAATATTTTGCTAAATCGTTTTTATATTCTAATTTAGCATATAATTATAAACTTGTTTTCAATTCCATAAATCTTTCTACTGGTTTAACCAGCCGGTAGAAAACTATTATCTGCTATATTTTATGCTGCGATTTTGAGTTGATTATTAAGATACTTAACATTGAACTATGAGAAGATTGTACCTATACTTTTTGGGTTTGTTAATTTTGTTTTTTGCGTTTTCCTGTAAAAAAGATAGTTTTTTATCGCAAACACAAACGACAAATCTGTCTCAAACAACGGTTTTTGCCGATAGTGCAAACACGGTAGCTTTTCTATCAAATATTTACAGTAATGTTGGGTTCAGTTTTAATCCTGGCCGATTTGTATATGGCCCGGTTTTGACACCAACTACAAATGGCGGTTTGGATGCGGCATCTGATGAGGCCGAAGTATTTACAACCGGAGGTTCTACCGCACTTGCCTTTGAAACCGGCACCATAAACGCAGCTGTGGTTACAGATGATGCTTATACAAAATCTTACACCAATATCAGAGCTGTAAATCAGTTTCTTAAAAATCTGCCGGGTGCTCCGATAAGGGCTTTCACCAAAACACAATATAAAGCTGAAGCACGTTTTCTTAGGGCTTGGTATTATGCAATTTTATTAAAGCATTACGGCGGCGTGCATTTAGTGGGCGATAGTTTATACAATTATACAGAGCATATCCCGGCAAGCAGAAATACCTATGCTGAGTGTGTAAATTATATCATCTCCGAATGTGATGCCGCTGCACAGGATTTACCATTAGTACAATCCGGTATTGATTATGGCCGGGCATCAAAAGGGAGCTGTCTGGCGTTGAAATCCCGTGTTTTACTGTATGCTGCAAGTCCGCTGTTTAACGGAAAAACGCTGGGTTCCGGCAATACAGCAGCATTGATTGGTTACCCAGGTTATGATAAACAGCGCTGGAAACTGGCGGCGGATGCAGCTGCTGCAGTAATTGGTTCTGGTGCGTACAAATTAAATGTTGATAATAATGCTATTGCTGGCTTAGGTTTCCAAACGCTTTTTACACAACGATATAATAGGGAATACATTTTCTCTTTGATACGGCCAGCTAATGTGGACTTCGAATCGCTGTGGGATCCGCCATCCAGAACCGGTGTAAATGGTGCTTTTCCGTTACAGGGTTTGGTGGATGCTTTCCCAATGGCAGCAACTGGTTTGCCCATTACAGATCCTGCCTCAAATTATGACCCAAAGAATCCTTATAAAGGCAGAGACCCGCGGTTAGAATATTCCATTATTCATGATCAGTCATCTTTACAAAACAGGCTTGCATCGGGCGTGTCTCCGGTAAATATTTTTGTAGGAAATTATAACGGGATTAGTACCGGGCCGGATGCCGTTTATGTGGGTACCCGTACGGGTTATTACACCAACAAAATGATGGACCCAAATGCTGTTGCGAATGATTTTACGCATGTTTCTACCAGGTGCTGGCCATTGATGCGTTATGCGGAAATATTACTGAATTATGCAGAAGCTGCTAATGAGTACGAAGGCCCGACAGCCACCGGAGTATATGCGGCTGTTGAAGCAATCAGGCAAAGAGCAGGATTAACCAAGTACCAGTTGCCTTTGGGTTTGAGCCAGGATGCGATGCGTACTTACATTCAGAATGAAAGAAGGATTGAACTTGCTTTTGAAGAACACCGTTTTTGGGATGTCAGAAGATGGAAAATTGCAGATCAAACGGATAACATCCTTTCAATGGGCATGGAGGTAGATCGGAATGGTAACAATGTAACTTACAAGCCCTTTGCTGTACGGCAGCGCAACTTCCGTACAGCTATGTATTTATGGCCTTTCCCTCAAAGTGAAGTAGCAAAATCACCAGAACTAATTCAAAATCCGGGTTATTAAAATTTAATCTATCATACATGAAAAACCTTTGTAAAAACAGTATTATATGTTTCTGTATTTTGATTTTGGCAATGATATTTATCAGTTCTTGCAAAGTTGAAAAAATAGCACCCAACCAGGAAGCTGTAAAAGATATTAAAGGAAACTGGCAGGTAATTAAGGCAATGCGTAACGGAGCTGATATTACCAGTCTGGTTGATTTTACGCAGTTTAAACTAAATTTTGATGGTTTAAATTACACCTTAACCAACAAGCTGCCATTTTTAGTTTTGCAAAATGGTACTTATTCACTTGATGATCCGCAGTATCCGTTCCAGATTTCGTTTACACCAACTGCATCAAAAACGGTAGCAACGCCTTTTACTTATCCTATTATAAACGGAGTAAGGCAGTTAAGTATCACTTTTAGTCCCGGTTGTGCTAATAACAGCTATGTCTATACTTTTCAAAAATCTAATTAATATCTGCCGTAAAGCATTATAAATAATACACTATGAAATTATCAATACATATAACATTAAAAAAAATCTGGAAGGTCTGCGCCTTTGTTTTTCTGTCAATAGTATTGGTTTGCTGCGGAGAAACAATAACAGATGTCATCCAACCAAATACAGCAGTAGTTGGTTCAACCGTTCCGATTACGGTACATGTATCAATTCCTACGGTTGGTAATGGTGGTCCGGATTATTTTGTATTTGGTTTTTTAGTACCTAAAGGATGGAATACAGCTGCAAATACAACCATTACCTATACCAGTAATATTGGAAACGGAAATATGCAGCTAATACCAAACACTACTTTAGCTAAAAACGGTGGTGGCTTAAACTGGCCGGATTACATGAAAAAAACTTTTGGTATAGGAGGTAATTTAATAGACGATATGGAATGGGTTGCTTACCAAACTGATAAAGCTTATCCGCACAGCGGTAGTAATACCATTACCGGTGATCTGAACATTAAAATAAAAGTTGGTGCAGATAACAATAACACATTAGTTAAGCTCGGTTATGTAATTGCAGATAGTGGCAATGGTTTTACAAGTGATAATAACGGCACTTATTACAGTGTTAAAATAATGCCATGTTTCCAGCTTACCGGTGGTACAGGCGATATGGTCGATTTTTGTAATCCGCAGCTTACAACTATTAATCCGCCAAAATCATTGGATAACGACTTTATCACCCTAACTTTTGATGGTACCGTAACCACAACGGCTTTATCCGGTGCACAAAATGTATATCTGTGCGCTACAGCTTATACCAGCGACGGAAAATCAGTAACTGTTTGTGATCAAAGTGATAAATCAAAAATGGTACAGTTACCTGCTGGCAGTAACAGATACCAGATTACTTTCTGGCCGCGATTTTTTTTCGGGATAGCTGATAACCAGACCATCACACGTATGGAGTATTTTTTAACCGATAAAAACAGTACGAATAAAGTTGGATACGGTAACACCGCTGCACCGTTTATTTATACTTTTAAGTGTACTTAAACAACTGGATTAAACTATTTTCTAATTCAAAGACATTATTGCTAAAACGATTTTTGAAACTTAAAATGCAATCGCATGACCTATAGTTACTTAAAAATATATTTTTTACTGTGTTTTCTGGTTGTTATAAAAACCAGTTTTGCAGCCGTGCAGGATACTACTTTATCAAACCAGGCTAAGCAGGGTTTTATAAATGGCAGTGTTTTCGACGAATATAATGTATCGGTAAAAGGAGTATCGGTAGTTGTTAAAGGTGCACTCAACACTGCAACAACAGATTCTGCAGGGCATTTTTCAATCAACGCAACTTCACAAAATACTTTGATGATTTCTTGCAAAAATTATTATTCACAAGAAGTTAAAGCCGGAATAAAAGATACAATTAGAATCAGACTCATCAGTACTTATGTAAAATCGCCGCAACGGATCGACGTACTTTATGGTACGGCCAACCCGGATAATTTTTTGGGTTCTATTGCAAGTATTTACACCAACCAGCTTACTACTACACCAACTACATTATATACTTATGCTTTACCCGGCCAGTTAGCCGGTTTGTACACGCAGCAAGTCAGCGGCTTTGCAGCACCCCAAACAAGTGCACAAACACAGGCAGATTTTATTGGCAACGTAGTATTGCACAATAATTATTCTGCAAATGATAATTCAGAAATCGCATTAAGCCTGCGGGGACAAACACCAATAACAATTATTGATAATGTACAACGTGAACTATCTTCTATAGATCCGGAAAGTATAGAATCCATTTCTGTGTTGAAGGATGGATTATCCACCATGCTTCTGGGCAATAATAGTTCGAGAGGTGTATTGTTGGTTACCACTAAACATCCGGATATTGGTAAACCGCATATATCATTTACGGCACAAACTGCCTTACAGCAACCGATAGGCTTACCAGCACCTTTGCCTGCTTATCAATATGCCTATTTATACAACGAAGCTTTGCAAAACGACGGGCGGCAACCAATTTATACCAGTGCTGATTTTAATGCTTACCGAAATCAGACTGATCCTTTAAAGCATCCGGATGTAAACTGGTTTAAAACTATATTACGCAATTACTCGCCTTTAACAACTTACCGGTTAAATGTCTCTGGAGGCACTTCAATTGCCAGGTATGCTATTTCTTTAAACTATCTGGATCAAGCTGGTATGTTTCAAACTGCGCCATCTGCAACATATAACACGAATAATGATTTAAACCGATACCTAATTAACTCTAATGTAGAGGTTAACGTAACAAAAAAGTTCAAGGTAGATTTACAATTGTTTGGCCGGATACAACAATTAACACAACCGGGACCAGGATATTCCAGCATTCTAAACACTTTAAATACTACGCCAAACAATGCTTATTCTGTACTTAACCCAAATGGTTCATTTGGCGGAACTACATTATACACTAATAATTTACTGGCACAAACGGAGTATTCTGGCTATCAGCGTACCAGCAGCAATGATGTACTGGCAAACCTCGACTTAAATTATGATCTTGGAAGCGTAATTAAAGGATTATCGGTAAAAGGTAAAGGAAACTTAGCTTTTGCTTCGCAAGGTTTTCTAAACAGAAACCTCCAAAATAACAGTTATATTTCAAATAGCGACAACTCTTATTCAGCTGTTGGTTCGCCGGTTGCTCAAAATAATGCTTTCAGGTCTGTATCGAGCGCGCGTTATGCTTACGCGCAGGGAACCTTGAATTATGATCGTAATTTTGGCAAACATGGCGTATCGGCCTTGCTGCTTTATGATTATCGGACAGCCGTATTAAATTTTGATTTACCGCAGATTACAACTAACAGGGCTTTTAAAGTAGCCTATAATTATGAAGGAAAGTATTTTGCAGAAGGTGCTTTAAACCTGAGTAGTTACAACCGCTATCCGCCAGGTAACCAGTCGGGCTTATTTTATGCAGGCGGCTTAGGCTGGCAAATGGCAAAAGAAGCCTTTATCAGCGAAAACTTTAAATGGATCAATTCCTGGAAATGGCGGGCAACTTATGGTAAAACCGGGAACGCTAATGTTGACAACTATGGTTATTATAACTTTTTACAAACCTATAGTGCTTCAAACGGATATGCTTACAATACTGGTACAAGCCGAAGTAATGTACAAAGCTATGGTGAAAACGGTTTATCAAACCCATACATTTCCTGGGAAAAAGCCGATAAGCTGGATATAGGTACAGATATATCTTTATTCAGTAATCACATTAAAATCACTGCCGATTATTATCATGATAGGTATTACGATTTATTACAAGTTCGCGGAAATAGTATTGCTTTACTAGGTATAACTTATCCTTATGAAAATATCGGCATAAACTTGTATAAAGGCGGCGAACTGTCTTTAACCTATCAAAACCACGCCGGTAATTTTAACTACTTTATTACAGGAAATGCCAATATCCAAGCAACAAAGACGGTTTTTAGTGATGAACAAACTACACCATTTCCCTGGACAAGACATACCGGTCAGCCCATCAATACCATTTATGGTTATCAGACACTTGGCATTTTTAATACGGCAAAAGAAGCATCATCAAGTGCTACAACTGTTGGCTACGCCGCACAGGCAGGTGATGTTAAATATGCTGATTTAAATGGTGATGGCATTATCAACCAGTTTGATGTTACACCAATCGGCAATACAAAACCCCTGTTGTATTATGGTACAACTCTTGGCTTCAATTTTAAAGGATTCAGCTTAAGTTTTATTATTCAGGGCGTAGGCAACCGGCAGATTATGTTTGATAACAATTTAGTAAACGGATTTTCGGGCGTTGGATTTTTAGGATTGATTTATAGCGGACAAGGATATAAAGCATTATCTAACCGATGGACACCGGAAACAGCAGCTACAGCTACCTTGCCGCGACTTTCTTTAGGAAATGCAAACAACACAGCTTACTCTTCTCTATACATCCGGTCAGGAAATTATGTAAGGCTGAAAAATGCTGAATTAGGCTATAACATACCTTATAAATTGATTGAAAAACTTAAAATCTCCGGAATCAGGCTTTTCGCTAATGGCGAAAATTTACTAACGCTTTACGGCTACCAGGGCGTTGACCCGGAAGTATATGGTACAGCTTATCCTATACAAAGAGTATTTAACGCAGGTGTAAATATTAAGCTTTAAAATAACGCTTCAAATTACTGAAAAAGAAAATGAAAAGATGTATAAATGTACTATTGGTAATTGTAGGCTTAGTAATAATGCTTACAAGTTGCAAAAAGTATGAACAATTTCCTGTTGATAAAGTAACAGCCAACTACGTTTTTGATTCTAAAGACTCTGCCGGAATAAATGCACAGGCATTTTTATATGGCATTTATGCCAAAATAAAAAACGGGCATAATAGAGTGGGAGGAGATTACCTGGATGCAGCTTCTGATGATGCCATTTCTTCGGCAACAGGTCCAACAAACAGCGTAACAATACTATCAACAGCGGCATATAATTCCTATAACCTTCCTGCGGATGAGGATTCCTGGGCTTATTATTATCAAGGTATCCGGAGTGCGAACGAGTTTGTAAATAATATCAATGTAGTACCTGTTTTGGCTCAGTATAAAGGTTATTCTATCAAATATCTATGGAAAAATGAAGCACGTTTTTTAAGGGCGATGTTTTATTTCGAGCTAATAAAACGTTATGGTGGCGTGCCTCTTTTAGGCAATAAAGTTTTTGATATTAGTGATAACGTTGCATTACCACGCAGTTCATTTTCAGATTGTGTAAAATATATTGTAAGCGAATGTGATGCAATTAAAGATACCTTATTAACCGTTCCTTTAGCCAACCCAAATGCTGATAGCCATCGGGTTACAAGAGGTGCAGCTTTGGCACTAAAAGCGCGAGTATTATTATATGCCGCAAGCCCGCTTTTTAACGGTGGCAATATTGATGCGGCAAATCCGCTTACCGGCTATACCGATTACAGCATCAGCCGCTGGGAACAGGCGGCAGCAGCAGCTAAAGATGTAATCAACTTAGGTTCTTATTCCTTATTAAATAGTTATAAAGACGTTTTTCTTATCCAAAATAATTCGGAAATCATATTTTTCAGGCAGGGGCCGGGCGATCAAGGTACTTTTGTGGTAGAAACAACTAATGGTCCGGTAGGCTTTACCGGTGCTACAGGTAAAGGGCAAACAAGCCCAACGCAAAGTTTAGCCAACGCTTACCCAATGAATAACGGTCTGGCTATTACAAATCCTACATCCAATTACGATCCCAATAATCCATACAACAACCGTGATCCGCGTTTTACTTATACCTTATTATACAATGGTGCACAATGGTTAAATACACAATTACAAACGTATGAAAGCGGACAGAGTAAACCCAACAGTAATTTGCAGCAAACAAAAACAGCTTATTATCTGCGGAAGTTTATGGGCAATTTTGAAAACGTAAACAATTACAGTAACCATAACGAAGATTGGCTGATATTTCGTTATGCTGATATTTTGCTGGATTATGCAGAAGCACAAAATGAAGCTGTCGGCCCTTCCACTGAAGTTTACCAAATGTTGTTTAATATTCGAATTCGTGCCGGAATACTGCCGGGCAGCAACAAATATTATGGGTTAAAAACAGCAATGACGCAAGTGGAAATGCGTACTGCTATCCGGAATGAACGCCGGATTGAACTGGCTTTTGAGGAAAGCAGATACTGGGATATCCGCAGATGGAAAACAGCAGAGGCAGTAATGAACCAGCCTCAGCTTGGACTTTCGATTACTAAAACAGGCACACTTATAAGTTACAACACCATAACGGCTTTAAATACAAAGTTTTTATCGCCCCTGATGTATCTGTATCCGGTTCCTTATGCCGAGGTACTGAAAAACCCGAATATGAAGCAAAATCCAGGTTGGTAATTGCAAAATTGTTAAACACTACAATAAAGATTTTTATGAGAAAAATATTACTTCTCTTTCCGCTTTTGTTATTACTATTTCCGTTAATGTCAAATGCGCAGAACAGAAATGTTAGCGGTACCGTTCGTGATATTGGAGGCGTTTTGCCAGGTGCATCCGTAGTCGAAAAAGGACAAACAACAAACGGTACAGTTACGGATGCAAACGGTAAGTTTAGCCTAACACTAAGAGGGCAAACCAGCACAATTGTTGTTAGGTTTGTAGGATATGTGGCCCAGGAAGTTCGCATCACTTCGTCCAAATCAATCGATGTTACGCTTCAAACAGCTAGTAATGGTTTGGATGAAGTTTCTGTGGTAGCTTATGGTACCAAAAAACGGATCACAAATACCGGAGCAGTCAGCTCAATTAATGCAGCAGAAATACGCACTGTTCCTACGGCAAATGTACAAAATGCATTGTCTGGTAAACTCCCGGGGTTTTTCTCGCAGCAAAGTTCCGGTCAGCCAGGCCGGGATGCTTCTGATTTTTTTATCAGAGGTGTAAGTTCCTTAAATCCTGCTGGAAATCAGCCTTTAATTATTGTGGATGATATCCAATACAGCTATGATCAACTGCAGCAAATTAATGTAAACGAGATTGAAAGTATTTCTATTTTAAAAGATGCATCCAGCACCGCAGTTTATGGTATAAAAGGAGCAAACGGCGTATTGGTTGTTACTACAAGACGTGGCAAAAGCGGTTCTCCACAAGTGAACCTGCGTATAGAAAACGGCTTACAGGAACCTACTAAAACACCCAAATTTTTAGATTCCTACAACTCTGCTTTGTTAATCAATGAAGCACAAAGAAATGATGGTTTACAGCAAAGCTTTACCCAACAGGATCTCAATTTATTTCAAAACGGAACAGATCCTTACGGCCACCCAAATGTGAACTGGTATGATAAGATTTTCAAAAAATATTCTTATCAGGCAAACACTAATCTGGACATCAGCGGAGGTACAAAAGGCTTAAGATATTTTATTTCAGGTGGTGCATTGAGTCAAAATGGCTTGGTTCGGGATTTTGCCGATCCGCAAACTCTGGTAAATACCAACTACTACTTTAACCGGTATAATTTCCGTTCTAACTTAGATTTAAATGCCACAAAAAATCTAACACTTCGGCTGGATGTAAGCACACGTTTTACGGATTTAAATCAACCTTACAATCAAAATGCAGTTGGTGAAGTGTATAATTTTAGAAAAGAAACACCTTTTACTGCACCATATTTAAACCCGAACGGAACTTATTCTTACGCTTATTCTCCTTTCAATCCGGAACATTTGCCTACCCTAAATGCCCGGCTGGCTACAGGAGGTTATCAGCGATCCAGAAGAACCGACTTTAATGTATTGTTCGGAGCAACAGAAAACCTGAATAGTATAACCGACGGACTTTCATTAACCGCACGGGTTGCGTATTCCAGTATTGAGCAGTTTACCAAGCAGATTTTTAATGGCGGAATTCCTGCTTATTATTACAATCCTGCAAATAATGCTTATTCGTTACGGCCAGGTGCAACTTATGTTTATCAAACCTATGCACTAACTGGCAACACAGATATGAACAATAATAATTATAATGTTCAGCTGTATGCCAACTATGATCATACATTTAACAGCGCACACCATGTTACCGGTTTAGTATTATTTAACCAGCAATCTCAAACGCTGTATGCGGCATCACTTTTAGATGGATCTTTAGTTGGTGTGCCTCAAAAGTTTAGAGGTTTTTCCGGAAAACTTGGCTACGATTACAAGCAGAAATATCTAATGGAATTTAACCTAGCCTATAACGGAACTGATCGTTTTGCTGCAAATCACAGGTTTGGATACTTCCCAGCTTTAAGTATTGGTTACAATTTAGCTAATGAATCCTTTTTTTCGAAAGCACTTCCTGTGTTTAGTTTGTTTAAAGTGAGAGCAAGTTACGGTTTGGTAGGTTCTGATGCAGCACCAGGAAACCGATATGTTTATAACCAAGTTTATACCGGCGGTAATGGCTATAATTTCGGTCAAACGCCTCAGGGTTATAGCAGTATTGCCGAAGGTTCTTTGGGTAACTCAAATGTGGTTTGGGAGAAATCAAAAAAATTAAACATTGGTTTGGATTTAAACCTGCTGAGAGACAAAATTTCTGCTACGATAGATTACTTTCATGATATCAGGTTTGATCAGCTCATTACACCCGGAAGTATTCCCAATATTATAGGCATTGGCCTTCCGGCAGTAAATATCGGCAGAACCCAAAATCAGGGTATAGACGGCCAGGTTAGTTACCATGGCAGCATCGGTAAATTGCAGTATAACACATCGTTTGTATTCTCCTACGCCAAAAATAAAATCTTGTATCAGGATGAGGCAAATCCGGCATATCCATGGTTATCCAGAACAGGGCAGCCTATTAATCAGCCTTTCGGTTATCATTATTTAGGGTTTTACACGGCTGATCAGATTGCAAGTATTAAAACTTATCAGGCATCCCACGGTGGCTCTAATGCAGGAAATCCGATTGCAGTTCCAGATAATGGCATTGCGCTGCAACCGGGAGACTTAAGATATCAGGATTTAAACGGCGATGGCATTATTAACGTTTTTGATCAAAGGGCAATCGGCCACCCAAATCTTACTAATACAACATTAGGGTTAAATTTACAAGCTGCGTATAAAGGTTTTAGTGTGAGTGTGTTGCTGCAGGGTGCTTTCAATTATAGCTTTGCAATTGTTGGTACTGGGATAGAACCTTTTCAAAGCCAATTTCAACCGATACATTTAGAAAGATGGACACCGGCTAACGCAACCGATGCGCTCTTTCCGCGGTTAACCATGAACCCAACTTCTGTAGATAGCCCAACCGCTTATTTATCAGATTTTTGGCTGATCAATGCTTATTATATCAGGATAAAAACAGTAGATTTAGGTTATCAGCTACCAACCAAAGCACTTCCGTTTAAGCTGAATAGTGCGCGTGTTTATTTAAGTGCCTACAATTTATTTACGTTTGATAACTATCGAAAATACCAGCAGGATCCGGAAATTTCTACTAATACGGCTGGTGATGCTTATATCAATCAGCGTGTGGTTAATTTAGGTGTACAAATTGGTTTTTAATTGATTGTTGCATTTAATGGAGATGCTTCTTTTATCGGTAAAAATTAGTGCTTGTTCTCAAAATAAATTGAGAAATTAGCTTCAAATGCAAAAAGCACTCAAACCTGTTTTTATACTGATTTTTTGGTTAGCGTTTGAAGGATCAACCAAAGCACAACAAAAGGTAAAAGATCTTGAGCACATTCGTTTTTCGGTAGAAAAAGCTGAAGACTGGACGGCACTTTTCAAAAGAAATTCTGGTTGGTTTGGCGGTGATGGCATTTATAGCATTCCGCTAAATGGTAACGGAAATAAATACACTGGTAAAAACAGTACCACCTTATTTATTTTTAGTGATAGCATGATCGGAAGAATAACTGATAGCACCATGTTGCCGGGTTATAAAATGATTCATAATTCTGTTGCTTATCTAAATGGTTCAAAACCAAGTGCTGGTAAAATAAAATTTTTATGGCAGCAAAACCATGATGGTTCGGCTGAATCCATTTTTATACCACGCACACCAAAAACAAATCCAGCAGATTACTTTTGGTTGGGTGATGGCTTTGTAAATCAGGCACAAAACAAGGCAACTTATATATTTGGTTACCGGGTGAGAAGTTTCAGTCAGGATGCTTTCGGCTTTAAAGAAGTTGGTAACGTCATCATCAAAATTCCATCAGGCAATTCATTTCCTTATGCTGATCAAAAACAATTAGAAACGCCATTTTATGCGGATAGTGCAGATACAATCACCTCTTTTGGCGCAGGTGTTTTTGTAAATACGGCAGCTGCCGGTGCCAAAAATCCAGATGGCTATGTTTACGTTTACGGTGTAAAAGGCTTAGCAAAAAATTTACTGGTAGCACGGGTTCAGTCAAAAAACTTTGAGAATTTTTCTAAATGGCGTTTTTGGACGGGTACAAACTGGTCTGCCGAGATGAATCAAAGTAAAGCCGTGACCAACAGTGTATCAAACGAATTAAGCCTGACAAGATTGACAGATGGCCGTTATGCACTGGTATTTCAGGTAGGAGGGATGACAACAAGTGTTGGGATGCGTTTGGGTGCAAGTCCGGTTGGCCCGTTTGGACCGATTATCAAATTATGGGATTGCACTCCGGATTTGAAGAAAAAAACCTACGTGGTTTACAACGCCAAAGCGCATCCCACATTATCAAAACCAGGTGAATTACTAATCAGTTATAACATCAATTCTACCGAATTTATTAAAGATCTCAGTACCGATCCGCATCTTTATCGGCCACGTTTCATCTTAGTAAAGTTTAAATAATCAGAAAAATAGGAATGCTGTTTTTATCGATATAAATTATTGCTAAATCGTTTTATTTTATAATTTTGTTTGAAAACTATTTCTGTGGTGATTATGTAAACCTGTTATTTATATGAAACTTAAATTAAGTATCTGCCTCTTTACGGTTATTTTTCTTACTGATCAGTTGAAAGCACAAACTCAAAATCTGGTAAAATATCTAAACACGCGGCAGGGTACCAATACTAAATATGAGTTTTCCTATGGCAACACTTATCCGGCTACTTCGCTGCCTTTTGGTATGAATACCTGGACACCGCAAACCGGCAAAAACGGTGATGGCTGGAAGTATCAGTATTTTGTACACACCATCCGCGGTTTTCAGCAATCACATCAATGCAGTTCATGGGTAAATGATTATGCCGTTTTTTCGCTGATGCCGGAAACCGGGAATCTCAATGTTGATGAAAATGCACGGGCAGCAACTTTCACTCATGATAATGAAATTGCCCAACCAAGTTATTATAAAGTTAAGTTTGATAATCAGATCACAACAGAAATTTCTCCTACAGAACGTGGTGCACATTTGCGTTTTAGCTTCCCGAAAGGAAAATCATCTTACATCGTTTTAGATGGTTACACTAAAATGAGCATGGTAAAAATCATCCCGCAGGAACATAAAATTACTGGCTATGTAAACAATGCACGCTGGGTGCCGGCCGGTTTTAAAAACTATTTTGAAATTGTGTTTGATAAACCTTTTGCAGATTACGGTACCTGGGAAAACAAACACAACCAGTTATCAGCTAAAAATCTAAGCAGTGAAGGTGAAGGCGTTGGTGCTTATTTAAAATTTAAAAATGGCGATGTGGTGCAGGCGAAAGTGGCATCATCATACATCAGCCCGGAGCAGGCTGATTTAACGCTGCAAAAAGAATTGGGCGATAAAAAAACTTTCGACGATACGCATAAAGCAGCTGATAAAATCTGGAATACATTGCTGGGCAGAATGCTAGTTGAAGGCGGAACGGAAGAGCAAAAAGCTACATTTTATTCGTGCATGTATCACGCAAACTTATTTTCGCACCAGTTTTTTGAGTATGGAAAAGATAGCAAACCTTATTATTACAGTCCGTACGATAGCAAAATCCACGATGGTTACATGTACACTGATAACGGTTTCTGGGATACTTTTAGGGCGCAGTTTCCGCTGAATACCATTCTTCACCCTAAAATGCAAGGCCAATATGTGCAGGCTTTGTTAGATGCACAACAGCAATGCGGCTGGTTGCCGGCCTGGTCTTTCCCGGCAGAAACCGGCGGTATGCTGGGCAATCATTCTATTTCTTTGTTAACCGATGCCTGGGTAAAAGGTATCCATACGTTCGACCCGAAACGTGCTCTGGAAGCTTATTATCACGAAGCAACCAACAAAGGCCCTTGGGGAAGTGCCAACGGTAGGCCGGGTTGGAAAGAATATTTTACAAACGGTTATGTGCCTTACACCAAGCAAACGGAAGGTGCAAGTGCCTGGACGCTGGAGTTTGCTTATGATGATTTCTGCGGATACCAGCTGGCAAAACTAACGGATCATCCTTTTTATGCAGATGTTTTTGGCCGGCAGATGTACAATTACAAGAACCTGTACGACCCGAAAACTGGTTTTATGCGGGCAAAAGATGCGCAGGGAAACTGGATTGAACCTTTTGATCCGCTGGATTGGGGCGGACCATACACCGAAGGTAATGCCTGGCACTGGACGTGGTCTGTTTTCCAGGATCCGCAGGGTTTAATTAATCTGATGGGCAGCGATCAAAAATTCACCCAAAAAATCGATGCTGTTTTTACGGAGCCAAATACGATAAAAGTTGGTGGTTACGGTCAGGTAATCCACGAGATGACGGAGATGAAAGCCTTTAACATGGGCCAGTATGCGCAAGGCAACGAGCCGATACAGCACATGATTTACCTATACAATTATGCAGGCCAGCCCTGGAAAGCGCAGCAGCACGTGCGCGAGGTTATGGATAAAATGTATAACGCCACAGAAAACGGTTATCCGGGAGATGAAGATGAAGGCCAGATGTCGAGCTGGTTTGTGCAGAGTGCAGCCGGATTTTACAGCGTTTGTCCCGGCACGGATCAGTATGTAATTGGTAGTCCGCTGTTTAAAAAGATGACAATCACGATGGAAAACGGCAAAAAACTAACGATTGAAGCAGAAAATAACAGTAAAGAAAACGTGTACATCCAATCGGCAACGCTAAATGGCAAACCATTCACGCACAACTGGATTTCGCACAACGATATTATCACCGGCGGTGTGCTTCATTTTGTGATGGGAAATAAACCGCAAACCAATCGTGGTTTAGCAGTGGCAGATAAACCTTTTTCGTTAACCAAAGTAGCGGCTAATTAGTATGATCAAGTTTGGTTCGATTTGCCTGATGCTGTTTTTATCGGTTAAAATTTCGGCACAAAATATAGGAAATGACTTTTCTTATGCGGAAAAAGTAAATACGCTGATTGGTACCAAAGGCAAAGACCACGGTATGGCAGAGCGTTATCTGGAAGCCGGTTATACGTTTCCCGGTGCCATGCTGCCATTTGGCATGGTGCAGTTTACGCCTACTTTTTTTAATGAAGATAAAGGTTTTGTAGTCAATCAGTTAAGCGGTGCTGGCTGTGATCACATGGGTAATTTCCCGATGTTGCCACTTATTGGAAGTTTGGAAAATTCGCCGGATAGCATGTCAAACTTTAAACCCGGTTATCACGATCAGGTTACAATGGCGGGCTTCTACAAAACCAAACTTCAAAGTGGTATTTTGTGCGAAGTTACGGCCACCAAACGCACCGGTTTTGCACAGCTTACTTATCCTTCCGCAGAGAAAACAGCTACGATTATTATCGGTTCGGGCATCAACGCCACGCAATTGCACGAAGCAGAAATTAAGTTTGCCGGCAACAATATGTTAGAAGGTTATGCAGATGGCGGCTCGTTTTGTAGTCCGCAGATTAAAATCAATTACCGCGTTTATTTTGTAGCTGCTTTTGATGCAAAACCTTACGAATCTGGCACTTGGAAAGGCAGAAATCTACAAAAAAACTCAACGCAAGTAAGCGGGGAAAACTCAGGTGCTTTTGTCAGCTTTGATGTTTCCAAACAGAAAGTTATCCGTTACAAGTTTGCGATTTCTTATGTTTCGATGGAAAACGCGCGGCAAAACTTAAAGGCTGAAAACCCGAATTGGGATTTTAACCGGATAAAAACAGCATCAATTGTAACCTGGAATAAATATCTGAGCAAAATTGCAGTTGGCGGTGGTACGGCTAATCATACCACGCAGTTTTACACGCATTTATATCATGCGCTGGCACATCCAAGTGTGTTTAGTGATGTAAATGGCGAATATATTGGCGGCGATCATCAGAAACATCAATCCAAAACAGATTATTATACGGCTTATAGTAACTGGGATACGTACCGCACGCAAGGGCAGTTGCTGAGTTTGATCGCCCCAAAAGAAACGGGCGATATGATGACTTCGATGATAGATTTTGCCCAAAAATCCGGTGGCGGTTTCCCGCGCTGGGTGATGGCTGATGTGGAAACGGGTATTATGCAGGGCGATCCAACCAGTATTTTAGTGGCCAATGCTTATGCTTTTGGAGTGAAAAATTTTGATGTAAAAGAAGCGTTGCAGGTGATGCGCAAAGGTGCGGAAGTGCCCGATACCAAATCGCAGGAAGTAGAAACGCGGCCGTATCTGGCACAGTATCTATCAAATGGCTACATAAATGCTTCGATTAGTTTGGAGTATAATTCGGCTGATTTTGCAATTGGTCAGTTTATTAAGCAAACTAATGGTAATCAGCAACTCGTCCAAAAATACCTGCAACGCGCACAATACTGGAAGAATCTCTATAACCCAAAATCAGGCTGGCTAGAATCCAGAAATGCCAACGGCAGTTGGAAACGGCAGGATGAAGACTGGCGCGAAGCAGGTTATAAAAACTATTTTTGGATGGTGCCCTACAACTTAAAAGATTTAATTAATACGATAGGCGGCAAAAAAGCAGCCGAAGTACGTTTGGACAGTTTTTTTGTAAAACTGAATGCCAACTACGGCCAAACTTGGTTTGCAGCCGGCAACGAACCTGATTTTGAAGTTCCCTGGGTTTACAACTGGGCCGGTGCGCCTTATAAAACGCAGGAAACCGTACGCCGGATTATTAACGAACAATACAGCAACAAAGCCAGCGGTTTGCCGGGCAATGATGATTTGGGTGCGATGGGTGCTTGGTACGTTTTTGCCAATATTGGTTTGTACCCGATGATCCCCGGTGTTGGCGGGTTTTCGATAAACAGTCCGACTTTTCCAACGGTGAAAATTATTTTGGGTAATGGCAAAAAGCTAACTATTTCCGGAGGTTCTGAAGCCGATATCTATATCCAGAATTTAAAAGTTAACGGTAAAACTTGGGATACTACCTGGTTGCCTTATCAAACCATCAAAAACGGTGGCAGTATGGGTTACCGGTTATCTGCAACACCAGATAAAAACTGGGGAAACGTACAGCCGCCGCCTTCATTTAAGTAATGTTAATAGCAGATACTTCTTTTATCATACAAAAATTAAAAGGTGTTTTAGATAAATAATCTTCCAAACCAAAACCCGAAATTTAGCTGATAAAAGAAGTATTAAGAAATTTTTAAGAAGGACTTCAACTTTTTTAGCAGAATAAGATGTTTCAAAAACTTCCTTCTTTCATATAACAAAAACTGCTTTTTGCAGCCGAATAAACTGCTATATTGTACCGCTGAATTATAAACCAAGTTTTTGTTTTGATGGACACTAAGCCAGCGTTGATCTCCCGGAACCATGCCGTGGTTTTCATTTTTGTGGTGGTGCTTTTTATGCTTTGGGGCGTTGCCATTACGATGGGCGATGTACTGAACAAGCATTTTCAGAATGTGTTACATATCTCCAAATCAGCTTCCGGTTTGGTGCAGCTTTCCATATTTGGTGCTTACGCGGTAATGGGCATTCCGGCAGGTATGTTTATGCGGAAATTTGGCTATAAAAGTGGTGTGCTGCTGGGTTTGGCTTTTTATGCAGCAGGCGCGTTTTTGTTCGTTCCAGCTGCAAACGAAGCTTCTTTTGGGTTGTTTCGGATTGCCCTTTTTATTCTGGCCTGTGGTTTGGCTACGCTGGAAACCGTTGCCCATCCACTGGTTGCCGTGCTGGGTGATGAGAAAACCAGCGATCAACGCATGAACTTTGCTCAGGCATTTAACAGTTTAGGCGGAATAATTGGTCCGTTACTTGGTAGTTATTTTATTCTTCGAAGCGATCAGGAACACATTAATGATCTGATTTCTGTAAAAAATCTGTACCTGAGTATTGGCGTAGTAATCAGTGTGATCGCTGTTCTTTTTTCATTCTTGAAAATAAATGTAACCGAAAACCCGGCAATTACCATCTCTGCAGATACTTATGCAACAGCCGGAAGAAATCATTCAAACAAAAACCTGTTCCGAAAAAAGCATTTCGTTTTTGCCGTGATTGCACAATTTTTTAACGTAGCAGCACAGGGAGGCACGTGGGCTTATTTTATCAATTACGGACATGAAGTGATGCATTTTTCTGATTCAAAATCTGCTTATTACTTTGCATTTAGTATTTTTTTAATGATGATTGGCCGTTTTTCCGGTACGTTTATCATGCGGTTTGTGAAGCCGCAATTACTGTTAGCTATATTTACTGCTGCAAACGTGCTTATGTGTTTAATAGTTGCGCAGGCTGATGGCTGGTTTTCGTTTGTTTCGCTGCTGATGATTAATTTCTTTTTCAGCATAATGTTCCCCACCATTTTTAGTTTAGGCTTAAAAGATTTAGGATCTAAAACCCAGCAGGCATCATCTTTTATTGTGATGGGTGTTGTTGGCGGAGCTGTTTTTCCGCCATTGATGGGTTTAATTGCTAACCATAATGTTGCACAGGCTTATTATTTGCCAATCATTTGTTACGTAGTTATATTTACTTTCGCCATAAGCTATACAGCATTCAGAACCGAACAAAAAACTGTTCTGCAACATTAATCAATCCAAGAATATATTTAATTTGATGTATTTAAGGTGATGCTTCTTTTATCAGCATAAATTTATGGTAGTAAAAACAGCAATAGTGGCAATCAATTAAATAGTAGCACTCTTTATGTTCCTTAATTTAAAATCAACGTGAAAAAAAGGTTATCCATTGTAGATATTGCCAGAGAATTAAACATATCCAAAACTACTATTTCGTTCATTTTAAATGGTTTAGCTCAGGAAAAACGGATTGGCGATGAACTTACTCAAAAAGTATTGAAATATGTGGAAGAAGTTGGCTACAAACCAAATTCGCTGGCAAAAAGCCTGCGTACCGGCAAATCAAATACAATAGGTTTAATGGTTGAGGATATTTCCAATCCTTTTTTCGCCAACATTGCACGCCTGATTGAAGATAAAGCTTACGAAAACGGGTTTAAATTAACTTACTGTAGCACCGATAATAAAACTGAAAAAACCAGAGACATGCTGCAAATGTTCCGTGAACGGCATGTGGATGGCTACATTATTGCACCGCCGGAAGGCATTGAAGAGGAAATTTCGCAACTGATTAATGAAGGATTCCCTGTTGTTCTCTTTGATCGATACCTGACCAATGTAACCACAGATTACGTGGTGGTAGATAATTTTTTCAGCACTTATAATGCCACAAAGCATTTAATCAATCAAAATAAATATAAAAACATTGCTTTTATAAGTTTTACTTCTGCACAAGCGCAGTTGCAACAACGTTTGTTAGGCTATAAGATGGCCATGAACGAATCTAAAATGAAATGCTATATTAAAGAAATTATTTACCAAGCCGATGTTTCTTTAATCATCAAACCTATCTTGTCTTTTTTAAAAAAAAATACGTTCATTGATGCTGTAATATTCGGTACAAACCATTTGGGTGCTTGCGGTTTACGGGTAATTAAAGAGCTTGGATTATCAGTTCCGGATGATATTGCTGTGATTTCTTTTGATGATTACGAAGTATTTCAGCTTCATAGTCCGCCAGTTACAGCCATTGCACAACCGATTGATAAAATTGCTGATGAAATTATTTCGTTGATGGTAAAACGATTAAGGCAGCCACAACTTCAAAAAACTAAAGTAGAAGCAATTACTTTACCAACAGAATTATTTGTTAGAAAATCTTCGATAAGAAGTTAAACAGTTTAATAGATTATTTAGCTTGTTTACAAGTTGTAGAAGGTTTCCCACTCAGAAAGCTTCTTTTTAATATCAATATCATCGGTGTATTCTATAAGTTGGTAAAATTCCTTCTTATTGGTCAGGTGCGAGCGTTCGCTTTGCCGTTCAAGTAGGGACTGGCAGCTTTAATGAAACATGCCTCATGTTAGGTCTTTACAATGCCAGTGGAACTTTGCCTGAAACTCGTGGCCGTTATCAGTTTGCATAGTATGTATGCGAAAAGGAAAGCGGTCATTAGCGTAATACATAAAATCTACGGCACAGGGCTGGTTATGTTTATCATATATCTTTAAAGCCCTTGCCCGAGTAGCATCATCTATAGCGGTATATTCAATCGTTTAACGGTTGCACCAGAGTTATTTTTAAAAATCAGAACTTAACATCTACCTGAATGCGGTGTCCCGGCACCTGCTTTTGGTAACGCTTAAACTCCTTCATTGAGCGTTTCCGCTGGTTCTGCGGCAGCTTATTCATGTCGTTCCGTTTCAGGACATAATAAACTGCTCCTGAAGAAATGCGGATGTCATGATAACGTTCCAGGTACCATTTAATACGTAATTTCCCCAAGTGATAAGTCCGGCGAAGATGAAGAATCAGCTTTTCTGTATGGTCGGGTGTCTTGAGCTTTAAGTTCTGGGGACAAGGCTTGCTATTTATCAGGACTGTTTCCCCTTCAGCTTCGTAAGCCCTTTTCCACTGGTAAAAGGGGTTTTCCCGGAAACCTTAAAGTACCTGCAGGCTTTGGTGATGTTACCGATTTCTTTTGCGTAGTTGAGGGCTTTCAGCTTTCTACGGATGTCCGAATGTGCTTTAGCATTCATGAAAATAAAACTTTGGTGAGGATAATTTATAAAGCAAATTATAATCCGTCAACCGTAGTCTTGATTTTCATAATGTCAAAAGTCTTAAATCTTGTAAAAAGGGGTTCGAATTCTTTCCCCTACGGGCTACGGGAACCAATGTCAAATCATTCAAAAAGCTGTAAATCCTCAGTTTACAGCTTTCTTTTTTTGGCAAAACCCTGTTTTATTCACCAAATCGTATAGTTCCAGTAAGTAATTCGGAGAGTCGGAAAAGTTAAGCCAATGACTCACTAGAAATCTTGGAACTTGTTGCATTATAAGATGTTAAATTACCGTACACTTTGTAACTGAGGTAGCAGCAAACTTAATTTGTTTTACATTTTAAGCTTGTTTTTATTGAATTAACTCACAGTCTGCCCTTTTATCTGAAGAAGCCCAAAAACTACAAGTCAGGGAACATCCATGTCTATACGCGCTTTACTGGATCCATCAAATTATAAACCCTCATAATAAAAACGATTAGTTGCTTTAACTAAGCTGTTTGCATCTTTTGCCTTTCGGTTAAAACACGATCACCGGACGGCCTCTTAATCCCCCGGCTGCAAGCGCCTGTTGCGCGTCGGCAACCTGTTCAGGCGCATATACTCCGGCAACTTTAAGTTCAATTTCACCGCTTTCAACCATTTCCCGCAGAAAGTCGAGCCCTTTCGTATTTTCCAGCACATCTGGTACCCAGACCAACTTAATTTGAATATCCCGCTCTTCTAAAATGTTACTAAGGCGGCGTACGGCAATATATATTCCTCCGTCACGGATTGCAGGGAAACTCTTTGTGGCCAACACCGCTGTATCAATAAGCGCATCAACTCCTTTCGGAAATTGCCGGCGAACCGCATCGGTGAAACCATCTCCGCGTTCTACAACGAAGTTAGCACCATAGCTGCGTACCAGGTCGCTTTCCTCCGTTTTTGCATCGGCGATAATGGT
>JAABUS010002232.1_pt1 | contig 37543 bp, 37 predicted proteins | sample 5560161 | NCBI WGS metagenome assembly JAABUS01 (sample SAMN10711885, study PRJNA513376) | rock metagenome | isolation source: Antarctica rocks | place: Antarctica: Victoria Land, Trio Nunatak nord | collected 2016-01-04
GCTCGCGCTCGCCATCAAGGCGCGCGGAGGGCCGGCCTACGATGCCGCCCTCGACCGCGACGGAGCCGACGATCGTGGGATCGTGGCGGGCTTCCTGTACCGGACCGATCGGGTGGAGCTGCTGCCCCCGCCGGCCGCCCACCCGGTGCTCGGCGCCAGCCCGAGCGTGACCTACCGTGGCGCGCCGGCCGCCTACAACACCCAGCAGCAGAACCCGAAGTCGCTGAACGCGACCCTGCCGGCGGACGTGGACCGCACGACGGGCACGGACGGCAACAACGTCTTCACGCGCGCTCCCCAGGTCGGGCTGTTCCGCGTGTACCGAACCGCCGTGGGCACCGGCCCCTCGGTGGACGTGAACGCGATCAGCAACCACTTCTCCAGCGGCCCGGACAGGCGCGTGGGCCAGCGACGCGAGCAGGCCGCCTACAACGCGGCAATCGCCGATGCGATCGAGGCCGCGAGCGGCACGAGCCAGCGGGTGCTCATCGGAGGCGACCTGAACGTCTACCCACGTCCGGACGATCCGTTCCCGCTGCGGCCCGGCGACACCACGGCCACGAGCGACCAGCTCGGGCCGCTCTACCGGCGCGGGCTCGTGAACCTCTACGACGTGCTCCTGGCAGAGAACCCGGCGAGCGCGTACTCCTACGTGTTCCAGGGCCAGGCGCAGGTGCTCGACCACCTGTTCGTCAATCCGTTCTACCGCGGCGACGTGCGCGCGATGCGAGCCGCCCACATCAACGCCGACTGGCCATCGGAGTTCGAGGGCGACGGGGCCCGAGGCGTAAGCGATCACGACCCCCAGGTGGCGCGCTTCGGCCTGCCGGCCCAGCCGGGCGAGTCCGGCAGCGGTCAGCCGGCGGGCGAGGACCGGCCTCCGCCGAGCACCAAGCCGCCGGCGGACTTCGGTCCCAGTGACGATCAGCAGGACTCCGAGGACGACACCCGTCCTGTGCTCCGGCGCCTGCGGGTGACTCCCCGCGGCGTGCGGCGACGTGGACGCGCCGTAGCCTACCGGCTCTCGGAGAACGCGACGGTGGCTTTCGCCCTCGAACGCGTCCTGCCGGGACGACGATCGCGCGGGCGCTGCGTGGCTCCGCAAACGGCGGCTGGTGGCAAGCGCTGTGTTCGCTACCAGCCGGTTGGAGACCTGGCGAGCGCGCGCGGAAGGGCGGGACGCACGAATCGGGTGGCGCTCGGGTCGATCATCGGCAACGCGCCGAGCGGTCTCTACCGCCTCCTCGCCGTCGCCACCGACGGGTCCGGTAACGCCTCGCGAGTGCGCACGATCCGGTTTCGCATCCGGTGAGCCCTACGGCCGGCGGCCCCAGCGCGCCGAAACGCCGACGCCTTATCCATCTGTACCCAATCCGGTAACGCGACCTTCACCCGACTATCACGCAATTTGACGATGGGTGGGGCGCGCGACCTTAGCGTCCCCGGCCGTTCGGGGAACCGGGAGAAAACTCTGTGAGTTCGTTTTCTGACAGGGGTGGTCGACCAAGGGTCGGCGGAGATCAAGCAGTCTCAGACAGCCGGCGACGGAGGGTCCACAGCTCCCGACGCGCCGGTCAGCGGAAGGCTGCTCGGCGCGACGCGCCGCAAACTTCATCCGCGGGATCGCCGCAGCCGGCGCGAGCACCGCCACGGCGGTCGCCCTCGAGCGCACCGGCATGGTCGATCTCTTCGCCGAGGACGCCAAGCGGCTCGTGCCAGCACGCCGTTCTCCGAGTTCAACGCCATCGCCGCCTCGTCGGCCGACGTATTCGAGGTGCCCGAGGGCTTCTTGCCTCAGCGGCTCATCAGCTACAAGGACACCTTCCAGAACGACCGAGGCGACACCTTCACCTTCGGCTACAACAACGACTGGCTGGGCTACTTCCCCCTCAACGGCAGCGAGGAGGGCGTGCTCTTCGTGAACCACGAGTACCCGGACCCCTTCTTCCAGCACGGCTACAAGAAGACCGACGTCAACCCCGGCAGGCACACCGAGAGCCCGGCCGACGTCCAGGCCGAGCAGGATGCGGTCGGCAACTCGATCGTGCACGTGAAGCGCAGCGCCGACGGCACGTGTGCGGTGGTCTCTCCCTCGCCCTACAACCGGCGCATCTACGGCGACCGCCCCAACCTCGAGTTCACCGGGCCGCTGCGCGGTGCGCCCGGAGTCGGCACGTCGGCCCGCGGGGCCGTGGGCAACTGCAGCGGCGTGTACGCCCCGTGGGGCACGGCCCTCTCGTGTGAGGAGAACTACGACGGATACGGGGTCGCGCTCGGTACTCGCGACTTCTATTACGGCTGGCCGCAGAACGGCGGCCAGCCCGAGGACGCCGACTACGAGTTCAAGAACAACAAGAAGTACGGCTGGGTGGTCGAGCACGACCCCTACGACCCCGACTTCACGCCCCGTAAGCACACGGCGCTCGGTCGCTTCCGCCATGAGAACGGCCTTCCGGCACGTTCCCGGGCACAAGTTCGTCCTCTACATGGGAGACGACGCCAACGACCAGTGCGTCTACAAGTTCGTCTCCGACATCGGCTTCAAGCCGGGCGCCAACAACAATGGGCGAATCCTCGAGTCGGGCACGCTGTACGTGGCCCGCTTCCAGCCGGGGGGCCGTAGGACCTTTCGCGACGCGGGGCGACACCGTGCCGACCTCGCCGACCTCGGGCTCGGGCCAGTGGGTCGAGGTGCTCGACTCCGAGCTCGACGACCTGCGGCTGAAGCTCTCGGGCCTCGACGTCTCGGCTACGGGCGCCAGCTCCCGGCGCCCTCCGAACAACCAGGGTGTGGACAACAACGACCCGGCCTACTCCGGCCGCTTCAACCGCGAGATCATGTCCAACGGCACGCTGGTCAACGAGTTCGACCAGTTCTTCGCCACCAACCGGCCCGAGGACATCGAGGTCGCCGAGGACGGCACGATCTACGTGGCCCTCACCAGCAACACGAGCAGCACCACGGGCCAGCAGCCCGCGGTGCAGACCCCCTCGGCCAACGACCAGCACGGATCGGTGCGCAGGATGCAGGAGAACGACAACGCCAACCCGGACGCCTCACTTGCCTTCACCTGGGCGGATTACGCGGCCGGGGGCCCGCGCGGTGGAACCGATCCGCCGGGGCCTCGAGGTCTCGGTGCTGGTCGACGAAGGGGTGTCGGTACGCTTCCAGCTCGTCGGCCGCTCGGCGGCCGAACGCAAGCTCCGCGGCGCGCGCAGGTCAGCGCGGCCGCGCAAGGTTGCGCTTGCCGTTGCCACGACCCGCAAGCTGCCTTCGGCGGGCCTTGCCGAGGCGCGGCTCAAGCCCAGCGCCAAGATCAGGCTTCTGCTGGCCCGTCGCCGTTCGGCCAACGGACAGGTCATCGCCGTGGCGACAGATGCGGCGGGCAACAAGAGGACGGCTCGCCGGTCGGTCAAGATCGGCTAGGCCGAGGAGGGCCAGGACGGTGTTGCTGCCCGCCCTGGCCCTCGGCTCGGCTCAGTCGTTGGGCGCCCCGTCGTGGGCTGCCCAGTCTTTCCTTCGTTCAGCGCCCCAGCCTGCCTTCGTTCAGCGTGCCTTGCTCGAGCCGTCGGCACGCCTGGCGAGCCTCCGGTCAGCGGGTGGACCGGGCCTCGGCCGCGGTATCGGGGTTGTCGGAGAAGAGCCCGTCCACCCCCAGCTCGTAGAACTGCTCGTACTCGGCGAGAACGTTCCCGTACGCCGCGGGATCGGGACCCGATCGCAGCTCGGTTGGCAGGAAGGCGTTTTCGTTGCGGAACGTGTAGGGATGCACCAGAAGACCGGCGCGGTGGGCGTCGTCGACGAAGCTCGTAGGCGCCAGGGAGGCCCCCGCGGAGTCGCGGGGGACGATGTAGTCCTTCGAGGGGCCGACGCCGTCCGCGTACCTGGATATCTCGCGAAGGCCGGCGCGGGTCGCGAGGTCGGCGTAGGTCCTGCTATCGCCGGCTTCCACAAAGTCGAAGGGCCGGCTGGTCTTCGAGCCCAGGAGTTGGACCAGTTTCGTGTCGATCCTGCGGTCGAGCGCCCGGAGGTTGCGGGTCTCGAAGGACTGCACGAAGACCTTTGACCGTTCGCGGTCGAGTCCGTTGTCGCGCAACACCCGCACCAGCGGCCGCTCGAGCGGCAGACCGATCGAGCGGAAGTAGGTGGGATGCTTGGTCTCGGGGTAGATCCCGATCTCGCGACCCAGCTCGCGAGACAGACGACGGGTCAGCTGGATGACCTCCTCGAGTGTCGGGATCTCGTATCGGCCGTCGTAGATCGTGTTGCGCTGGCGGAGCTGCGGGATGCGCTCCTTGGCGCGCAGCGTCTTCAGCTCGGCGAGGGTGAAGTCCTCCGTGAACCACCCGGTGAGCGACACGCCGTCGATCACCTTGGTCGTCTTGCGATCCGCGAACTCCGGGTGGGAGGCCACGTCGGTGGTCTGTGAGATCTCGTTCTCGTGTCGGACCACCAGCACGCCATCCTTCGTGGACACCAAGTCGGGCTCGACGTAGTCGGCACCCATGCGAGCGCCGAGCTCATAAGCCGCGAGCGTGTGTTCGGGCCGGTAGCCCGAGGCGCCGCGATGGGCGATCACGAGCGGCTCGCCGTCGACTGCGGGCCTGAATATCGGCCGGCTGCTCTCGCCGCCCGCCAGCGAGCTGGCGACGACGGAGCCGGCGATCACCAGGGCGGTGAGGGCTGTGGCGGTGATGAGGCGGGCGTGAAGGCGGAAGCTAGTCATGGCGCGGCATCCAACCCGCTCCCACACCCCCAGACGTTACGTACCCGTCACGAACTTGTGTCGATTGCCGCCATGACACGGCGGTTGTGGCGGTGTGCCATTCGCGGGGGCGTGCCATCGCCCGGGTGCCGTTCGCGGCCCTACGTTGCCGTGGGCAGGCGGGCGTCGAGCACGATGTCGACCGTGTCGCGCACCTTCAGCGCGCCCATCAGGCCACGGTAGGGCTTGATGCCCCAGTCGCTCTGGGTTAGCTCGATCGTGCCTGCGACCGCGCCGTCGTCGCCCACATCGAGCTCGAAGACCGCGGGCCGCGAGTTGCCCGCCATCGCCAGCTCACCTTCGACGCGCAGCCGGCCCGACCCGTCGAGGCTCGCCGCGCTCGACCGGAACGTGATCGGGTCCGACCCGAGCACCTTTTGACCTATCGACTTGCGGATGTCAGCGCGGTCCTTGTCGGTGAGTGGCTTGGCGCCGCCCACGCCATCGCGAACCTCAAACGAGTCAGGATCGGCGTCCAGCGCGACGCTACGCGGAGCGCCGTCCTCGCCCACATCGACGGTAGCCTTCCAGCGGGTCACATCAATCACGAGGTCGTGGCCAGCCTTGGCGGCAAGGCCCTCGCAGTAGGTCTTGACCGTGAGCGTCGAGCCGTCCGGTTCTACTGTGTGCGTTCCAGGATTGAGCGGCATGAGCGCGGACCCTAAAGGCCCCCTGAGCAGGCTCCGCGCACCCGCTGACCCGCACCCTCCTAGGCGGCTCCCGGTGGCGCTGGGACCAGGAACTTTCCTCTCACTCCACGAGCCTCACCTCGAAAGCATCGAGCTCCAGCGTGCCCGCCCCTCCGAGCAGCCCGAGGATCTTGGCCACGTAGGCCCGGGTCTCAGCGTAGGGTGGGATGCCACCGTAGCGCTCGACTGCGCCAGCCCCCGCGTTGTACCCGGCGAGCGCGAGCGAGACGTTCCCGTCGAACTGCTTGAGCATGTCGCTCATGAGCCGGGCCTGGGCATCGATGGCCTTTTCCGCGTCGAAGGGATCGGCGAGCCCGTAGGCGTGGGCAGTGCCGGGCATGAACTGGGCGATCCCCTGTGCCCCTCCCGGGCTCTCGGCAAAGGGATTGAAGTTCGACTCCGCGTAGAGCTGTGCCGCCAGCAGGTCCATCGGCACGTTCCAGCGCAGCGCCGCGCGGGCAATCGGGTCGTGAAAGCGGGGCGGCACGAAGCTCGGCAGCCCGTGCCGGATCCGCCCGTGGTCTCCACCGGGCGGCTCCCAGGAGCCTCGCTCGTACTGCGCCGGATGCTGGCGGTCGCGCGGATTGGCTCCGAACCCGTAGTGCCAGGGCTCCCAGGCGTAGCGGTGGATGAAGCCAAAGGCGCGAGCGTTGGCCGCCAGCCACGCGTACGCGCCGGGGGGGCCGAGGTCGAGCTCGGTGGCGTAGCGGTGCAGGCTCGTGCCCGGCGGCGCGACCCACTTGGGGTTCGGGTTGGCCGCGAACAGGCGCGCCTGCTCCGCGTCAGAGCGGAAGGCGGAGGTGATCGAGAGGGCGAGGCCGTCCCGGCGGGCGGCCGCGGCCATGCGATCGAAGGCCGCCGCGACGTCGGGGCGCATCGACTTGCCCATCCGGTAGGCGAGCGGTCCGTCATAGCCCCCGCCGCTGCCGAAGGCGGGCCCGCCGAGAGCGTTGCCCAGCGAGGGGGCCAGCTCCGCCGCCGCCTGCGCACGCACGCTGACATTGCGGGTCCGCTCGCCGGCGTCTCCCACGTCGACCGCCACCTCGCCCCGAGCCCTCACCTGCACGCGGACCGGCGCAAACCCGGCCCCGAAGGTGACATCGCCGGGGTGCAGCTTCACACCGTTGCGCGCGCCGCCACGCAGCGCGGCCCGCCGCGCGCGGGCCAGGTAGGCGGCCGTCGAGAGGTGGCGCGGATTGGGCAACCCGTTCTCGAGGACCGGCGGCTCGAACAGCCGCGGGTAGTCGTCGCGCATCGAGAGCGCCGCCGACATCGCGGCCAGGTCAGCACCACGCTGGTGTGCGCTTCGCCCGCCGAGCGCCTGCCCCAACCCCACCAGAAACAGTGACCCCACCAGCAGCGCGGCCACCATCCCCAGTACCAACACCAGCGCCTGGCCGGACTCCGAGCGGATGCGCGCGGTGCGGGAAACCATCGGCCACGACCCTGCCGAGGGGAGCGCTACAGCTCAAGGCACGCCAGTGACAACTGTGCGACATCCCGCGCGCGTAGTCGCCTGGCCAAGCTACGTGCGTGCGAACCTACGCCCTCAGCTGCTCGAGGATCGTCGGGTCCTTAATGTCGCGGTCTCGGCCCAGCATCAGAACCTTGGCGAGCACCTCGGCGCTCTTGGGGTCATCGTCGGCGAAGGGCAAGAAGACGCGGCCGCGCTGCTGGGAGTGAACCGGCACGATGCAGACCGATCCACCGGGGAGCCGATGCACGGTCGCGGAGCCGAGGTGCACCGCGTAGGTGCCTATCTCCCCGGTGACGATCGCCCGCGGGCGATCGTCACCGATGCAGACCAAAGGTCTGGAGCCGATCCGGATGCTTGTGGACCAAGTAGCCCCAGGTCGGTCGCCGGCCGGTGGTCGGTGGTGATCTTCAGCAGGATCGACCCGCGAGGCTACAGTCGGACCCGCGGGCCGCGCCTTTGCCTTGTGGACCTTGTGGACCTTCTTTCACTCGCGGGCGCGCGAGGCGCGAAGCTGCGTGTAGGCACTTGTGAGCGCGGTTCGCATCGGCCGGATGTCCTGGTGGACGGTGGAGAGCAGGTATCCGCCCTGGATCGCGGCCAGCGTGGCCTCGGCAAGGGCCGCAGGTCGGGCCGAGCGATCAAGCGCGCCGCTTGACTTCATGGACGCGAGCCCTTCGGCGAGGGCGCTCTCCAAGCGTGAGAACGCATCGTCTACGCGCCCTCGCATGTCAGCGTCGGCGGCACTCAGCTCGACCGCGAGTGACCCGACGGGGCAACCCTTGAACCGGCGTTGCTCCTGGCCCTCCAGCAACACGTCGAACCAGGCCCGTATGCCGCTCCAGGTGTCCAGCCGGAACTCTTCGAGCTCGCCCAGAACGGCAACGAGCTGATGCTCCAGGACCGACGCCACAAGGTCATCCTTGTCGGAGAAGTAGTGGTAGAACTGGCTCTTGCCGGCGCCCGAGGCGGCGAGCACGTCCTCCACGCCCGTCCCGCGCACGCCGCGGTCGTACATCAGCGCCGCGGCCGCGCTGATGATCGCCTCCTTGCGCCCTTTTCCTCGCGCCGTCTTGGGCTCTACCACGTCGCTCTCCGCGCTCGCATCACCATGTCGTCAAGCGGTCGACTGTACCGTCCAGTACACTCTCGCCGAGATGCACGCTACGCCGGATAGGGGGGTCAGTCGTGGTACGTGAGTACGGGAAGGTCGTAGGAGTCACCGTCTTGTTGATCGGGATCGTCGGGCTCGCGCTGGGGCAGAAGTCGCTGTTCGGAGCTTTGAACATCGACCTCGCGGAGGACATCATCCATCTCGTCACCGGCGGGTTGCTCGCTTACGTCGGCTTCGCCAAGCGCGACAGCGGCCTGGCGCGCACGGTGGTCGGAGGGATCGGGGTCGTGTACCTGCTCGTCGGCGCGATCAGCTTTGCCGAACCTAACCCGCTCGGTTTCTTCCCAAGCGAGTACAGCGTGCTCGACAACCTCATCCACGTCACGCTCGGCATTCTCGCGATCGCGGTGGCATGGCTCCTGCCAAGCGGCGACCGAACAAGCGCCAGGGCGGCGTAGAGCTCATGCCTGTGACCACCACACCCTCCCTGGCCAAGGGAGCCCTCGCGGGGCTGATCGGCACCGCGGCCATGACCGCCGCGCAGAAGGCGGAGATGCGCGTGAGCGGTCGCCAGCCCTCGCTGGTGCCCGGCCACGTCGCGTCAAAGCTGATGAGGCTGACGCCTGACGACGATGAGGCGCTGTCGCGCATATCGATTCGCATGCACTGGGCGCACGGGATGACCATGGGCACCGTCCGGGCGTTGATCGGCCGGACGGGCCTGGAGGGTCCGACCGCGGCAGCGGCGCACTTCGCTGTGATGTGGAGCGGTGACGTGATGCTCTACAAGGTTCTCGGTATCGCGTCATGGCCCTGGCAGTGGAGCCTCGAGGAGCTCGCGCCGGACGTGCTTCACAAGGGCATCTACGCGGCAGCGACGGGCGCCGCGTATGACCGTTTGAGCTGATCGCCGGCACGCCGGTCGTCGCTTGTTCGGGGCGAAGGCGCTATCGCGAGCAATCCAGTAGCGTAGGCGTTCGAGGTGGGTCCGTTTCGACATCCGGTCGTGGACTCGCCCCAACCGCGTTCGGACGGCCTCGGCGGCTCGCTGGACGAAGACATCCACCTGCTGGGTGACCTGCTCGAAGAAACGATCGAGGAGGCCAGCGGCTCGTCCGCGCTCGCTCTCGAGGAGCGGGCCCATTCGCTCGCGCAATCTTTCCGCGCCGGTCACGAGGGAGCCGGGGATGAGCTTGCCGCCCTCGCCGCCGACATGTCGCTCGTTGACGCCGAGGCGCTGATCCGTGCCTTCACGAAGTACTTCCAGCTCGTCAACCTGGCCGAGGACAATGATCGCGTCAGGCGGCTGAGAACGGAAGAGGCGAAGCAAGCGCCCGGTCCCCGGCCGGGATCGCTGCGTGAGGCGGTTCACACGCTGCGCGAGCGTGGCGTCGACGCGCAGAAGCTCCAAGAGCTCCTGTCGAGGGCGGAAGTGACGCACGTGCTGACCGCGCACCCGACCGAGGCCCGGCGACGCAGGACGGTCGAGAAGCTGATGCGCATCTTCGCGGGCATCCGCGACCTTGACGAGCGGAGCGCGCCGCCAGACGAGGAGCGCGCGACGCGCGAGCAGATCGCCGCGGCGATCCAGGAGCTGTGGTCCTCGGACGACACCCGGGGGGTGGCGCCTTCGGTGCGCGAGGAGGTGGTCGGCGGACTCGCCTACTTCCACGCGACGCTGGGCCGAGTCGTTCCGCTCCTCTACCGGGAGCTCGAGGCGGCCATCGCCGAGGCCTACCCCGAGGACGCGATCACGGCTCCCTCGCTGCTCTCGTTCGGCTCCTGGATCGGCGGCGACCGGGACGGGAACCCGAATGTCACGGCGGCGGTGACGGTCGAGACGCTCGACCTCATGCGCGACGCCTGTCTGAGCTTTCTGGAGGAGCGCGTGGCCCTGCTCGCCCCGCAAATGTCGATGTCGCGGCGGGTGACCGGCGAGGTGCCACTCCTCGAACCGCTGCTCGCACACCTCGGAGCGTGCTACCCCGAGCCCGCCGCCGAGATCGAAAGACGCCATCCATACGAGCCCTATCGCCAAGTGCTCACCCTCATGGCCGAGCGCCTCCGCGCCACGCGCCGGACCGAGCCGGACGGCTACGCCGGACCGGGCGAACTGCTCGAGGACCTGCGGCTGCTCGAGCGCTCGCTGCGTGAGCAGGGCCAGCAGCTGATCGCCTCCGGTGACCTGCGCGACCTCATCCGCCAGGCCGAGGTCTTCGGCTTCCACTTCGCCCGCCTGGACATCCGCGAGCATGCGGACCGCCACCGGGCGGCGGTCGCCGAGGCGCTCGCGCAGGCGGAGGTCACTGATCGCTACGCCGAGCTCGACGGGCCGGATCGCCTATCCCTGCTCGAGCGAGAGATCGCGGCTCGCCGCCCGCTCGTCCCGAGTGACCTGAGCGGCTTCTCCGAGCAGTCGCGTGGCGTCATCGAGACGCTGCGCGCTCTCGATGACGCCCTGCGCGGCCGGCACGCTGGAGCGATCCGGAGCTACATCGTGTCCGGGACGAGCGGGCCCTGCGATCTGATGGAGCTGCTTCTGTTGATGAAGGAGAGCGGGCTCGCAGGCGTCGGCGGCGAAGCGGCGATGCTGCGCATCGTGCCGCTCTTCGAGGCCGGCGAAACGCTGGCGGGCGCAGCCGAAATGTTAGCCCGGCTCCTGGACGTCCCCGTCTACCGCAACGCGCTCGCCGCGGTGGACGATACCCAGGAGATCATGATCGGCTACTCCGACTCCAACAAGGACGTGGGGTACCTGGCGTCGTGTTGGGCGGCTTACACGGCGCAGTCCCAGCTGGCGTCTGTCCTGCACGAGGGGGGAATCGAACCGACCTTCTTCCACGGGCGCGGGGGGGCGGTCGGCCGCGGGGGCGGCCCGAGCAACGAGGCCATATTCGCGCAGCCGCCGGACACGGTGGGCGGCCGCATCAAGGTGACCGACCAGGGCGAAGTCGTATCGGTCAAGTACTCGACCACGCAGATAGCCCATCGCGAGCTCGAGCTGACGGCGAGCGCCGTGCTCCTCTCGACGCTCGCCGCGGCGCCGCTGCCGCCTCCGGACACTCTCCGGTCGTTCGAGGCAGCGATGGAGCAGATGACCATCCGCTCGGCGAATGCGTATCGCGAGCTCGTGCACGAGGATCCCGACTTCGTCGCCTTCTTCTACGGCGCCACGCCCATCACCGAGATCACCAGCCTGCGCCTTGGCTCTCGACCCGCGAAGCGCGGCGAGCAGGCGGGAGTCGCGGACCTTCGCGCCATTCCCTGGGTCTTCTCGTGGACCCAGGCCAGGATCATCCTCCCCGGTTGGTACGGCCTGGGCAGCGCCCTGACGGCGGCGCGGCAGGACGTCGGCCTGGACTTCCTCCGCGAGATGCGGCGATCGTGGCCGTTCTTCGCCGGGCTGCTCGGGAACGCTGAGATGGCCCTGGCCAAGGCCGACCTGCGCATCGCAGAGAGGTACGCTGCGCTCGTGGCCGACGAGGAGGCGCGCGAGCGGATCTGGGGCCGGATCAGGGAGGAGTACGCGGACACGGTGCGCGAGCTGCTGGCCGTCACCGAGCAGGAGCGCATACTCGACGGCCAGCCTGTCCTTCAGGAGTCCTTGGAGCGGCGCGACCCCTACATCGACCCGTTGTCGTTCATCCAGTCGGAGCTCATGCAGCGGGCGCGCGCCGGCGAGGACGACGACCAGATCGCCCGCACGATCTCTCTCGCGATCAACGGGATCGCCGGGGGACTGCGGAGCACGGGCTGAGCGTGCGGCGGAGACTCGAATGACCTCGCCGCCTTCGGAAGGTGACGCCGAGATCACCCGCGTCGCGATCGTCAACCGCGGTGAGGCGGCGGTGCGGCTGATCCGGGCGGTGCGCGAGCTCAACGCCGAGTTCGGATGGGGGATTCGCACGATCGCGCTCCACACCGAAGCCGAGCGCCGGGCGATGTTCGTACGTGAGGCCGACGAGGCCGTGGTGATCGGCGCCGACGGCGACACAGCCCCCTACCTCGACCACGGCGAGCTCGAGCGGGCACTGCGCGAGAGCCGCGCCGACGCGGCTTGGGTCGGCTGGGGCTTCGTCTCCGAGGATCCCGACTTCGCCGAGCTGTGCGAGCGCCTGGACGTGGCCTTTGTCGGCCCGCCGCCCGAGGTCATGCGCCGCCTGGGCGACAAGATCGGGGCCAAGCTGCTCGCCGAGGAGGCGGGCGTGCCGGTGGCCGCGTGGAGCGGCGGGGCGGTGGAGACGGTCGACGAAGCGATCGAGCACGCGGGGACGATCGGCTATCCGGTGATGGTCAAGGCCGCCGCCGGGGGCGGCGGGCGAGGCATCCGCGTGGCCGCCTCCGAGGACGAGCTCGCGGAGGCGTTCGAGGGCGCGCAGGCCGAGGCGCAGCGCTCGTTCGCCGACGCGACGATCTTCATCGAGCGTCTGGTCGGGGGTGCTCATCACGTAGAGGTCCAGGTGATCGCCGACAACCACGGCGCGGTCTGGGCAGCGGGCGTGCGCGACTGCTCGATCCAGCGGCGCAACCAGAAGCTGATCGAGGAGTCGAGCTCTCCCGCCCTGAGCACCGAGCAGGAGGACGAACTGCGCGCCGCGGCCGTCAAGCTGGCCCGTCATGCCGGCTACCGCAGTGCCGGGACCGTCGAGTTCCTCTATCAGCCCGACGAGGAGGCCTTCTCATTCCTCGAGGTCAACCCGCGGCTTCAGGTCGAACATCCCGTGACCGAGATGACGACCGGGCTCGACCTGGTCAAGCTCCAGCTGCACATGGCCCGCGGCGGGCACCTGGAGGGTGAGCCGCCGCCCACGTCGGGTCACGCGATCGAGGCCCGGCTCAACGCCGAGGACCCCGAACGAGACTTCGCCCCCGCCCCCGGGACCGTCGAGCTGCTCAGGCTGCCCTCCGGGCCGGGGGTGAGAGTCGAGACGGGCCTCGCCGAGGGCGAGACGATTCCCGCCGAGTACGACTCGATGGTCGCAAAGGTCATCGGCTGGGGCTCCGACCGCGCGGAGGCGAGGGCGCGGCTCGCGCGCGCTCTCTCGGAGACCACCGTGGTCGTACGTGGGGGCACGACGAACAAGTCCCTCCTGCTCGATCTGCTCGACCGCCCGGAGATGGTCGGCGGCACCATCGACACGGGCTGGCTCGACAACCTGGTGGCCGACGGCGGCCACATTCTCACGTGCCACGCCGATGTCGCCGTGCTCGCCGCGGCAGTCGAGACCTACGACGCCGAGCAGGAGTTCGAGCGTCGCGCCTTCTATGCCGCCGCCGGCCGCGGCCGGCCCCAGGCGAGACAGGAGATCGGCTGGGCGGTCGAGCTGCGCCACCGCGGGGAGACCTACGAGCTGGCGGTCGCCCATACGGGTCCGGGCCGCTACAGGGTGGAGGTCGACGGCTCGACCATCGACGTGGAGGTCGAGCCCCTGCGCCGCTTCGGGCGCCGGCTTTCGATCGCAGGCAAGGAGTTCAGGGTCGATTCGGTCACCCACGGAGCGGATCACCTCATGGAGGTCGAGGGGGTCACCCACCGCGTGTCCCGCGATGAGGGGGGCGTGATCCGGGCCCCGGCGCCGGCGCTGGTCGTGGCCATTCCCGTGACGGTCGGTGACGACGTGGAGGCCGGGTCACCGGTCGCGGTCTTGGAGGCGATGAAGATGGAGACCACGATCGTGGCCACGCACACCGGGAGGGTGCGAGCGGTCACGGCTTCGGCCAGCGACCACATCGAGGCCGGGGCGCCGCTGCTGAGCGTGGAGCCCCTGGACATAGAGGACGAAGCGGCGCCCGACGCCGAGCGGATCGGCTTCGAGGAGCTGGTGAGCGCCGGCGACTCCAGCGCCCGCCGGCGCGTGCGCGAGCACCTGGATGCCATGCGCAGCCTGATCATGGGCTTCGACGTAGACGTGAAGGAAGCCCGCCGGCTCGTCGCCGAGTTCGAAGGGGCGCGCGACCAGCTGCCCGCCGACGACCCCGAGGTGCTCGACGGCGAGCTCGAGATCCTCACGATCTTCGCCGATCTGGCCGAGCTCTCCCGCAACTGGCCGACCACCGAGCGCGAGGAGGTCGAGGACGAGGAGGAGGGCGAACGGGTCCGCAGTCCGCGCGAGCACTTCCGGGCCTACCTCCACTCGCTCGACCTCGAACGCGAGGGCCTGCCCGAGACCTTCCGCGCCAGGCTCACACGCGCGCTCGCGCGTTACGGCGTGCACGACCTCGACACCGGGCCCGAGCTCGAGGAGGCGGTCCACCGGATCTTTCTCGGCCAGCAGCGCGCGGCGTCACAGGTGCCCGCTGTGATGGCGCTGCTCGACCGGCGCCTCGAGCACGCCGACGCGCTGCCAGACGCACGGAGGGACGAGCTCCACGAGACCCTCGACCGGCTGATCGTCGCGGCGCAGCTGCGCCATCCGGTGGTGGGAGAGCTGGCCCGCAGCGTGCGTTTCCGCGTGTTCGACCAGCCCGTGATCGAGGAGGCTCGCGAGCGTGTGCTCTCCGCCGCACGGGAGCAGCTCGCCCACCTGGCCGCCCATCCCGACGCCCCCGATTACAGCGAGCGCATCGAGGCACTCGTCGCGAGTCCGCAGCCGCTGATCCGGCTGTTGGCGGAGCGGATCGGCGAACGCGAGGAACACGCGGCGATGCTCGAGCTGCTCACCCGGCGCTACTACAGGGTGTACCCGCTCGAGGAGGTACAGGCGCACGAGCGCGACGGACGGCGCTTGATCACAGCGCACTACACATGCGGCGACGGACGGGTGGACCTGGTCACCACGCTCGCCGAGGGCTCGGAGCCGGCCGCCGCGGCCTCGGCCGCCGCCGCGCTCGCATCCGAGGCTTCCGCCTCGCACGTGGTGGTCGACTTCTACCTCGCTTGGAACGAGCCTCCGAGCGAGACCGACGCCATGGCCGGCGAGCTTCTCGACGCCATCGGTGCGGCGGGAATGCCCCCGGAGGTGCAGCGCGTAGCGGTAGCCGTCAGCGGCCGGGGGGGCGCCGAGGTCCACTACTTCACGTTCCGGCTGGCCGGCGACGGCTTCGAGGAGGAGCGTGTGACCCGCGAGCTTCACCCCATGGTCGCGCGGCGTCTGCACCTCTGGCGGCTCTCGGAGTTCGAGCTCACACGGTTGCCCGCGGCCGAGGATGTCCACCTCTTCCACTGCGCCGCGCGCGAGAGCTCCTCCGACGAGCGCCTGGTGGCACTGGCGGAGGTGCGTGACCTCACCCCCGTGCGTGACGCGTCCGGGCGGCTGACCGCGCTGCCCGAGGCCGAGCGCGTCCTGGCTGCATGCCTCGACAGCATCCGCCGTGTCCAGGCCGAGCGCCCGGCCAAGCGGCGCCTGCACGGTAACCAGGTGCTCCTGTTCCTGTGGCCGACCGTGGAGACGCCCCTCGACGAGATGATCGCGTTCACCCGCACGCTGGCTCCGATCACGACCGGGCTCGGCCTCGAGGAGGTCTCGATCGAGGCACGCGTCCCCGCTCCGCCCGACGGCGAGCTCCGTCAGATGGCCCTCGGCTTCTCCTACCAGCCCGGTACCGGGGTCACGCTTTCGGTTGCCGAGCCGCCGACGGAGCCCCTGGCGCCCCTCGACGAGTACGCCCAGAAGGTGCTGCGGGCGCGGCGGCGTGGGACCGTGTACCCCTACGAGCTGGTCCCGTTGCTGATGCGCGCCGACGGGACCTTCACCGAGTACGACATCGACGAGGACGGCGCACTGGTGCCCGTCGAGCGCCCCTTCGGGTGCAACAGCGCCGGGATCGTCGTCGGTGTGGTGCGCACGATCACCGACCGCTACCCCGAGGGCATGGCACGCGTGGTCCTCTTCGGCGATCCGACCAAGGCGCTCGGAGCGATCGCCGAGCCGGAGTCGGTCCGGATCATGCGCGCGCTCGACCTCGCCGAGGAGATGCAAGCGCCGGTGGAGTGGCTGGCCGTGTCGGCGGGCGCGAAGATCTCGATGGACAGCGGCTCGGAGAACATGGACTGGGTCTCACGGGTGCTGCGCCGCCTGATCACCTTCACGCAGGCCGGCGGTGAGGTCAACGTCGTCGTTGCCGGAATCAACGTCGGCGCCCAGCCCTACTGGAACGCGGAAGCGACGATGCTCCTGCACACCAGCGGCATCCTGATCATGACGCCCGACAGCGCGATGGTGCTCACCGGCAAGCAGGCGCTCGAGTACTCCGGGGGGGTCTCCGCCGAGGACAACTTCGGGATCGGCGGCTATGACCGGATCATGGGACCCAACGGCCAGGCCCAGTACTGGGCGGCCGACCTGGTGGCGGCCTGCGAGATCCTCTTCGACCACTACGAGCACTCCTACGTCGCACCCGGCGAGCGTTTCCCCCGGCGGGCGCCGACCGACGATCCCGCCGACCGCGACGTCCAGACGCATCCGCACAGCGTGCCGGACAGCGACTTCAAGAAGGTGGGCGACATCTTCTCGGCGGACACGAACCCCGAGCGCAAGAAGCCCTTCGACATCCGTACCGTGATGCGGGCCGTCGCCGACCAGGACCACCCGCCACTCGAGCGCTGGGCGGCGATGGCCGGCGCCCAGAGCGCCGTCGTGCTCGACGCCCATCTGGGCGGCCATCCCGTGACCATGCTCGGCATCGAGTCCCAGTCGCTACCTCGCAGCGGCTTCCTGCCCGCCGACGGGCCCGAGGCCTGGACGGCGGGCACGCTGTTCCCGCGGTCGTCGAAGAAGGTGGCCCGCGCGATAAACGCCGCCAGCGGAAACCGGCCGGTGGTGGTCGTGGCCAACCTCTCGGGCTTCGACGGCTCGCCGGAGTCCCTGCGCGAGCTGCAGCTCGAGTACGGGGCCGAGATCGGTCGTGCCGTGGTCAACTTCGACGGCCCGATCGTCTTCTGTGTCGTCTCGCGCTACCACGGAGGGGCCTTTGTGGTCTTCTCGGGGACGCTCAGCGACAACATGGAGGTGATAGCCGTCGAGGGCTCGTACGCCTCGGTGATCGGTGGCGCTCCGGCGGCCGCTACGGTCTTCGCGCGCGAGGTCAACGAGCGCACCGACGCCGATACCCGGGTGGCCGAGCTCAAGGAGGCGCTGGATGCAGCGGACGACGACGACCGAGCCCGGCTGGGAGCCGAGCTGGCCGAGACGAGGACGTCGGTGCGTTCGGAGAAGCTCGGGGAGGTGGCGGGCGAGTTCGACGCTGTCCACAGCGTCGAACGGGCGCTGGAAGTCGGTTCGATAGACGCCATCATCCCGGCCGCTTCACTTCGCCCGAACCTGATCGACGCCGTCGAGCGGGGCATCCAGCGGACACTGGACGCCGACAGCCGATCGAAGTCGGGCAGCTCCCCCCCGAGCGGCGCGTAGCTCGGCCTGCTACCTACTTCTGGGAGGGTCTCGAGAAGCCCCCTTGCAAGCGCACGCCACCGACCTCAGCGACGCGCCAGCTTCCGCCCTGGTCCGCGTGATCACCTACAACACCGCTGTCGGCAACCCGCAGATCACGACGCCGCAGGAGTCGTTTCTCGACCTTCCCTTCTATCAGGAGACGCTATGGGGAGAGCCCGGCGCGGCGATTCTCGCCTTGCAGGAGGTCGGGCCGGCGCAGGCGCGTGCGCTCAGCCGGCGTGCGCGCGGAGGGCCCTTCCGCGTCCTGCAGATCAGCCGCCCGGGTCAGGGCAACGCACTGGTGATTCCGGACCGCTACGAGGTGCTGCACAGCCGCCGGCGGTACTACCTGCTGAGCCACTTGCGCGGCGTGCGCGCCGGGCTGCGCGAAGGGGCCGCGAGGCGCCGACGTCCGGATCTGCGCCAGTTCGGCGAGCTCCGGATGTGGATCGAGGCGCGCCTGCGAGACCGTCTTTCGGACCGCGTCTTCACCGTGCTCAACACCCACATCTCGGCGGATTCGAGCCTCAAGCTGGCACAAGCACGCAGGATCGTCGCGGTCGCCCACGCGGCGGCGCGCCGCGGACCCGTCGTGCTCGCGGGAGACCTGAACCTGAAGCCCGGCAATCCCTCCCCCAGCGACGCCAAGGTGGCGGCCCTGCTCGCCTCCCTCCGCGATATGGGTGGTGCGACGCCTTCGCGGCGTCCGCGCATCGACTACGTTCTCGCGCTGGGCTTCGAGCCGGTGAGCTCGCGCATCTGGGAGGGCGACTCGCTGCAGCTGCCGAGGCAGCCGGACGCCGAGAGCATCAGCGACCACTACGCCGAGGACGACGTGCTTCGCTTCGCCGAACCGGGCGGGCGCACCGGCCGTACCTGACGTCCCGGCGGCAGTCGCAGGCCAAGGGGAGGCTGCGACCGGGCCGGAGCCCGTCACTGAGCCTCTGCGATCAGATCCGCCAGTGCAGCGACAGCGCGGCCGAGCTCGCCGCGCGGCTCGCGGCCGGCCAGAGCCAGCTGAGCCCCGATCCTCGACTCCGGGCACTCAGCTGCCCGGCGGCCTGACCACGGCGTCTGCTCACCCTCCTGCACCCGGTTGACCACAACCACCGGCTCAGGGCCGACGCGGGCCAGCGATTGCGCGACCACGGCCGCCAGCGCCGGCTCGGTCCCCGGACCGGCTACGAGCAGCACCCGGTCCGCGAGGGACGCCGCCGCCGGGGCATCCTGAGGATCATCGAGGTCGAGCACGAGCGGAGCCAGGTAGAGGACGGCGCCCGCGAGCGCCGCCCGATCGGCGCACTGGACGAGACAGAGGCGTCCGCAGGCACGGGTGGCGCCTCCGGCCACAGGTGCCAGCGTGCGCGCCAACCGGCCGGCGGCCGGCGCGCCCAGGGGCATAACTGCGGCGCCCGCGCCGGCGCTGACCGCACACGCGCCGCAAGGATCGCGGGCAGCCAGCTCGGCACCCAGCGCCCGGGCCACCGTCGTGGTCCCGCAGCGCGGAGCCAGCCCGACCACGGCTACCATGGGGCGCTCCTGAACAGTCGCCGGCGCCCTCGCTCGGCGCTCCATCCCCTCGGCGGGCTCGATCAGCCAGTTCGCCGCCGCGCTGAGCACGCCGGCCAGGGCCCCCCGGGCGCCGGCCGCGGGTTGCAGGCTCACGACCCCGCCACGGAGGCGTCCGCGGCGATCTCCAGCTTGCGCGCCACGACCGCGAGCGGAGACAGGGGGCGGATGCGCACACGGACGGTGCCCCCGGAGACCGACACTCGGGCGTGCACCCGCGACCAGCCCGGAAGTGCCTCACGCACCCCCGCCTCGGCGTCCGAGCCCGCGGCGAGCGCGAGCGCTCCGGCCTCGGCGGCCGTGCCGGCCAGCACGGAGGCGTAGCCGACGGCCAGCACCTGAAAGATCACGAGGCCCAGCAGTAACAACACCGGGATCGCTCCCAGCAGCTCGACGCTGGCCTGGCCGCCCTCACGGCGCCGCGGTGCGCAGCTGCGGCCCGGTCTCACCTGTCAGCCCGGCCCAGGGAGCTGGTGGCCCCAACGCTGAGGGGGCTGCGCGACCCGTCGAGCAGCAGCGGCACCTGGACCTCCACGCGCACCCCGCCCTCCTTTAGCCGCTCAACTTCGAGCCCGCGTTCGAGCGAGTCCGGAAGCGCGCTGCGCGCCGCGGCTCCCACGTCGGCGCCGACCGCGTCGGCGCGCGCGCCCGCGCGCGCGGCATGGGCAGACAGCCAGGCCGCGTGCCCCGCCAGAGCGAACTGCCAGCAGACGGCACCCACCAGGAGGACGAGGGGCAGCACGGCCACCAGCTCCACGCTGGCTTGACCGGCCTCCGAGCGAAGGCGATGGGTCCGCAGCCACATGTGTAGACCATCGCTCCCCCGCAGTGCCAGGACAACACGCGACGGTTACGACTACGTCAAGTGACTGCGACGAAGCCGTGCGTCAGGGCACCGACGCGCGATCTGAGGCTCCCTAAGCGCTGCGGTACTGAGTCCACACCCAGTAGACGCCATACGAGCACAGCGCGAGCAGCGCCATCCACACGACCGCTCCGGCACCGCCGGTGTCGAACAGCCGGCGGGTCGCACAGAAGGTGAGCAGCGCGAGGCCCATCGACCCGTACAGCACCAGCCGCTGGCTGTCCTGCAGCGAATCCAGCTCGAAGCCGAACTGGTGGTAGAGCCGATACCCCATGACCGCGATGAGGGTGAAGAAGAAGATCGACAGTACAGCGAGCGCCACCTCCAGCGCCGGGCCGCCGCCGGGCAGCACGGTGAGCGCCAGCGCGATGAGCGCGACGGTCCCGAACTGTGCCGCCGTCTTCACGCGCCCAAGCCTACCTGGGGCTAGGAGCTAGGAGATCGCCCCGGCCGCCACCAGCACCAGGACCGCGGCACCCAGCACGACCCGGTAACCCACGAACACGGAGGTGGAATGGTTGACCAGGAAGCGCAGCAGGAAGGCGATCGAGGCGTAGCCCACCACGAAGGCCAGGACGGTGGCGACGATCAGGGCCCCGGTCCCGGTGTCGTCACCCCCCTCCCCCACGAACTTGCGCAGCTCGAACAGGCCGCTCAGCACGACCGCGGGAACCGAGAGGAGAAAGGAGAAGCGCGCGGCAGCAGCCCGGTCGAGCCCGAGGAACAGCCCGGCGGTGATGGTGGCCCCCGAGCGCGACACCCCGGGCACGAGAGCCAGCGCCTGTGCGAGTCCCACTACGAGGCCGTCGCGCGGGGTGATCTCCTCCATCTCGCGTTCGCGGGTACCTACCTTCTCGGCAGCCAGCAGCACCAGCCCCAGTACGATCAGCGCGGTGCCGATCAGGTACAGGTCGCGCGCGCCGGTTTCGATCTGATCCTTGAAGGCCAGTCCGAAGATCCCGATCGGGATCGTGCCGAGCAGGATGTACCAGCCCATGCGCGCGTCCTGGTCGCGGACCGCGCCCTTCTTCAGGCTGCGAATCAACGCCCGCGCGATCCGCCATAGATCCTCGCGGAAGTAGAGCAGCACAGCGGCCATGGTCCCCAGCTGAGTGATAGCCGTGAATGCGGCCCCAGGGTCCTCCCAGCCCAGGAACGCGGGCACGATTCGCAGGTGCCCCGTGCTCGAGATCGGGAGGAACTCCGTGAGACCCTGGACGATCCCCAAGACGATGGCTTGCAAGATGGGCATGGCGGCGGAACCCTAGAGCAGACGTGCGGCGTTGTGGTCGATGCCCTGGTCGTCCTCCATGCGATACAGGGCGATTGGCTTGACGTCGATCATGCAGCCCGGGAAGGTGGCCTCAGACACGCAGCACATCACGTCCAGGGGGTCACCGTCCTGAGCGAGGGTCTCCGGAACGAAGCCGTAGTCGGTCGGATAGACCACCGAGGAGAAGAGGAACCGGTCGAGCACCAAGCAGTCGCGCTCGTGGTCCTATTCGTACTTGTTCCGGCTGCCCTTGGGGATCTCGATGATGCAGGTGAAAGCGCCCGGATCCATGCTCGAAGCCGAGCCTACCCGGTACCATGCGAACCCGATGCGAGCCCGCCTTCTCGCCACCTCCGCCCTTACTCTGCTGCTCACCGTCGTGCTTGTCGCGCCGGTGATGGCCGAGCCCAACAACGGCGAGGGTCTCGTGGGAGAGACCGACGACAAGATCATCACCTTCTTCTGCCTCGGGGTGGTCGTGTTCTTCTTCCTGGTGGTCTGCCTCGGGTCGTTCCTCCAGGGGCGGCTGGAGAAGCGCAAGAACGCGCGTAAGGCTGCGGCCCTGAAGCAGCGCACCGGCTGGTAGCAGCCTTCTCAAACAATTCACACCGCGCTCGCCCCCGCCGGGCAACATGGGTGGTGTAGATCCCTCCTCGCACGCGGCCCCGGCGCTCCCCGCTCGGGGTCGCGCGCTGTTAAAGGGAAGGTGCGGTGCTCGCCCACAACGTTCGGACTGCGCTCCTCCCCAGGGGGAAGGTGCGGTGCTCGTTCGGGCCGCACTCCTCCCCGGGGAAGGGAGCGGTCGGGCGCGGGAAGTGCTGGGTGAATTCGCTGTAGGAGCGCCCGGCCGGCCGGCCTTCGGCGTCGAAGACGATCGCCGTCGAGCCCGTCGTGCCCTGGTCGATCGCGAGTATCACGGGTCGCAGTCGACCGCCGCGGCGAGGGCGACACAGACCTCGCGCATGCGCCCGGCGTCCAGCCTTCCGATGCGCTCCACGAGCAGGGAGGCCGCCAGCGGCTGCACGTTGTCGAGCGAGACCGCGCAGGGCTTCGGCACGCCGTCGTCGGTGTCGAGCCGCACCTCTGTCGGCAGGTCCCGTACTCGGGTGGTGACGGGTGCCACGAGGGGCCGGCTCAGGACGGCCAGCACCGCGTCACGGGAAAGGATGAGGACCGGTCGCCGCCCAAGGACCGGGTCCTCGCTCCACCACAGCTCGCCCCGGGCTGTCAGCAGTCCTGCTCCTCCTCGACCAACGCAGCGAGGTTGCGCCGCGCGTTGGCCTCGGACCAGGCGTCGAGATCTCCCCACGCGTCGCGAGCGTCGCTTTGAGGTGCGGCAAGGTAGCCATCGACGATCCGGCGCGACAGCTCGGCTTCCCGATCGGCCGAGAGGGCGTGGTCCAGGATGTCTCGGATGAGGCGAGAGCGCGAAACGCCCTGTCGGGCGGCGCGCCGGTCGAGTCCCTCGACCAAGTCGTCGGTGAGCTGCACGAGGGTCTGCGTTCGCTTGGGCACCGCCGCGCGAGCCTACCATATGGCCGCCATATCAAGCTTCGTTGCGTCGCTGCGCGAAGGTATCGTGGCGGCCCATCCGTTCCACTCGGCCGTCGAGGCGCTCGAGGCCTACGTGAGAAGCGTAAGTCGGAATGGCAAGGCAGGTAAGCGCATACCACTTTGGTACCGTGTTGGGATGACCAGGCAGATCGCGGTACGACTTCCCGAGGAGATCGTGGGCTTCATCGACGGGCAGGTCGCCGAGGGAAAGGCCAGCAGCAGGGCGTCAGTGGTCAAGCGGGCCCTCGAGCGTGAGCGTCGGCGGCTGATGGCTGTGCGAGACGTGCTGATTCTGCTCGAGGCTGGCGATTATCCCGACATGGACGACCTCGCCGACCACGTCGCTCATTCACCGCTCGGCCTTGATTAGTGCGTCCGATCCACAGCGCGGAGCTGGATAAACAGCGACCGGTGCTCGTGTTGACCCGCGAACTCGTCCGGCCCCACATGACGAGGGTCACGGTGGCGCCCATCACGACGACCGCTCGTGGCTTGTTCAGCGAAGTACCGGTCGGGCTGTCGAATGGCCTTGATGCCGAGGGCGTCGTGAGCTGCGACAACATCGTGACCGTTTCCGTCGGGTCGATCGGCCGCCGACTCGGCTTTCTGCTGCCGGCACAAGAGGAAGAGCTCACGGACGCCATCCATTACACCTTCGAACTGGGCTGCCTATGAGCATCCCCGAAGGGTTCACCCCCTACGACGATGGTGGCCCCTTCATCGACCTCGTCGGGCCCGTCTACGTGAAGGGCGAGGGCGAGGGCCGCACGTTCGGCCTTCGCATCGAGGCGAAGCACCTCAACGTCGGCGGCGTTGCGCAAGGGGGCCTGCTCGCCACCGTGGCCGACTTCTCACTCGGCCGCGCCATCCGAGCCGGGCGCGACGACGACCAGCAGGCGGCCACCGTGAGCTTGACCACCGACTACCTCGGGCCGGCCAAGGAAGGCGACTGGCTGGAGTCGACCACCAGGGTGGAACGGGTGGCGGAGCGGATGGCCTTCGCCGACTGCTCGCTGCGGGTGGACGGCCGCGAGATCGTCCGGGCGCGGGCGGTGTTCGCCGCGGTTTCCTGAGCTGACGTTCAGGGCCGTCTCGGTGCCGGGGGACGCTTGATGGCCTCGCAGGAGCGGGTGGGGTCGGCTCGCTCGGTGGTCGCGGTGTCGCGGCCGTTCCCGCAGGCGACGAAGTCGCGCTCTGGGCGCCGGCGCCTGAGCTACTCCACCCGGAACTCGCCCCCCATGTTGGCGTGGATGGTGCAGCGATAGTGAACCTCGCCAGGCTCGTCGAAGGTGTGGCGGTAGGTCTGGCCGGGCTCGATGTCGGGTGAGGTGAAGTCGTTGTAGACGCGGTTGCCCATCGTCACGGTGTGGGCCACCTGGTCGCGGTTGACCCAGGTGACCGTGGCGCCTCGCTCGAGCCTTACCCGGCGGGGGTGGAACTGGATGTCGCTCATCTCGATCCGCACCTTGGTCCGAGCCGGCCCCTCGAACTCCGGGCCGCCCAGGCCGGGAACCGAGGCGTAGCCCTCCTTCTCGCTCCCGCAGCCGGCCAGCGCCATCAGGCCAGCGAGCACACCGGCGGCCCAGATCGGGCGAGACGAAAAGGTGCGCTGCCTTCCGCGGGGCGCCCGGTCCGGCCGCACTGCCGGCGTTGGGGTCATCTGCCCTCCTCGACGATGAATGGAGCGACGCGTGCGTCGACCTGGTCCATGGTCAGTCCGCGGTCGAAGGCTCCCGCGGTGATGTCCTCGCCCCGCTCGAAGCGCACCCAGGCGGCATGGCGGCCCTCGATCTGCACGATCTGCCCGGCCGCGGTGAGGATGTCCTTCTGCTCTACGAGCGGCCCGGCCCCGTTGTAGGCGCTCACGCCGGTGTCCTCGAGGGTCTGGGCCGTGGCGAGGAAGCGGTCCTGGCTGGCGAAGGACTCACCGAAGTCGAACTTCGGAGCAGCGGGAACGGTGGATCCCAGCTGGCGAATCAGCTGCCCGAGGGTCTTCGCGTGCTCGGCCTCGTTTCGGGCCAGCTCGCGCGCGATCCGCAACGCGCCGCCGGACAGTCCGGGCACCTCGCGCAGAGCGCGCTCGTAGAAGTCCTGCTCCAAGCGCTCCAGGACGTAGGCGAACTGGGCGATCTCCGTGTCGATCCGGCCCGACTGAGCGAGGGCATCACGCACCAGCGGGCCGGCGGCCGCCGCACCGCCGATCGCGACGGCCCCGAACACGCCCCGCAGAAGCAGCTCCTGACGGGTGACGCGGATGGAATCAAAGGGGGGCACCGCCCCCCTTTGCAACCCGATGGAATCAAAGGGGGGCACCGCCCCCCTTTGCAACCCCCCTTTGCGGGCGTTGGGGATCATGCGAGAAATCCCGCGATCCGGCGCCGCACCTCGGCGCGCTCGACGGGGGTGGCGAAGGCACCGTCGGGCACCGGGGAGCGGCCGGCGAGCAGGTTGAGGATCGAAGCATGGCGGGCCTCGACGGTGTGGATCTCGAGTGCTGAGGCGAGGATCTCGGCAGTGGTGATCTTGCGCGCCTCGGCGAGGTAGGCACCGGCGCCCGTATTCTCGAGATCCGCTGCCACGGCGATCACCCTGTCGCGACCTCCCGCGAGCACCGAGTCGAAGGTCGTGGCGGGCCGCTCGCCGGGCTTGCCGAGCTCCTTGGCCACCGTGGAGAGCGCCTGCACGTGCTCGCTCTCGTTGTCGCGGATCTTCCTGGCGAGGTCGGCCTCGCGCCCGCTGAGCACACCCGAGCTCACGACGGCCTCGTAGAAGTCCTCCTCGAGGAATTCGAGCTGTAGTGCGTAATTGACGACGTCGAGGTCGCCCCGCGGGGGTGCATCACGGCCCTCTTCTTCGGCTTCGCCGCAACCGGCGGCCACGAGGGCCGAGCCGGCGGCTGCGCAGACGAGGGCGCGGCGGGTGAGCGTCACGGCCCGGCGGGCTCCGTGCCGTCGAGGTCTCGGGGACCGTCCACGATCGGAGCGCGGCCGCGGGTTAGGCGCGGGTACTTCTGCCCCTGGTAGAGCGAGCGAGGAGCCGCGAAGCAGGGCGGCTCGGCACCCACGCCCAGAGCGTTGAGCGGGGGCGGCAGGGGGGTGTCCCTGGGGTTTGGCACCTCCTGGCCGCCGGGGCAGGTGAAGCTCTCGAGCACGCCCGCGGCCGGCATGCGCTCGTAGGCGTTTGGCGCCGGGTAGGCGTTGCCGCGGTCAAACGAGGGCCGCTGGGAGTTGCGCGAAAACGTCTGGGAGTCGACAAGGGCGAGCTGGGGCAGCCAGTGCTCGTTGCCGCGCGGGTCACCGCCCTGATAGCCGCCGGTGCCCTGACCGGCGAGGGCCGGGCCGCCAATCGTGATGAACTGCGCCACCTGCAGCTTGCTGAAGCTGAGATAGGCCAGTATCGGGTTCAGCTCGGGCAGGAACACATGCAGGGACTCGAACAGAGGCTCGGCGCCCCGTAGAAAGCGAGCACCTTCGGGCAGGCCCCGGTTGCCGGCCGCGATGAGCGGGTCGAGGTCGCCGAACAGGCGCTCGAGCCTTGGGGCGAGCCCGCCGAGGTCTCGGACCGTCGGGCCCAGGTCGTCGACGGGGCCCTTGAGCTCGTTGACTAGCGGCCGGGTGTCGCGCGAGAAGGTCTCCAGGCGCGCGAGCGTCGACCGGGTCTCGCGCAAAAAGGTCGGAAACACCTCGAAGGTCTGGGCCAGGGCCTCGTCGCGCGAGGCGAGGGCGTCAAAGGTCTCGTTGCCGTTCTCGATCAGGCCACGCAGCTGGCCCTCCTCGGCGGCGAGGGCGTTGAACACGCGGCCGGTGTTCTTGATCGTGCCGCGGACGGCCCCCTCCTGGTCGTCCAGTATCTCGAGCAGCTTGGCGCCGTCGGTGGCAAACGGCGCCAGGTTTCCGATCGCATCGTTGAGTTGCTCCCCGTAGTCGCCCGAGACGACCACCGATCCCTCCTGAATCCACTTGGCGAAGTTCTTGCGCGTGTCCTTGTCGAAGGTGCGGTAGATCTCGTCGAGCTCCACGGTGATGTTCACGTTGGATTTGGCCAGCTGCTCGCCGTCCTCGAGCATGCCCGCGTCGGGGTTGCCGGGCGCGAGCTCGACGTAGGTCTCGCCGAGTAGCGTCTTCTGGCGCAAGGTGGCGCGCGTGTCGCGCGGGATCGGCGCGTACTTCTCCTCGAGCTCCATCTCCACCACCGTGCGCCCGCTCTCCTTGTCCAGCTCCCTCGTCTTCACCTTGCCGACGTTGACGCCTGCGAGCCGTACGTCGGCCTGCTCGACCAGCGTGGAGGCCTCCGGGAACTTGGCCGTGAAGCGGTAGCCCTCAGGGCGCAGTGGGATCGATCCGCCAAAGGACAGCCAGAGGAAGAGCAGCAGGCCGAAGCAGGAGAGCGTAAAGCCCACCATCGCGGCGATCCGGCCGAAGCTTGGAGTGTCCTTGACCATCTAGCCGGTGGTCCCCATCAGAAGTTGCAAGTCCCGAATCCGGAGTCGGCGACGGCCAGCACGTCGTTGACGATCTGATCGAGCGGTACGCCCTGGAGGCCGAGTTGGGTGGCCGCGCCCTGCAGGCCGTCTTCGACCGGCTGCAGCGCGGTATCCGTGTTGGCGCCGCACAGCGTGAGGCGGCGGAAGGGCCCGTTGGCGTCGGAGGTCGAGAACACCGACACCCCGTTCTGGGAGACCCAGGCCAGCCAGTAGAGATACCCCTCTTCGCGGTCGCGATCGCGGGCGAGGTCGCCGGACAGGCCCTCGGCGCCGCCCGGGTTGTAGGCGCCGATGTTGAAGAAGCGGTTCAGCTCGCCCAAGGACTTGGTCAGGTCGGGCAGCGCCCGCACGGTGCTCCGCGCCGCGCCGCCCAGGCGCGACACGTAAGGACGGGTGGCCCGCGTAAACGGGCGGATCTGATTCTGGACGATCGGGGCGGCCTCACGGACGAAGGGCCGCACCGCGGCGTTGGTCTCATCGAGCCGGCGGAAGGGCGGGCGCAGGGCGTTCAGCGCGGGGCCCAGCCGATTGCCGAACGCCTCTACCTTGGTCAGCGTGGACTGGGTCTGGCGCAGCGCGCCGGGCAGCTTGCGCACCGTTGCGGCCACGTTGGTGTCCTCCTCGGCCAGCCCGGAGAAGACCTGGTTCGAGGCGCCGACCAGCCGCGTGAGCTCCTCGTCCTTGCCGCCCAGCTCATCCACGATCTCGCTGTAGTCGTGGACCAGCGTCTTGAGGCGATCGCGGCGCAGGGCCACCGCCGAGTTGAGCCGCTCGAGGTCGCGGTGCAGTGGCTCCAGGCGCTGGAAGGTCTTGCGCAGGTCCTCGCCACGGCCGTCTAGGCCCTTGCCGCCGGAGGAGATCAGGAGCTTGAGGTAGTCGCGGGTGTCGGCGTCGAGCGCGGAGAACACCTCGTCCGGGTCGATGTCCGGGGCGGTGTTGGCCACCGCGATGCGGTCGCCCTCCCCGAGCGGCGTGCCCCCTCCGGGCTCGACCTCCAGGAACATGTCCTTGAGCGCGGTCTTGGGACGCAGCAGCGCGGTGGCGTCCTCGCGGATCAGCCCCTCGTAGGCCTTGTCGATCTCCATGTCGACCACGGCGATTCCGTCCTCGACCTCCACGGCACCGATGCTGCCGATCTTCACCCCAGCCACGCGCACGGTCTGGCCCTGGCCGGGAGTAACAGCCTGGGCGTTCTCCAGCTCCACCTGGATCACCTGCGGCTTGTCCTGGATGAAGGGAAACCGGAACCGTTGCTGGGTAAGGATGTAACCCGCGATCCCCAGTGCGAGCACGAACAGCCCGAGGATCGCGAGGAAGTCGCGGAAGTACTTGCCGATCGCGCGCCTCATCGGGGGTCCTCCCCGGCGGCCTTGCGGCGGGCGGCCCCTGCCTCGAGGACCTTCTCGAAGCGGTCACTCGAGAGAAAGCGGCGCATGCGCGTCTTCAGCGCGCGCTGGTCGGCGGCGTTGACGCTCGCGTCACTGAACTCGGCGGTGGCGCCGCTGGGCGCGTTCAGGTTGGGCGGCTGCTGGGTCTCGCAGGGCACGTCCGGGCGGTGCACGGGGGGCAGGTTGGGATTGGTCGGCGGTACCGGCTGCACCTCGCCGGCGGCGATCTCGGTGGGAGCGACGCCCTGCACACGGAAGAACGGAGTGTTGGCGTCATTGGTCCGGCTGTCAGCCGAGAGGCCCACGAGGCTGCGGTTGATCTGCTCGCGTACAAGCTGGCCGGTGTTGCCCTCCTCGCCCGAGGGGATCTCCGATTCGGAGTAGGGCACGAGCACCTGGTTGGTGCACGAGGACAGCTCACGCTGCTGGGAGAGAAACGGGATCAGCCGTCCGTTGAGCCGCACCAGGCTGGGGATCTGACGGCGCAGCGTGGCTGCCGTGCCCCGCAGCTCCTCGGGGCGCAGGAGCAGGCGCGTCTGGCGGATGAAGGGTAGGGCGGCGTCGATGGTCTCGTCGGAGGAGCGCACGCCCGGCAGCGCCTCGACGGCAAACCTACGCAGTGGCGGCAGCGCCCCGTTGAGGGAGGCGAGAGCGGGCTGGCCGGCGGCCAGGGCGTCGCGCAGCGCGGGCAGCGAGGCCTGCAGCGCGGTGTCCTCGCTGGCCAGGGCTCCCGCCGTGGTGTTGAGGTTGGTCACGAGGTCCTTCAGCGTGCCCTCGTCGACGGTGAGCGCCGCGGCGACCCGCTGCTGGCCTTCGAGCAGCCGTCGCAGGTCCCTGGTGGGCTGAGTGCCCAGCAGCGCGTCGTTGACCTGCGAGGTGCTGAGGTAGGCGCCCTCGAAGAAGGGGATCGCATCGTTGAACGCCTGCGCGCCACCGCCGCCGAGGCCCTTGAGCGAGTACTCGGCCAGCAGGGTCCGCAGGTCCCCACGCACATCGGCCTTCAGTGCGTTGAGGATCTCGCCGACCTGGACCGGCTGGGCGGTCTGGTCCATCGGGATCGGGTCGCCGTCGCTCTCGCGGATCGGTGCGCTGGGCGTGCCCGGGGAGAGATCTACGAAGAAGTTGCCCTCGAGCAGGATCCGCGGGCGGATCTTGAGCGAGGCATCGGTGTGGACCGGAAGACCGTCGTCCTCGAGCTCCATCGTCAACCTGGCGGCGCCGGTCGCCGGGTCGATCGTCTCGACCTTCTTGACCTTGCCCACGTCCACACCGGCGATGCGCACGGGAGACTCGGGCTTGATGGAGCTGGCGTTGCGGAACACCGCCTCGAGCCGGTAGGGGCTCGCGAAGGGGTTGGCCTTCGTGAAGCCGAAGTAGGACCCCACGGCAATCAGCAGGAGGGTGAGCAGGCCCGCCATGAACGCAGACATGCCGCCCTCGCCGGGCCGGCGGCGCTTGCGGCGAAAGAGGGCCATCAGGGAACGTCCTCGATGTTGTCGATGCCGAGCTCGCGCGACTTGAACGTGCCGCCGCGCCTCGCGCCTGGGCCGTTGGGGTCGAGCACGACGTTCATGCCGCCCAGCTCGTCGGGCCCGTAGCGGTTGTTCGCCGACAGGCGGCCGGTCGGGTAGCCCGTCTGGCCGGCGCCGCAGTCCGCGTCCCCGTTCTCGTCGATCGCGGGACCGCCGTACTGGGTGTGCAGCGCGGCGGGCGGGTTGGGCCCGGGCTTCGCGGGGGTGGCGGTGTCCACGGGCCGCGAGCTGTTGCGGGTGGTGAGCGCGTTGGGCTGCATGCGGTTGGCCTGCTTGAGCAGGATCCGCTCAACCGTTCCCCCACCACCTGGCTGGGAGATGTGGGTGCCGAGCGGGTTGAAGAAGTAGTTGGCGTAGTTGCACACCGTCTGGAAGGGGGCGATGAACTCGATGCCCGGCCTGCCGACATCGACTGCCGTGTTGAGGTCGCGGATCGCGAGCAGCGTGTTCGGGTTGTCGCCCAGGTCCTCCAGCCCCCCGAAGAGGTCGGAGAGGTCCTCGGTGAGGTCCGGTACGCGCGGCAGGACGTCGGTGCCCGCCAGCAGCGCCGAGTTGATCGGCGGGAGTGATCGCCGCAGCTCCCGCGCGGCGGGGCGCAACCGTCGCGAGAGGTCGGCGAGGTCCGCCAGGAAGGGGCGTTGGACGCGGAACGAGCGGATCGCGACGATCTGTGTCTCCGGGCCCTCGTCGATCGTCTGCGCCAGGGCGCTCGGGTTGCGCGAGAACGCGTCGAAGGTGTCGGCCATGTTGGTGAACAGCTGCGCCTGCTGGCGCGCCACGGGCGCGGCCTCGCCCGCCGCCCGGCCGAGGCCCCTGAATAAGCCCGCCAGCTCGGTGTCCGGATCGTTGAGGTTCTCCATCACCGGCTTGAGATCTCGCAGGAACGGGTTGAGCGAGGCGATCGCCTCGTTGATCGACGCGCCGCGGCCCGCCAGGGCGTCTCCAAAGCCCTCCAGACCCAGGCGGGAGGCCTCGCGGGTCTTCGCGTCGAAGGTGGCCAGCACGTCCTCGAGATCCTCGGGCTGCTCGGTATCCCCCACCCCGCTGGCAAGTCCGATCGTCCCACCGGCCTCGATCGTCTTCGAGGCGCCGCCGGGGGTCAGCTCCACGTACTTGAGGCCCAGCGCCGAGCGGGGGCGGACCGCCAGGCCCGTGTCCACGGGCAACGGGGCCACCTGCTTGTCGAGCTTGAGATCCAGAACCGCGACCGAACGCCCGCCCACGCGCCTGGCCCTGATCCTGTCCACCACGCCCACGCGGAAGCCGCCGAGGCGGACCTCGTTGCCCTCCACCAACTTGGCGGCGTTGGGCACCTCGGCCCTGAGGTCGTAGGTGGGCACGAACGGCAGGCCGGAGTTGGCGTTGTAGGCGATGAACACGGCGATCACCGCGATCAGCACCGTGACCGCGCCCACGAGCACGGGGCTGGCCACGATCGAGGGTCCCGAGCGGCGTCCGCTCATGGCGCGAGGAGGTAGTCGAGGAGCTGGGTGGACGACTCGTCGGTCGGCGTGCCCGGGAGCGGAGGAGCGTCAGGCAGCGCGAGAGTGCCGTCGGGCCCCCCAGGCATGCCGGGCATGCCGGGCAGCTTGCCGAGGATCTCCTGCACCGCGGGCGGCAGCGGCTGGGACTCCGGGACGGACCCGCCGGGCGTTTGACCGAAGCCGCGGTAGCCATCGCGGGCGGTGCCGCCTTCGCGCGCGGGCCCCCCGTCGCGCACTGCGCCGGCGCCACCCGCCGTACGGGCGGCGCGCGCGGCGGCCTGCGGGTTGTCGGGCAGCGCGTCGGGGGTTGTGATGCCGGGCTGGTTGGGTCCGAGGAACTGGTTGCAGCGCGCGAAGGTGGCCTCCTCGCCCTCGTCGGTGGCGTAGTAGGGCGTGCACTCGGGATCCTCGATGCCGATGATCTTCAGCACGTGACCCACGTCGTCGCGGCCGTTTATCGCCAGGGACTGCCAGTAGAAGTAGTCCCACAGAGCCTCCATCCCGGTGAAGCCGCCGGTGCCGGCGATCTGGGTCTTGTCCGGCGCGGGCGGTGCGGTCGCCTTGGCGCGCGGGTCGGGCTCGACGGCGCGCTTGCGGTCGTCGAGGGTCTGCAGCAGCTGACGCAGCGGCTTGGCCAGGCCGGGGACGTCGCGGGCGAGGGCGCGCAGCTCGTCGACCTCCTTCCGGCTGGCCCGGAACGCGCGCAGGCCGTCGACCGAGGCGTCACCCAGGCCGCGGAAGGCCGGTCGCGAGGCGTCCGAGAAGGGGCCGAGGCGGGCCAGGAACCTGTCGAGCTCCGGAGCCGCGGCCTGCAGGTCGGCCAGCGTGGGGATCTGCTCGTCGGCGACGTTGCCAAGCTGAGCCATGTAGGGGCGCAGCTCGTCGAGGAAGCCCGGGAGCAGCCGGAAGTTGCGCTTGAGCTCCTCGCGGCGGCTGGCGGTGATCTGGGCGGTCTGTCCCGCTTCGTCGACCCACCGCGCGATGTCGGCCTTGCGGTTCTCGAGCTGCTCGGTGACCACCTGGGCGTCGACGATGAACTTCTGGATCGTGCGGGTCTGGTTGGCCAGTATCCGCAGAGTGCGGCTGGTCTCGCGCAGGCCGGGATGGGCGCGGCGCAGCACCGCCGACAGGTCCTCGCTACGACCGGCCAGGCCGGTGCCCAGCTCGGCGATGATCAGCCGCAGCCGCTCCCGGTAGGGGCGGCGCAGGATGTTGTTGACCAGGTCGACCGGGATCGTCGAGCTGGTGTGCGTGACGCCGATCGTGCCGCCCTCGGCCAGCTTGGTCTCCGAGCTGCCGGGCTGGCAGTCCACGAAGTACTCGCCGATCAGCGATTGCGGGCGGATCTCGCAGCGGGCGTCCTCGCGCAGCTCGCCCACCCCTGGCTCGGTGATCTCGAACTCGACCACCGCCTTGTGGGGTCGCTCGCGCGTGACCTTGAAGCCGGTAGTCTGCCCGGCGCGCACGCCGGCGATCTTGAGGTCCCCACCCTCGGTCAGGCCGAAGGCGTTGTCGAATACGGCCCGGTAGGGCTCGCCGGACCTCTCCCCGCCGGCGGCGCCCAGCGCGGCCGCGCCGGCGAGGACGAGCACCGTGACCGAGATGACGGCCAGGCGCCTCACGGGCCCGCCCCCCTGTCCGAGTCGCGGCAGTCGAGCTGCTCCTGCTCGGCCGCGGACAGCACGTTGGAGCCGTCCTCAGCGGCCGTCTCGGCACCGCCCGGGCAGCGCTTGTACTGGCCCTGGCGAACCGGCGTGTTGCCGCTGACGATCTCGTCGAAGTAGACGCCGGCACGCGAGAAGCCGCCCAGTGCGTCATAGGCGCCCGTTGTCGAGAAGTCGTCGAACCAGCCCACCAGGTCCGGGGTGTAGGGGCGCCCGAAGGCGATCGTGGGCGCGGACTCCTTGAGGGCCTGCACGGACTCCGGGAAGGCGCCGCGACGCTTGGCGCCGTTGATCTGGCGCGCGTCCAGCGCCGTTCGGGCCAGCGCCGGGAAGCTGCCGGCGAACTCGATCAGGTCGTTGCCCGAGCCGCGCCGGCGGATGGTCACGCTCAGGTCGCGGACCGTGGGCCGCGCGTCGCGCGCCAGCCCGCGAGCCTGCGCCAGGAACGGTCCGAGCCTGCGGGCTACGGGCTCGGACGCGTCCACGAGCGGATCGACGTCATCCAGCGCGGCCCGGAGGTTCACGAAGGTGGTGTTGGCCCGGCGCATGAACGGCGGCAGGCGCTCGACCGACGAGACCAGCGCACCCTTCTCGTTGCGCAGCGCACCGAAGGTGGCGTTGAGGTTGCGCACCGTGCCGGTGAGGTCCGAGCGGCGCTCGGCCAGCGCGCCCACGAGCCCGGACGAGTCCTGGAGAAATCGCGACAGCAGCACCTCGTCGCGGCTCAGTTCGCGGAACAGGCGCCCGCCGGTCGAGAGGGTGGGGTTGAGGTACCGGGTCCCGTTGTTGAGCTGCTGGCCCCGGCCTTCGATCATCTTGCGCGAGCCCTCGAGGAAGTCCTGCACGGCCACCCGGGCCACCGGGTCGAAGAGGTTGAACAGCTGGTCGAGCTCGACCGCGGTGTCGGTGGAGTCTTCGCCGATCAGGGCGCCGTCCGCTATCTCGGGCCCGTCGCCGTCGCCGAGTGAGATGTCGACGAACCGGTTGGCGATGCCCGACAGCGAACGCTGCTTGATCACGGCCCGCGTGCCCTCGCGCAGCGGCACGAACTTCTCCTCGATCTCGAGCGTCACGTCGGCGCGGCCGTCCCTGGTGATCTGGATGTCGTCGACGGTGCCCGCGGGCACGCCGCCGATCTGCACCTCGTTGCCGACCACCAGCTGGCCCGCGTTGAGGAAGCGGGCCGTGACCTTGTAACCGCCGCGGCCTCCGAACAGGAGCAGGGCCACGAGCACCGCGGCGACGATCACGGCGGCCACGGCAGCCACGCGGGCCACGCCAAATCCTTTCCCGCCCTCCCCATCCATAGTGGGCGCGAGCCTACTGTCCAGCCCCGCAATTCGCGCCAGCAGCAGCCGTTCCTTAACGGCACCAAAATCTTTCACGACGGCCCGTATCTGGGTTGGGCAAGGGCCCTGGCATAGTCCCGTGCGTGGGCGAAATGGCTATCGAGGTCTCCGACCTTCGCAAGAGCTACGGCGCGGTCGAGGCCGTGCGGGGCCTGTCTTTCGAGGTTCGCCGGGGCGAGGTGTTCGGCATTCTCGGCCCCAACGGCGCCGGCAAGACGACCACAGTCGAGATCCTCGAGGGCTACCGCGCCCGCAGCGGGGGCAGCGTGCGCGTGCTCGGCAAGGATCCCGCCGTGCGCGACCGCCGCCAGCAGGAGAAGGTGGGAATCGTGCTCCAGAGCTGCGGCTTCCACCCGCACATCACCGTCCGCGAGGCGGTCGATCACATGGCCAAGGCATACCCGCGCCCGCGCGAGGTCGACGAGACGATCGCGCTGGTGGGACTCGAGGACAAGGCCGACGAGCGCTCGGGGCGCCTCTCGGGCGGGCAGCAGCGCCGCATGGACCTGGCCCTCGCCCTGGTCGGCGATCCGGAGCTGGTGTTCCTCGACGAGCCCACGACGGGCTTCGACCCCGCCGCGCGGCGCACGGCGTGGACGGTGGTCGGTGCGCTCAGGGACCTCGGCAAGACCGTGCTGCTCACCACCCACTACCTGGACGAGGCGCAGGCGCTCGCCGACCGCGTGGCGATCATCAAGGACGGCAGCCTGGTGGCGCAGGGCGACCCGTCGGAGCTCTCGCCCACGAGCGCCGGCTACCGCGTGGCCTACGTGTCAGACGGCCGCCGGGTCGAGCACCAGACCGACGATCCCACCGACCTCCTGCACCGCCTGACCGGCGATGCGCTGGCCCGTGGCGAGCGCCTGGAGGGTCTCGAGGTCGCCCGCCCCACGCTCGAGGACGTGTACCTGGAGCTGACCGCCGAGGACGAGCGGTGAGCCCGGCAACGCTCGCATGGGAGCAGTTTCGCCTCGAGCGCAAGCTGTTCTGGCGCAACCCGAGCGCGGCGTTCTTCAGCTTCGGCCTGCCGCTGATGCTGCTGCTGCTGGTGGCCTCGGTGTTCGCCTCGCAGCCCGACGAGCTACGGATCGTGATCCCGGGGATCGCCGGCATGAGCGTGATGGCCACCACCTTCAACGCGCTGGCGATCAACCTCACCTTCAGACGCGAGGAGGGACTGCTGAAGCGGGTACGCGGCACCCCGATGCCGGCCGGCTCCTACTTCGCGGGGTTCCTGGGCAATGCGGTGGCCAACGCCTGCGTGCAGGTTGCGCTGGTGATCCTGATTGGCCACCTGCTCTACGACGTGACCTGGCCAAAGGACTGGCCGGAGCTGATCGTGTTCACGCTGGCCGGGGTGATCACCTTCGGCTCGCTCGGAGTCGCGATGTCGCACGTGATCCCCAACTTCGATTCGGCCCCCGCCTACGTGAACTTCGTGTTCCTGCCGGTGATCTTCATCTCCGGGGTCTTCTACTCGTCCGACGACCTCCCGACCGTGCTCGACGTCGTCGCGCGGGCGCTTCCGCTCAAGCACGTCGTGGACGGGCTGTCGGGAGCGATCGTCGAGGGCGCGGGACTCGCGGCCGACCTGGGGTCGCTCGCGGTCGTGGCGTTGTGGGGGGTGGCTGGAGTCCTGCTGGCCGTGCGCGGCTTTCGGTGGGAGTAGCCGGTCCCCGGCCGTCAGTCCCCAGCAGTTACAGCCGAAGCGATTGGCCGTGTCGTTTCAGCCACTTCTCCCGGGCCTTGTAGTCCGGCACGCGCTGCTCGAGCTCTGTCCAGAATCTCTCCGAGTGGTCGTGAACCTCGAGGTGCACCACCTCGTGCTCGATCACGTAGTCGAGGATCTCGGGTGGGGCGAGTAGGAGCCGCCAGTTGAAGCTCATCGCGCCGGTCGAGGAGCAGCTGGCCCAGCGGGTGCGCTGACCCCTGATCTGGAGGGTCGTGTAGGGGGTTTTCGCGCGGGCGCTAGCCGCGTCGAGGCGGTCGGCGACCTCGTCGCGCGCCCGGCGGCGATACCAGCCTTCCAGAGCGTCGCGCAGCGCCCCGCTGCCCGCGTCGGCCACCTTCACATGCAGGGCGTCGCCCCGCCGGGCCACGTGCGGCCTGCTTCGCGCGGGCTCGACCTGCACCCTCAGCCTCAACCGCTCGCCCAGGAAGGGCACCTCCCCGCCGTCTTCGAGCAGCGTGGGCGGGTGCTCGGCCTCGGCCTGGCGCATCCGGCGCAGCGTGCGCTCGATCCACGGCCGCTTCTCCTCCACGAAGGGCTCCACGTCCTTGATCGACAGGCGCCGGGGGACCACAACCTCCACGCCCTCGGCGGAGACTTGGATGCGGGCACGGCGGGCGCGATCAGAGCGGCGGATGCGGTAGGGAACGGAGGTCACCCCGCCTATCTTCGCTCACGGCTCCGACGCAGCCGGGGACTCCCACCGCTCAAGTTCCGGCCCGCGTCGGGCCGATGAACGAGGAAGGTGGCACCCAAGAGGTTCATCGCACGCGTTCTCGTCGCGGTCACGGTCGGAGTCCCCGCGACCGTGGCGGTGGCCCTTGCCCCCTCGGGCCAGGCCGATCGGGTCGTGGCGGGCCCGAGCCCCCACGCCGAACCCATGGACGGGGCGTTCTCGAGCTCCTCTCGGGCCGGAGCGGCCGTGTTCCGCGCCGCGGGCCTCGAGCCGGGCGCCACGATCGACGGCACCGTGCTGGTAACCAACGAGGGCGCCTCCCGGGGCATGTTCTGGCTCTCGCGCACGGGCTTCTCCGACCGCCAGGGACCGGCGGGGGGCACGCTGTCCGAGCGCCTCCAGGTCTCAGTGCTCGACGTGACCGCGGCGGACGCGCCGAGGCTCGTGTACACGGGCGGGCTCACCCAGATGGGCGCACGACCGCTCGGCTTCCTGGCAGCCGGCAAGTCGCGCATCTACAGCGTGGCGGCCACCCTGCTGCCCGACAGGGCGCGGCGCGTGTC
>JAABUS010002233.1_pt1 | contig 37532 bp, 1 predicted proteins | sample 5560161 | NCBI WGS metagenome assembly JAABUS01 (sample SAMN10711885, study PRJNA513376) | rock metagenome | isolation source: Antarctica rocks | place: Antarctica: Victoria Land, Trio Nunatak nord | collected 2016-01-04
ACTATAGTCTAGTTATAATATAGGAGTAGGCTAAGATAAAAAATAAAGAACGAAAATTAAAGTAAAACTAACTACTATCTAAATAAAAACTAGCGTACGGAGTATTTATTTATTTCTTATCCCGATTATATTAAGATAAAAATAGGGAAACTAGTTTAAATCTAAATTAAATCTAAGATAAATTAAACTAGGTTAAAGTAAATAAAGTTATATTATAATAATAACCCCCTCTTTAAGGTCGAGCTCCTACGAGATAAATAAATAATTAATTCGATTAATTAAATTTCGTAACCTTAAATCTTATTTAAAGTTACGAAATAATTAAAATAAAAACGCGTCGGAGTATTCGAGTTATCGATAGTAACGGGTAAGGGATAGGACGGGGAATAAATAATAATATACGAATAAAACTAGGCGTTAATATTATTATTTATAAATAATAACGGCGGGGCTAAATTATAAGGTACTATCTATTTATATAATAATACGAAGTATCGGTCGAAGCCGATACGGAATAATAACCGAGGGGACGATAATAAATAAAGAATAAATTATAATATAAACGGGAGTTAACTTCTTAAAAATCGGACTAAAATAAAGATAATAAAAGTTCTTTATACTAGTATCTCTAAATAATATACGGTAATTTATAAAGGCCGGCGGCGTTAAGATTCGAGATATAATATTTATTAATAAATTATTAATAACGGGTAAAGTAATAAAAAAGTTCTTATATAACGACGTAACTTTTTTAATTAACGTAGTATTTTAATAAAAGTAAATTATAACGGCGATTATATTTAGAATTTAAAATACCGTTAACGTACTACTCTCGTTAACTATCTTCGGTAATTATAAATTCTCGGATAAACTAGATTTATCTAGGTAGAGGGTTATTAATTATTAATTATAATAAACTAATATAGAAGACGGGGTAAACTTTTATTAAATACGGAAAATTTAATTAAATTATAAAAGAATTATTAAAAACTTTAAAGACTCGGAAGGGGCCGATATTATAATCGTCGAGTTTAATTAAAAAGTATATAATATTTAGATTCTTAGTATTTAGTTATATTTAGTCGTTTATTAAATATATTAAATATAAGCGCCTTCGTTAATTAACCGAGGATTTAAAGATAATTTAAATAATAAATATTTTATCGCGGAGGTAGTCGTTTAAAGCTTTTATTTATATTACGAATTTATTAATAACGATTAAATAAATATATATTTAGGCGGTAAAATCTTAAAGTAAAGACTCGATAGGCTCGAAGCCGATATATAAATATTAATTATAATTAATTAAAAAAGGCGAGGCTAGAGTATTAAAAGAATTAATATTATTACTAGAAAACTCCGCTTTAATAAGTTATTTCACTTAATTATCCTATATATAATTAATATATATACGGAGGTAATATTTTATTATAATATTAAACCGCTCGGTTTAATTATCCGTCTAAAGATAGTACCCGGTAAATATATATTAATTAATTTTAAAACGTTTATATAAAGTCTTTTAAAACTCCGATATAAATTAAAATCCTCGATCCGAAATAAAGATATCTAGTAATTTATAAAGTTTTTATATATTCTAGTAAAAAACGTTATAAACTTCGTCTACTTTTATCGATATAATTAATACTAGGTACTATATCTTAATTAAGCGGTCTATAAAAATTAGGATATACCGATAAATAATTCCTATAAAGGTATAAGGCGGTAGGGGATTTATATAATCTATCGAGATATCTCTTTAATATTATTACGGGGGCGGTAATAAATATAATTATCTTTAAATACACTAACGGGAAGATTTAACTCTTCGGTATATATAATAATTCTTAATAAATTACTAGATAATAGTATAGACGTTAGGCTACTAATAGGCCCGATTAATTAATTCGTAATATTTAATACGACTTAAGTAACTACCCGCGATATTATTATAAACTAACTAGATTAAACGAAGGCGTAGTTTATTAAAATTCAAAATATATCTCTTTCCTTAGAAATAGAGAATTTTATTCTTATCTTTATATTTAACGAGAGGAATTCCGCTATAATAATATATTTTAGAATATAATATTTCTAGGACTTTAAGGGCGAATTAATCGGCTTAATTAATTATATCCTATAATTAATAAGTCGGGGTATCATATAGGTCTTTATCTAGATTAATAGGCTAATCTTTATCTAATTCGAGTTTATAGGATATAAATAGGGTCTAAAATTCTAAATCGACGTCTATATTAAAATTTATCGGGGTTATATAAATTAATATAAAGTATAATTAAAAGAGTTAAATAAGAATTTTTAAATCTATTACCGATATAACTAAAATAATTAAAACTAAAGCTAGGGTCGTTATATTTAATAATATACTATAAATATAATCCTTAAAGACTTTTAGGGCTAGGTTTTTTCTTTTTAATATAATTTAATATTAATATTAATATTTAAGATTTAATTTATCCCCCTTTTTAAAGAGGTCTCTTAATCGATATATTAATATATTAAGTTTACTACCTTCTTTATTAGGCTAGTAAATAATCTTATAATTAAAATAGGATAGAAACTCGCTTTAATAATAAAATAATACTTTAAATAAAATAAAATATTTAAAAGTCTTATAATCCGATATTACCTCGATAGGGAGAGTAGATCTCTTTAATTTAAAGCGCTATTCCTTAAATACGCGGACGATTATTATAAACTCTTTATTATAGATTTTATAATTATACTCGGTAAGGTTATATTTCTTTAAAAAGTAAATAATAGAACGAAGGATATTTTAATTATTATACTAGGATAGGACCCCCTTAAATACGTAATTAGATATATTTATTTCTATTATAATTTTATAGTTAAAGTCGAAATAAATTAGGATAATATCGGAGGTAAAAACCTTCTTTAAAGTATTAAAAATTATTTAATATCGAGTATTTTACTCGAAGACGGTACCTTTTTTAATTAGGGTTATAAATAATATAGCGAGTTTACTAAACTTATAAATAAAACGCCGATAAAAGTTAACGAATCCTAGGAAATTTTAAACGTTTTTAATATTAACTAGCTATAATTAATTTATAATAATATCGATTTTCTTTAAATTTATTTTAATCTCTTTAATAATAATAATTAATCCTAGATATATAACTTCTTTAATATAAAAATCGTATTTAATAATATTTATTTAGAGCCCCGCCTCGCGGAGCTTCTAAAGAATATATTTAATATAGATTTCATACTTTTCCTCGATATCGCTTTAGATTAGAATATCGTCGAGGTATATAATATAAATCTTATCGAGAAATTTACGAAGAATATCGTTAATATAATATTAAAATAAAATAGGGTTATTATATAATCTAAATAATATAATAAAGTATTCGAATAGGCCGAATCGGGTACGGAATATTATAAATTTTTCGTCGCCCTTTTTAACGCGGAGGCGATTAAAAATAAATATAATATTTAATTTAAAAAATATTTTAATACGATTTAATCGATTTAAGATTTCTAAGATTAAGGGTAAAGAGTATCTATTCTTTATAATAATAATATTAAACCTTTAATAATTAATATAGAAATATAGGCCTCTATTAAGTTTCTTTACGAATAAAATAAAAAACGCTATATAAAACCGATTAACTCGAATAAAGCCTTTATTAAGATTTTTATTTAAGTAACGGCGGAGTTTTAAAATCTTATTATAATTTATATTATATAAATTAAATAACGGAGGTTATAGCCCTTTTTTAAACTTAATAATATAATTATATAACCGATACGGGGGTAAAGTATTAATATCTTTTCTCGAAAAAATATTTAGAAATTTATAGTACCGCGTAAATAAAATTATAATTAAGTTAATATTCTTATTATCTCGGTAAATTTAAAACTCTTTTTAAATAACGGCGGCGGCGAGGTAGAGCTCCTTATTTATTTTAAATATAACTCGGTTCTAGGCTTAATTATAAATATTTAATTTAAGATTTTAATTAAGGCGGGGTTTAGGTTTATAATATTTAAATTCTTAATAAAACTAGGTATTTAAAATTAAAATTTCTTTTAGAATATTTAAGAATTAATCGATTTCTATAAATAATAAACTAAATACGGCTTACTTATTAGGTATAATAAACCGGGTAAATAATCGAGATTTTATCTTATATATATTAAGAGTAACTAGGTACTAGGTTCGTTATTTATAACACTAGAATTTAAAATAAAGCGAGGCTAGGTTATAATACTTAATTTTAGGTATCTTTCCTTATTTAATAATAATAACGATACGACTATACTCGTTATTATAGCTAGTTCTTATAAAAATAAATATTTAAGACTAGGGCGGGGAAGACTCTTTTTAAATTTAAATTTACTATTAATAAACCTAAAACTAGAGTAACTTCTTTTAAATTTTAAATTATTTTATACGAGTATTAAATTAAACTAGGGATTAGATTTATTTCTAGTAAATCTAGAATTAAATTAACTTTTTTTAAATCGAGGTTTACTTTTTATAAATTTAAAATTAAATATATTATTAATAAATCTAAAATTAGAGTAATTTCTCTCGAGTCGGAATTAGTTATTTAATAGTAACGTTATCGTTTATAAATAATAACGGCTCTTTATATACTAGCGACTCCTTTTAAATCGGGGTTTACCCTATATAAATATTAAATAAAATTAAAAACTAAGATTTTTAAATCTAGAAACTTTTTTAAAGTATAAAAAAAAAATTATTTTCCGCGAAGACTTTTACGGGACTAAGGGTATAATTTCTTAAATAAAAATATAAAGCGAAGATTAAAGAATTATCTAAGAAATCGGTAGTAACTTTATAACGATAGAGGTATAATAGTCCGATTATAACGGGGTATTAACTAAATTTAATAATAAAGAAAATTATTCGTTCCTAATAACTATAAATATTTAAAATCGTTTTTACGATATAAATAATACGTCCTATAACGGTAGGTATATTATTAAAGAGTCGGACGATATAAAAATAATAAAGAAAGCGAAGGGGTAGATACTAGGTATATATAAAATTATAATTAATAAAAAAGTAACTAGATATATTAGTATTAATTAAGGCTTTAATTTAAATTCGGGATTAATTATTCCGTAGTTAATAAGAAATAACTATATATTTATTACGAAAAATAGGGTCGGTTTTAAAAAGCTATATAATAAATTTAAATAAAAATTTAATTAATAACGAAGGTAAATTAAATAATATAACCGATAAATAAAAAGATATATATAGGGTTCTAGGTACTTATAGCCCTAATATACGATTTTATACCGGGATTATACTTTTCTTACGTCTAAAGTAACTCCTCTTATAACGCTCTCGTCGTTATCGATAATAGTTATAATACTAGATCGGAGGCTAGCTAGCTTAATTAAATAAACTTTTATATTATACCTAAGCGATTTATAATAAAAGTAAAGTCTTTATTTTTTATAAATAACTTTAATAACTAGGGTTCTCGTTAATTTACCTTTAATAATAGTTTAGGTAGAATCGAGGTCTATTAACTCTTTAAATAAAAGAGTTAGGGCTATAATAACGGGGATAAAAATATTTATTATAATAAAGCGGGCTATAAGGGTAGAAGTTAATAAAGATATAATAAACCTCTTTAAAGTTTATCTTAATTTAATAGGAGCGGTACTCTAGCGAGGTAGATAATATTTAATCTACCGGAGTTCTTAATCGATTTCGGAGTATATACGGACGTATTTATCGAAGGTATATAACCGTTAATTATTAACTTTCCTTTAAGAGATAAAGGCCTATTAAATAATATAATTAATATTATATTTTATAATATTAATTAAGGATTCGTCCTTTATTCGAGAATATTCCTTCTTTTAAATAACGAGGTTAAAATATTTATTAAAAAATATAAAGTCTTATTTAAGTTCCCGGATATAATTCCGAGTATCCTCTTATTTAAATAGGTTATTATATATTTCCCGTAGTTTCTTTCGTTAATCGGTAAAGTTAGTTAAGGTATAAAGACCCTCTTTTTAATAATAATTTATTAAATTAAAGACCTTTTTACCGATAATTAATTTAAACTTTATATAAACGATCTTATTATTATCGGTAAAGTAACGGTTATAATTAATATATATCCGCTATATTAACGTTTACTCTTAGATATCTAATTTATTTTAATCCCCTTTATATTCCGAGATATCTAGGAACTTTTCAGATTTAGGAGGCGTTCGAGATCGTAAAAAAATAAATTATTAAGTATTTAAAAGGGAAAACGAGCGTAGGCCTATAATAATAATATTATTAAAGATATTCTTATCGAATACCTAGGGCGGGGGCTAAGATATAATTTAAATTATAATAAATACGACCTAAGTTATTACTTAAACGATAATATAAACTAGGGATTATATATTTAATATAAAAAGAGGAAGAGGTATAAATAAAGATAAAATATTTAATAAAGAATTACTCTCGGCTTAAATATATAAATAATCGAAGATATTAAAGAAACTAGTAAGGTTATTCTAAATTTCGGCGAGGAACTATTATATACGGTTTTCGGGGTTAGGGTATTAATCCCTTATAATAATTATTTTAATACTAAGGAGTATTAACTAGGTAGTTAATTTTTTATAATATTAAAAAACGGGATTAATATCTAGAGGTTTATTAAACTAATAACTAGGTTTATTAAATTATAACCTAGTTATAATATAAAAATAGGCTAAGATAAAAGATAAAGAACGAAAATTAGGGTAGAGTTAACTACTATCTAAATAAAAACTAGTGTACGGAGTATTTATTTATTTTCTATCCCAACTATATTAAAATAAAAATATAGAAACTAGTTTAGATTTAAATTAGATCTAAAATAAATTAAGCTAGACTAAGATAAATAAAACTACACTATAATAATAATAAAAAACGGAAATAAAAATAAATTATAGTAAAAGTTAAGGAGTATAAATAATATATATTCTTTACCTAGAAGTTTATTCGTCGGGGTAGAGATATAAAGATCTAGATATTAAATATTAATTAATTAAAATACTTTTACGATTTAATAATAAATTTATTCTTTTATTAAATCTATATTAACCGTTAAGAAAACTACGCGAATACTTTTATACTAGTAATAATTAATTATTTTATTAAATTTATATATAACGTCTTTAAATAAATATTAAAGTATACGTTAAAGAATATTAATTAAGTATTTATTATTAAAAAAAAGAAATACTATAATTTAATACTCTCGATAACTCGTAATCGAGAAGACTTTATATAGGCGTTATTTTTAACTCTCGATAACGACGATTTTAAAACTAAATATTATTATAATTATATTATAAATAAAAACGACCTATATATACTATCTATAAAGCGGATCTTTAAATAAATTATTATTTTAGATTATTAATAATAACGCCTCGTTAAACGATTTTATAGCGATTTTATAATTTAATATAATATTATTTTTAATATTAACGCCGCTTATTATAATTACTAGTATTTTAATATAAGAGCTAGTACTTTAGTATAAGATAATAGTTTATTCGTACTACTAGATAAAAGAAGGGATATATAATACACTAAGACTAAATCTTAACTACTATTTTATTTCGTTAATATTATAATTCTTATATATCTTATTTCGTTAATACTATATTCTTATTATTTAATAGTAACGGCGTAGTCGAATTTTATTTATAAATAGAAGGAGACCGGTTACTAGCCTCTAAAGTATTAATTATAAAATATTAAATCCTCTATTAATATCTCGAAGATATAACTATTATCCGTATTATTATTCTCTTATATAAATCGAACTATTTTATAAAATTATAAACTAATTATAATTTATCTTTATATTTATTATTAGTTATAATATTAATATTAATCTTTTAACCGTTAGTGTTCTACGACGACGAACGAAACGAGCCGCTTCGTTTTTATCTTAACCTTTATATATAATAACGGTATTTTTTTACGCTAGTTACGCCTACCCTAAATCTTAATAATCGAGTTATTATACTAGGTTTCTATAGTTATATAAATCGGTTTATAAACGCGCTTTATAAACTTAAAGGAATATTTATACCCCGGTTATATAAAGTACTTTATATTTCGGCCGTAGGCGTAGAGAATAATCTATATTAAATTAAAGCGTCGCCGGCGTTTATACTATATATTATTATTTTTATTTATATAAAAAATCCTTACCTTTTTTTAAATATCTCGGTTTAATTATAATTAATTATTAGGAAAGTTAAATCGCGCCGGAATTATAAAGTTAAGAGTAGAGTTTATTTTTCTTATAATTTAAAGCCTATATTTACCCGAAAGCGGAGAAACGATATTTACCTTATTAAGAACTATAGCGAAATCGATAGATTTTCCCTACGTTAAAATAGGAACCCTAAAAATTTCCTTTTAATCTTTTACTTCTTACTTTTTATTTCGTTATTTCTAATTTATATAATCGAGGTTTAAATCTTTAATATTATATAAATAAACTTTTAAACTATATACCGGTAGAAGATCTTTATAAATATATATAATTTATTTTATTTTCCCTACCTATAAGTTACGCGGAGGTAAAGAAATTATTTTTATTAAACCTTATTATCTTTCTAACGTTTTAATTATTTATATTTTCGAAAAAATATTTCGAGTAATATAATAAGAATATTAATAGATTAATTTAAAAAGTAGTTCTTTTTATTATCGACTAATACGATCCTTTATTAAATATATTAAGAAATAATAAGTTATTTATAAAAAAAGAACGTTCTACCTTTATTAATATTTAAGAAGAAGAAAGTTTTATAAAAGAAAACCCTTTTACGTTTCTAATTTCCTAAATATACTTTTCTTTAATTATAAAAATATTAACGACTTTCGTTAAAGGCGTTAGGTATTATATTAATTCGGTATATTTTAATAATTAAAAAGAAAGAAATAAAGAGATTTTAAATTCTTAATTACTTTATTTTTAAAGAAGAGTTAAAGACCGGATTTTAACTACTCCTATTTATTCTCTTCTAGTTATATCCTTTTCTTTAGTTTCTAGTTTAGTTAAATCTATAATTTAATTAACTCCGAGAAAATTAATATCTTAGTTCCTTTTATAAGAATTAATTTTTACTATAAATAATATTATACGAAGGATTCTTTTTAATTAGACCGAGAATATAATTAATAATAATAAAAATTAATCTAGCTCTTTAAAATAAAGTTAAGGAGGTTTTAATAACCTTAAAAGAAATTAATTTATTTTATTTAATTCTTAATCCTAGTAGGAATAAGAAATCGTAAATTAATTATAAATACCGCCTCCGCCGGTAGAGATCGATTTAAACCTATATAATATTATAATTTAAACTATACGATCTACCGTATTAGATATTATTAAAGTTATTTTATAAAATTAGGGTTAAGTTTTTAAAAGGCCTTCGGGACTTATTAAACTATAAAGGCTAACTAGTAAAAACGGGTATATTTAATAAATATAGTAATAGGTTAGGTATTTCCGTACCGGCGAATTAAATTTCTTTTATCCGGATTACTTAAAGTTATAAAGCGCCGGTAATATCGTTTTTAACTTTAAAGAATTAATATTTAAAGAGGTTTATACTTTCTATAATAAAGTTTAGGATTTCGTTATAATAAAAAGTAAAGATATAATAAAGAGGAATCTAAATAATTATTTCCGCGGTATTACTATAAATTAATAATTTAAAATCCTTTCCTAAGATAAGAAAGATATAATAATATAACTACTAAATAATTTATAGCGCTAAATTACTAGACTATAAAATTACTAGACTATAAAATTACTTTAAAATTATAATATCTATAGCTCTAAAAGAGTTTAGTCGCTAGTTATATATATCGAAAGATACGGCCGAACGAAATAATCTATTTATCTACGTCTAGAATATAGTTAAATATACCGTTTAAGCTAGTATTACCGAAGAGTATATATAAATTATATAAATATAAAATTACCTCGATATTAATTTCTAGGCTATTATCCCTCCTCTAACGAATAATACTTCGATTAAATAATTTATCGAATAATTTAAAAATAGGAAGAAGATATAATATAAAATATAAACTTAAAAGAATAAAAAAGGTTATAAAAATTATTAAAAAAAAATTAAAGAGCGAGAAAAGAATCGCGATATAAAAGAGGATAAATAATTATTTAAGAATAAATAGTCGTTATAGTAGTAAAGTAAATATTATAATTCAATACCTTATCGGCCTTAATAATAGTATCGACTTTTTTAATTTTAAAGTTTTTAAATACCTTAAGGTTCTTAATTTTAAAGTTTTTAAAAATAAAAACCGTTTACTATAAGACCGAATCTTTATAATTCTCGTTCTTTTTTATATTAATAAATAACTAGGCCTTCTTTCCTTTATATTAATATTTATAATTAACTAGCTTACTTTTAAAATCGGTAGACTATACTTTAAATATAATAGTAGTAATAATTATAATAAATTTAAAAGCCTCCCCCGTAAAAACTTTTAAAAAACACTCTATTATTATTAAAATAATTATTTATAATTACCGCCGGAAACGCTTAACTTAACTAAAATTTATTCGCTAGGAATTAAAACTACGGGAACTAGAGTTATAATAACTAGGGTTATAAAAATCGTAAAATACACTTATACTACCCGCCGAGACCGTATAATACTTTTAATAATTATATATAAATATAGTTTATTTACTTTAATAAACTATATAATAATTTTAATAACGAGAATACGGATTACGGTATTTTCTTTAAATTTATTAATAATTATTTCGGCTCTCCCGAAGCTCCGCCGATAAATTATTATAATTATTATATAAATATTAATAAAAGTTATTATAATATTAAAGAGAGTATTATAAACGAAGAATAAAGCGTTAATAAAGAGGTTAATATTAGGTTCGTCTTAATTACGTATTATATTTCTACGGGGAAAATAAATTAACGTCCCGTTTATAAAAACTATAAGTTTAACTTCCCGTCGAATAATTTATTATATATATACCTAAAAGAAAGGAAATATATATACTCGATTAATATTTAAAAGGTAATTAATCCTACCCCTATAAAATTTAAAAATACCGAGTTAAATATTACTCCGAAGATCTTAGTCCTAAAGATTATAATAATACCGAAGTCGATAACTCCTAAATCTTCCCCTCGATAAAAGGGTAAATTAATAATTAAATTTATTACTCCGCCTTTATTAATTAACGGGATAATATTCTATATATAATATTATTTTATTAACTAAATAGGCTTTACTCTAAATATTATTCGAGAATTAAAATATTCTAATACTAGGTATCCGATAAATATAATCGATAGAGTATTTATTATATAACGAATCCCCGGTCTTTAATTATAGACCTATAGTAAAATCATTACCTTAAGAGATATCGGCTCGAACCGTTATTTAATTATAAAGTAGACTTTAATTATATTCTATATAAATGGAAAAACGAAGAATAATATAGAAATAATAATTAAAATCATTAAAGACTTCTATATTATCGATAACTTTAAAGTTAATATATTTATTAATATAAATATCCTAGGCTAGGAGAAGGCCGTTATCGACCTCCCTAATAATTAAATAATTTTAAATAACTATAAAGATATTACGATCCCTATTTAATTTATAACTAAGAATAATATAAGGATCTAATATATTATATAATTAAAACGCCGCTAAATAATTCTAGCACGAATTATATTAACGGTAGTAATCTCGTTAAAAGGGAAATTAAAATTATTAGACCGAGACTTCTTATTCGAACTATAGATAAAAGGAGTCTATATTTACTTCGTAGACTTAATAATTAATTTTATTAATATTCGTAATAAAGGGAATACGTCTTTTATTATTCCTCGTTATTAACGAATAAGATTAATTATAAAATACGAGGTAAAAGAAATATACTTTATCGATTTAAATAATTATTCCTTTACGGCGAAAACTTATAAGGATAATATAATTATATTACGCTTTATTAACCTCTATAATCCGAGGTTAATTTTAAAACCTAAGGTCGATCCTTTTATAGAAACGAAGTTATTAAATAAAATTATAATCTACGGTAACGATTCCGATATTACCGCGATTAAAGAGATTATAAAGTAATACCCTCGTATTTAGGAAGATATAGGAGATATAATTAACCTACCCGAATTTAAATAACTATCGATCTCGTTTACTATAAACTAGTAATCGTTTAATACGAAATTTAATTATAAGGTCTATCTATTAAACCCCGATATAAAAGCTTTAATAAACGAGAAATTCGATAAAATATATTAATAAAAGAAAATATCGTAGTTTACCGAGCCTTCCTTATTCGTTTTCTTTATCTTCGTTATATAACGGACGGTATATAAAGGCCCTAAAATAACGCCGATATAGAAGGGTAAAATCGTAGTCGATATTCGTAATTTAAATAAAATTATTATCTTTAATAACTACCCTCTTCCGCTTTAGAACGATATTATTTCGTTAGTATAAAGGTATATTTATATAAATATTATTAATTATAATAAATAATTCTATTTATTCTTAATTAAGAGAGATAATCGTTATAAGTTTATAATAATTTTTTATTATAATTCGGAGTATTATAATATCGTAGTAATAGGATAGAAAGGTTTAGTTCCGTATATTTAATATAAAATAAATACTTTTCTTCGCCCGTATAGAGTATTCGTAAGATATTACGTTAATAATATCGTAATTTTCTTACGGTCCTATTCCGAGTATATCGAATATCTTATAATTATTTTCGCTTTATTCGTAGACCTTAAGATCTTATTTAAGTTTAAGAAATCTTTTTTAATTTACCCCTCGGTTATATTTTTAGGCTAGAAAATAAATAGATTAAATTTAACTACTATTAAAGAAAGAATTATAATAATTAAAGAACTTCGTTTCCTAGATATATTATAGGCTTTAGAAATATATATCGGAATAATAAATTAATTACGAAATAATATTAAATATTTCGCCTAGATTATTAAGTTATTTTAATACCGAAAAACCTAACTTTTAAAGGGCTCGCCGTTTTAAGACGGGAATATACGAAAGATTTATTCTAGAAAAACTTACTTCGTATTTATAAAAAAGAAATTAATTTCTTTTAAATTACTCTAAAAAGTATTTACCTTTAAAACCTATTTATATTATCGGGATCTAGTTTATTAATTATATATTAACGTAAATATATTAAAGTCGTACGGAATTAATATTATAATATATTATATTAAGGGAGATCCTTAAGGTAATAATTTCCCCCGTATTAATATATAACTAATTCTATTCCTATTTAAATTATTTAATTCTACGGAGTCGCGTTACTAGCCTATAGAATTAAAAGTAATAAACTTAATTTAGATATTAAAAAAGATCCCGTATTTATTTATATAAATCTCGATAAAGAAAATTATTATCTTTATTAATTACTCGGTAACTATTAATATTATTTAATAAATAATATTATCGTCGTCCTCTTTTAATAGGATAAACCTACGGTTAATATAAACTTCTTAATATATATTATAATAAGATCTCGATATTCGTTAGTATCTTAGAAAGTAAAATATCGTATTAAATACTTTATCTCGCCTTCTCGGTAAAAAAGAATATCTCGATATTAAAGATCCCGGTATTTTAGACGACGTTTTCGCTTTTTACTTTACCTTAATTAAAATATCTTCTAAATACCGCCTTAAATTATAAAAAGTGTATTTTAAAAATAAGAAATAATTAAGGGTAATAACTTTCTTTATAAATAAGAAGAATAAATTTAAAAAAGAAGCCCTAGGGTCTACGGACGATATCGACGTAATTAATATTAATATTCCTTTCCTTCTTAAAGATTTATTAATATAATATAAAAACGACTATATTAATAAGGAACGTCTATATATCCTAAAATTAATAAAATAAAATATTTTCGAACTCGTATATAATAAGCGAAATTATATAGGATTTTATAGAACGTATAAGAATATCGCCGATAATTATTATATACGGTATTTAACTCGAAGATTTAAACGCTATATCTTATACTACTTTTAATATTAACTTAATTAAATAAAAAAATATATATTATATAGTACTTTAAAATTAATCCTAATAGAGCCAAAAATCTATTATTATATTATTATCGATTTCGTTATAACGCTCCCTATACTTATTAACGGATATAATTATTTAATAATTATTATTTATAAATTCTCGAAAATAATTACTACGGCTTTAAGGAAAAATACGTTCAGCGCCGAAGAATAAATAAATACACTACTTCTCGTCTTTACCGACTAGGGAATTCTAAAGGCGATTATTTTTAATAAAGACCCTAAATTTCTTTTAAATTTATAAAAAGTAATTTTTAAAATATTAAGAATTAAATTAATAATCTCTATTACCTATTACCCTTAATTTAACGGCTAGTCGGAATAAATAAATTAAACTATAAAAATAATATTACGATTTTATTTAATATACTACCCTAATAATTTATAGAATAAATTTATAACTACTTTATAATCTATTATAAATAATTTTTTAAACTTAACGACGATACTTTTACCGAATAAAATTATCTACGATATAAAGCTTAATAATAGAATTTTAGTTCAAGATATAATAAGAAGAATAAATCTTATTAATACTAGAATAATTAACCGGAAAGAAGTCGTTAACGCGATTTTATTCGCGGCGATTAATATTAAATTTCGGTATAAATAATAAATATATACTTTTAATAATATAAGAAGGGGATATAATTTTTTTAAAATTATATAAAGATTATAAAATCCCGGGTTTAAAGAATTATAAATTTTTAAATTAAAGAGCTAGCCCGTTTAAAATTCTAAAGCGAATTAATAATTTAATTTATAAATTAGAGTTACCGCCGATAATAAACGTCTACCCCGTTATTTTAGTCGCCGCCTTAAAACCTACTCCGTTAAAAGAGAATCTATATAACCGTCCTCGGGAGGTTAAATAAATTACTATTCTCGATAATAATAATAAAGGTATAAATAATTATTTTAAAATAAAATATATTTTAAATAAAAGGATAAAAAAGTTTTTAAGATAAGGGAAAAAGTTAATAATATAATACTTAATTAAATAAAAGGGCTAGGGGCCTTATTAAAATATATAATATAATAAATAAAATTTTAAAAACGTAGAAAACGTAATTAACGATTATAATAAAAAGTCGTTATAAACTACGTAGGTAGTTTAAGGGACGGTATTATTCTATTTATTTATTAATCTTAGTTTTATTTTCGCTTCTTTACGCGACGATAACTTTATTATTTAATAATAACGAATTTCTTAATAGCCCCGCTATATTAATATAATATTTCTAACTAACTTAAATATTAATAAATTATTTTCCTCGCTCGAATTAATAAATACTACCGTTATTATAGTATTTAATTATAATATCTTAGGCGCTAAATAATATTAATATATCTTTTCTCTCTTAATTTAAATATTATTAATTTATTTATATTACTCGCCCCGATCGGGTATAATATAATATCTTCGTTTTAATAAATTTTTAATTACGATATAATTAAATTACGTTTGGGAAAGGCTTCGAAAATACCGATTAAAATAACTTTAAAGAATAATAAAATAAAGGTAAAGAAAATAACGAAGGTAACTAAAACTAAAATAATTAAAATAGCGAATAAAAATAATAATAAAAAATCCGGCGTTTCTACTTCTAAATAAAACGATAAGATTAATAACGAGTAAATTATTAAGGCCGAAATTAACGATCGAGTCGATAACGAAGAGGTTAAGAACTTACCGTATAAGAAACCCGTATATAATATAACGGAAGATAAAGATACCTAACTATTAACGGGTAGAAATCTTTCTTTATTATAGGCCGGGCTAGTTATTTAATATAATAAGATTTTCTTAAATACGCGATTTAAAAACTAGTTAAAGGTATTTAATTTAAAAAGTAACCTATAACCTAAATAAATAAATAACGGGTAATTAATTATAATATAATTAATAAAAGATAATAGTATAAAATATATAATTATTTTTAATTATACGTAATTATATAGAGATAAAGAGAATTTATTATAGAAGCTAGATTAATTAATTTTAATAAAAGAGGGGAAATATAGCCGATATATCTTCGTAGAAAAATATAATTATCTCTCGACGGATAAAATAATAAGAGTAAAAGAACTCTTAATATCGTCGAAAAAGTTATATAAAAAAGACCCGAAGATAACGAAGATTACGGTTTTAAAGAAGCCCTTAATATAGGAGAAATTAATATTTAAAAAGTTTAATAAAGATAACGAGAGCGATAAAAACGAGTCCGAATTAAAAAAGGAGTTTTCGATTTCGAAGAAATCTTTAAAGAAATCGATAACGAAATTATTCCTACCGAAAAAATCGACGTTGGAAATAGTCTCCTTTATAATCGATAATAATAATTCTTAATTAATTAATATAAAATTATTTAATATCGAGGCGTAGAGACGTTAGAAAAAGTAAACCGGAACTATATAAATATCCGATAACCTAATTATATAACTAGAAGAGTTAGATAAAACTAAAGAGATATTTAAAATAAAAATCGCTACCGAAATTAAAGCCGTAAATTTTTTAAAGCGAAAGATTATAACTACTTTATTTATACCCGCGAAGAAACGGGTAAATAAGAAAAATATAATACCTACGGTTATAAAATAATAAGTTAAAATCGGTAATAAAGATTTCTTAACTATACTTTAAATTATATCTTAGATTTCGTTTTTCCTTATAACCGAGATTTCTTAACGAGTTATTTCTTCTTTTATTATATCTAAAAGTTCTAAAAAAAAAAGAGTAAAGCGCGTAGTTAAAAAGTTTAAATAAGATAAAATATTAATTAATTTAAATACGAAAAAAGCCCCTTTAATATAAACGATAGCGGATATTTCTATAATAGCTAGTAAATCTAAACTAGCTATATTAACGACCGCGCCGCCTTTAGCGAAGGATAATTCTATATTATTATAAATTTATAAACGTACTAGCCTTACTATAAGCGAAAAAAATAAAATAAAATAAATTTTCTTATTTAAAATTATAAAAGCGAACGTAACCGATTTAGAAATAAAATACTCGAAGAAAATAAAATTTAATAAATAAACTAAGCCGTTAAAATAGAAGGGGAGATTAAAGATATTTCTATATTATCGGAGAATTTAAGCGATAATATTAAAGCGGAATCCCTAGTCGAGATCGTTAAAGAGGTATTCGCTAAATCCGAAACCCGTATAAACGCGCTAGTAGCTAGAAATAACCTCTTAGAAAATAATAATACTATTTTATATAACTACGTGGATTTTTTAGAAGGCCTTATTATTAAAGTTAATAATAAAATAACCCGCGTTTTATTAATCCTAGAAGTTTTTTATACTACTTTTATTTAATATTATACCCGCCTTTTAAATTAATATAGGGTCGATTATTTATTATAGGGTTTTTTCGATTCCGTAGAAATCGAAATACCTAAAGAGTAATTAATTAGAAATAAATAAATAAAATTAATCTAAAGAGTTAAGAATATTAACGGTATTAAAAACTTCGCTAATAATCTCTTAACTAATATTAATATAAATATAAACTCGTTAATTAAAAGATATCCGGCTTTAGAATAAATATATAATCGAAAGAAGTCTAAATAATAGATAACTACCGATATTATACTAGGCGGTAAATTTATTAAAGAGAGCGATAAATTATATAATTAATTCGGTATAACCGCGTAGACTACCTTAAATTATAATGATCGCGCCGTTATTAAAACTATTACCGATAATAAGGCCGCGTAAATTACTACGACTACTATCGGTTATAACGAATATTTTATTACCGACGTTTTAACTACCGATAAATAAAAACCCTAGCTAGGTATTATAGTAAATATATTAAAAACTACGGATACTCCTCTATCTAGTATTTATAACTTAATAATTAATCTCCGTCTCGACGACTTTAGGTAAAAACGTCGTCGTCTTCCTATTAATATAATATATTTATAGTAATTCTAAATCGAGGTAATAAAAAATAAACTATATTAATAATTATAGTATTTATTCTCGTTTATACTTTTACTTCGAGGCCTTAAAAACGTAAGGCCTTTATTTATAAAGGTAATTATTATAATTACTAATACTTTAATATAAGAGCTAGTACCTTAATATAAGATAATAATTTATTCGTACCGCTAGATAAAAGAAGGGATATATAATATACTAAAACTAAATCTTAACTACTATTTTATTTCGTTAATACTATAATTCTTATATATCTTATTTCGTTAATACTATATTCTTACTACCGCTAAACTCCTACTATTTATTATAATTAAAGTTACGAATATTAATAAATCGTTCCTAGCTAGATTCTTATTTACTATTTTAAAATCTATAACTATATATAACTTCTTTTTTAAAATTTTAAATTAAAAGTTATAAAATAATTATCCCCCTTTATAAATAAACCTCGTAGATTAAGAAAAAGATTTTATTATTACTTTTTTATTAAAACTCCTTAATTACTAACTCTAATTATATAATTAATATATAATTTAAAATATCCGGGCTAGGGTAAATAATAGTAAATAAAACTATACGAAGAAAAAATTTTATTATTAACGAATCGGGATATATTAATAAATCTTATATATAAACTAGAGTAAATATATTTTATTAATTACTAGCTTTTTAAAGAATAACTAGTAATTATTTATTATATTACTATTTATCTTAATCTTAAAGTAAACTCTATATAAAGAAATAAGAGTATTTATCCGATTATTAAAACCGTTATAAACTCCTAGGTTATAATACCTAGTATTATAAAAATTATATAAAGAGAGTTAAAGTTAATTTATTAAAGGCTTTAGGAAAAAGAGGATCGATCGTATATTAATAAACTAAAGGGAGTTAACTATAAATATCGGTAACTCCGGAAACCCCGATTTTTGCGTATTTTATACCGAAATTGTACAAAATACTGGAAATGCGTATTTGCTCATGTCCCGTATTCTAAGTATATTATGCACCGATTAAGCAGCGATATTGCACCGATTTAGCAATTTTTTTTTTTTTTTTTTAAACTTTGACTTTTTATAGTATCTAGACTAGGGCCCCTATATAGGAATATAAATATCTTACAAAATCTATTTTTAGCCTAGATTCCGAATTTTTAATTAGATTTTTACTAGCGTTGCCCTATAGGGCTATAAAGCTACTTTTAGGATTAAGTTTAGCGCTCCCGCGCAGACCTTAACTCTAACTTAAAAATCTTGGCGCCAAGATTTGCCAAGGCTGCAAAATACGCATTTTGCACCGATTAAGTAGCGATTTTGTAGAACTGTTTTTCCGGACTTGCCGATGAAGCGTTTTATATTATTATTAAAAAAATAACTCTCTACGCTATTAAATTAATTAACGTTAAATAAATAATTATAAAATTACTCGTTACCGAGCTAGATTAGGTTATTAATCTAGAATTTATTCTAATCTCTTATATTTATTATAGGTATAAGATTTATATCTATTACGCGCTATAATTATATTACTATCTTCTTTTATAAATATATATTTAGGGTTTTTTAATTTTATTATCTTTTTTTTACCCCCGTTAATAACTAGAAGATACTCCGGTATATATTATTACAATCAAAGTTCAATGAGAATTTTAGTAGACTTAGTATACTTAATATACTAAGAGACTATTTACTACTCGACGTAATATATAAGTTAATAAGTAGGTAAGCGCTTAACTATTTATCTACTCGATATAGGAATAAACGAGTAAACGGATAAATAGTATAGTTTCTTTTTTCTATATAAACTATATATTTTCCTAGTAAATAAGAGCTTTATATTTAACTTCTCTTAAAACTTTTAATTATAGATTCTAAATATAAACATTTATTAAATTATTAATTAAGTTTATTAAATTTATCTAGTTTTATTTTAAATTAATACGAAGTTTATTATTCTTTAATCCTTAATACTCCTCTCTATAAATATTAACCTAGGTTTTATCGATATTATATTAAAGTATTAAATAGAGAGTCTTAATATTTTAAATACTTTTAGGATAAATATTTTAAAATTAATAAAAACCCTAACTCTAAATATCTAAGACGGTATTAAAAAACGTAATATTATAAAGAATAAAGACCGTATTAAGGTTACCTACCTAAATTATTATTATAGAGAGCGCGAAAAGTTTAACGACTAGTTATTATAACTCTAGTTATTCTTTATATTTAATAAAAATACTATACTAGTTATTAAATAAACGACCTTTATAATAACTTATATAAAAAATAATATTTAGAAATAAGTCAAATTATTCTTAAAGCGTTATATAAAGATAGTAGATAATAGTGATAATTTATTAATAAAACTTTAAATAGAGAGTTTCTTTAAATTTAAAACTAAATTTCGTTATATATTTAAACTATTTAACGAGAGTAATATAATAATCTATATTATTTAATATTTAATATAACGGAGATCTATATCCGATTATTCGGTATAGTTCTAATATTATATAATACTAACGGACTAGGACGATACTATTTTTATAATAATATATCGACGAGGACTAAAAAATAATATAAAAAATAAATTTATATAAATAGGAGCCGTTATAAAGGACCTCGATATATTTATAAAATAAATAATCGAAGTCGATAATAAACTATACGAATATATAATAAAGAAATATTATAATAGAGGAACTAACGGATAAAGATATTTAAAAGTTTATAATAATAAATATAATTCGATTAATTATTACCGCTATAAAAAACTTAACCTATATAATTATATATTAATAAAACTCGATTTTACTAAAAAGGGACTTATAAAAGAATTTTAAAAAAGGGGTAAATAATAATAAAGAGGTAAAAAAATAATGAATTATTATAATTATAATAAACCGGGCCATATCGCTAGGAATTATTATTCGAAAAATATAATAAATCGTTAATAGTTAAATATATTTAAGAAGGAGATACTAGATAGTATAATTAAATCCCCTAAAAAGCTAATATAGGACGATATTATATTTAATAATTTACTCGAAAAATAAAGGGAGATTATATTATAATATAGCCTCATTTATTTTAATCTAGTTTAATTTATTTTAGATTTAATTTAGGTTTAAAGTAGTTTCCTTATTTCTATCCTAATATAATCGGGATAGAAAATAAGTAAATACTCTATATATTAACTTTTATTTAGATAATAGCTAGCCCTACTCTAATTTTCGTCCTTTATCTTTTATCTTAACCTACTCTTATATTATAACTAGGTTATAGTTTAATAAATCTAACCGTTAATTTAATAAACCTCTAGATATTAATCCCGTCTTTTAATATTAGAAAAGATTAACTACCTAGCTAGTACTCTTTAATACTAGGATAATTATTATAAGGGATTAATACTTTAACCCCGAAAACCGTATATAATAATTCCTCGCCGAAGTTTAGAATAACCCTACTAGTTTCTTTAATACCTTCGATTATTTATATATTTAAGCCGAGAGTAATTCTTTATTAAATATTTTATCTTTATTTATACCTCCTTTTTCTCCTACGCTAGATACGTAATCCCTAATTTATATTATCGTTTAGGTAATAACTTAGGTCGTATTTATTATAACCTAAATTATACCTTAACCCCCGCTTTAAGTATTCGATAAAAATATTTTTAATAATATTATTATTATAAGTCTACGTTTTTTTTTTTTTTAAATATTTAATAACTTACCTCTTTATAATCTCGAACGCTTTTTAAATCCGAAAAGTTTCTAGATATCTCGGAATATAAAGGGGATTAAAATAAATTAAATATTTAAAAGTAAACGTTAATATAGCGGATATATATTAATTATAACCGCTATCTTACCGATAATAATAAGATCGCTTATATAGAGTTTAAGTTAATTATCGGTAAAAAGGCCTTTAATTTAATAAACCGTTATTAAAAAGAGGGTCTTTATACCTTAACTAGTTTTATTAATTAACGAAAAAAACTATAAGAAATATATAGTAACCCGTTTAAATAGGAGGATACTCGGAATTATATTTAGGAATTTAAATAAGGCTTTATACCTTTTAATAAATACTTTAACCTCGTTATTTAAAAAAAGGAATATTCTCGAATAAAGAACGAATCCTTAATTAACGCTACAAAATATAATATTAATTATATTACTTAATAAGTCTTTATCTCCTAGAGGAAAACTAATAATTAACGGTTATATACTTTTAATAAATATATCCGTATATACTCCGAAATCGACTAAGAACTTTAGTAGATTAAATACCGTTTATCTCGCTAGAATACCGCTCCTACTAGATTAAGATAAATCTTAAAGAGGTTTATTATATCTTTATTAATCTCTATTTATATAACTCGCTTTATTATAACGAGTATTTTTATCCCCGTTACCGTAGCTCTAACTCTCCTATTTAAGGAGTTAATAAACCTTGATTTTATTTAAATTATTATTAAAGGTAAATTAACGAGAACCTCGGTTATTAAAATTATTTATAAGAAATAAAGGTTTTACTTTTATTATAAATCGTTTAGGTATAATATAAAAATTTATTTAATTAAACTAACTAGCCTCCGATCTAGTATTATAATTATCGTCGATAACGACGAGAGCGTTATAGGAGGAGTTATTTTAAACGTAGGAAAAGAATAATCCCGGTATAAAATTATATATTAGGACTATAAGTACCTAGAACCCTATATATACCTTTTTATTTATCGGCTATATTATTTAATTTACCTTCGTTACTAATTAAACTTTCGTTTAAGTTTATTATATAACTTTTTAAAACCGACTTTACTTTTCGTAATAAATATATAGTTATTTTTTATTAACTACGGAATAATTAATCCCGAATTTAAATTAAAGCCTTAATTAATACTAGTATATCCGGTTATCTTTTTATTAATTATAATTTTATATATACCTAGTATCTACCCCTTCGTCTTCTTTATTATCTTTATATTATCCGACTCTTTAATAACGTACCTACCGTTATAGAACGTATTATTTATATCGTAGAAATAATTTTAAATATCTATAATTATTAAAAATAAATAGTTTTCTTTATTACTAAATTTAATTAATACCCCGTTATAATCGGCCTATTATACCTCTATCGTTATAAAGTTATTATTAATTTCTTAAATAATTCTTTAACCTTCGTTTTATATTTTTATTTAAGAAATTATACCCCTAGTCTTATAAAAATCTTCGCGGAAAATAAATTTTTTTTTATACCCTAAAAAAGCTTCTAAACCTAAGAATTTTAATCTTTAATTTTATTTAATACCCGCGTAGAGTAAGCCCCGATTTAAAAGGAGTCGCTAGTATATAAAAAGCCGTTATTATTTATAGACGATAACGTTATTATTAAATAATTAATTCCGACTCGAGAGAAGTTACTTTAATTTTAGGTTTATTAGTAGTATACCTAGTCCTAGGTTTATAAAAAATAAACCTCGATTTAAGAAAAGTTAACCTAATCCTAGGTTCATTAGAAATAAACGTAATTTTTAATTTAATTTAATATTTATATAAAATAACCTAAAACTTAAAAGGAGTTATTTTAATTCTAGGTTTATTAATAGTAAATTTAGATTTAAAAAGAGTTTTCCCCGCCTTAGTCCTAGTTATTTATTCCTATAAGAACTAGTTATAATAACGAGTATAGTTATATTATTATTATTATTAAGTAAAGAAAGATATTTAAAATTAGGTATCGTAGCCTAGCCTCGCTTTATTTTAAGTTTTAGTATTATAAATAACGAACCTAGTACCTAGTTACTCTTAAGATATACGAGATAGGATCTCGATTATTTACCCGGTTTATTATACCTAACGAGTAAACCGTATTTAATTTATTATTTATAGAAATCGATCGATTTTTAGGTATTTTAGAAGAAATCTCGACTTTAAATATTTAATTTTATTAAAAACCTAGATATTATAAACCTAAACCCCGCTTTAATTAAAACTTTAAATTAAATATTTATAATTAAGCCTAAAACCGAGTTATATTTAAAATAAATAAGAAGTTCTATTTTACCGTCGTTATTATTTAAAAAGAGTTTTAAGCCTACCGAGATAATAAAAATATTAACCTAATTATAATTTTACCTACGCGGTATTATAAATTCTTAAATATTTTTTCGAGAAAAGATATTAATACCTTACCCCCGTATTAGTTATATAATTATATTATTAAATTTAAAGAAGAGCTATAACCTCCGTTATCTAGTTTATATAATATAAATTATAATAAGATCTTAGAACTCCGCCGTTACCTAGATAAGAATTTTAATAAAGATTTTATTCGAGTTAATTAATCTTATATCGTATTCTCTATTTTATTTATAAAGAAACCTAGCGGAGGTTTATATTTTTATATTAATTACCGAGGGTTTAATATTATTATTATAAAGAATAAATACCCTTTACCCTTAATCTTAAAAACCTTAAATTAATTAAATTATATTAAGGTATTTTTTAAATTAGATATTATATTTATATTTAATCGCCTCCGCGTTAAGGAGGGCGATAAAGAATTTATAATATTCTATATTTAATTCGGCCTATTCGAATATTTTATTATATTATTTAGATTATATAATAACCCTACCTCGTTCTAGTACTATATTAACGATACTCTTCGTAAATTTCTTAATAAGACCTATACTATATACCTCGACGATATTTTAATTTATAGCGATATTAAGGAAGAGTATAAAATCTATATTAAGTATATTCTTTAGAAACTCCGCGAGGCGGGGCTTTAAATAAATATTATTAAATACGATTTCTATATTAAGAAAGTTATATATTTAGGATTAATTATTATTATTAAAGAGATTAAAATAAATTTAAAGAAAACCGATATTATCCTAAATTAACTATAGTTAGTTAATATTAAAGATATTTAAAGTTTCCTAGGATTCGTTAACTTCTATCGTCGTTTTCTTTATAAGTTTAGTAAACTCGTTATATTATTTATAGTTTTAATTAAAAAAGGTACCGTTTTCGAGTAGAGTACTCGATATTAAATAACTTTTAATACCTTAAAGAAGGCTTTTACCTCCGATATTATCCTAGTCTATTTCGACCTTAACCGTAAAATTATAGTAGAAATAGATATATTTAATTATATATCTAAGGGGGTCCTATCTTAGTATAATAATTAAAATATCCTTCGTTTTATTATTTATTTTTTAAAAAAGTATAACCCTATTAAATATAATTATAAAATCTATAATAAAGAGTTTATAGTAATTATTTATATATTTAAAGAATAGCGTTTTAAATTAAAGGGATCTACTCTCCCTATCGAGGTAATATCGGATTATAAGGCTCTTAAATATTTTACTTTATCTAAGATATTATCTCGTTATTAAGCGAGATAAAGCGAGTTTTTATCCCGTTTTAACTATAAAATTACCTACCGGCCTAGTAAAGAAGGTAGTAAATCTAATATATTAATATATCGATTAAGAGACCTCCCTAAAAAGGGGGACAAATTAGATCCTAGATATTAATATTAGTACTAGATTATATTAAAAAGAAAAAACCTAGCCCTAGAAGTCTTTAAGGGTTATATTTATAATATATTATTAAATATAACGACCCTAGTCTTAATCTTAGTTATTTTAATTATATTAGTAATAAATCTAGAGATTCTTATCTAACTCTTTTAATTATATTTTATATTAATTTATATAATTTTAATAAACCCCGATATAGATATTAATTTAGAATCTTAAACTCTACCTATATCCTATAAACCCGAATTAGATAGAGACTAGTTTATTAATTTAAATAAAGACTTATACGATACCCCGACTTATTAATTATAGGATATAATTAATTAAATCGATTAATTCGCCCTTAGAGTCTTAAAAATACTATATTCTAGAACGCGTTATTATAGCGAAATTCCCCTCGCTAAATATAAAGATAGGGATAGAGTTCTCTACTTTCGAGGAAAAAGATATATTCCGAATTCTAATAAATTACTCCTTCGTCTAATCTAGCTAGTTTATAATAATATCGCGGGTAATTACTTAGGTCGTATTAAATATTATAAATTAATTAGTCGGGCCTATTAATGGCCTAACGTTTATACTATTATCTAACGATTCGTTAAGAATTATTATATATACCGAAGAATTAATCCTTCCCGCTAATATATTTAAAGATAGTTATATTTATTACCGCCCCCGTAACGACGTTAAAGAGATATCTCGATAGACTATATAGGTCCCCTACCGCCTTATATCTTTATAGGAATTATTTATCGGTATATTTAATAAGAATATAGTATTAACGAAATAAGATACGTAAGAATTATAGTATTAACGAAATAAAATAGTAGTTAAGATTTAGTTTTAGTATATTATATATTACTTCTTTTATCTAACGGTACGAATAAACTACTATTTTATATTAAGGTACTAACTCTTATATTAAGGTATTAGTAATTATAATAGTTATTTTTATAAATAAAGGCCTTACGTCCTTAAGGCCTCGAAGTAAAAGTATAAACGAGAATAAATACTATAATCGTTAATATAGTCTATTCTTTATTACCTCGATTTAGAATTATTATAAATATATTATATTAATAAGAAGACGACGACGTTTTTACCTAAAGTCGTCGAGATAAAGATTAACTATTAAGTTATAAATACTAGATAGAGGAGTATCCGTAATCTTTAATATATTTATTATAATACCTAACTAGGGTTCCTAGTTATCGGTAACTAAAACGTTAATAATAAAACATTCGTTATAACCGATAGTAATCGTAGTAATTTACGTAGCCTTATTATCGGTAATAATTTTAATAATAGCGCGATTATTATAATTTAAAGTAATTTATATAATTATACCGAATTAATTATATAGTTTATCGCTCTCTTTAATAAGTTTACCGCCTAGTATAATATCGGTAGTTATTTATTATTTAAATTTCTTTCGATTACGTACTCGTTCTAAAGCCGGATATTTTTTAATTAATAAATTTATATTTATATTAATATTAACTAAAAGATTATTAACGAAGTCTTTAATACCGCTAACACTTTTAATTTTTTAAATTAATTTTATTTATTTACTTCTAGTTAATTAATCTTTAGATATTTCGATTTCTACGGAATCGAAAAAACTTTATAATAAATAATCGACCCTATATTAACTTAAGAGGCGGGTACGGTATTAAATAAAAATAGTATAAAAGACTTCTAGGACTAATAAAATACGGATTATCTTATTATTAACTTTAATAATAAGGTTTTCTAAAAAATCCATATAGTTACGTAAAATAATATTATTATTTTCTAGGAGGTTATTTCTGGCTACTAACGTATTTATACGGTTTTCGGATTTAGCGAATATTTTTTTAACGATCTCGACTAAGAATTCCCCTTTAATATTATTATTTAAATTCTCCGATAATATAAAAATATCCTTAATCTCCTCTTTTATTTTTAACGGTTTAGTTTATTTATTAAGTTTTATTTTCTTCGAGCGCTTTATTCCTAAATCGATTACGTTCGCTCCTATAGCCTTAAATAAGAAAACTTATTTTATTATACCTTTTTTATTTATAGTAGGGCTAGTATAAAAAAGTAGTTCTTCGACGTCCGTAATAAATTAAATATTTAGGTAAGGAGTAATACTTCCCGATTAATAATATATTAACTCCGTAATCTAGTTCTTATTAGTTTACGATAACGTAGAACTATCTTTTATTAAAGGCGGTACGATTATTAATGATTTACTCGTTATTATAGAAATATTTATTATTATTTACACTAAAGGGGCTTTTTTCGTATTTAAATTAATTAAGGTTTTATCCCGTTTAATCTTCTCCGTTACGCGTTTTACTCTTTTTTATTTAGAGCTTTTAAATATAATAGAAAAAGAAATAATTTATTTAAAAGTATCGGTTATAAGAAAAATCGAAGTCTAAAATATAATTTAAAGTATAATTAAGAAATTTTCTTTACCGATTTCGACCTATTATCTTATAACCGTAGGTACCGTAATTTTCCTATTTATTCACTTCTTCGAGGGCGTAGATAAAGTAGCCGTAGTTTTCTACTTTAAAGAATTTACGGTTTTAGTTTCGGTAGCGACTTTTACTTTAAGCGTTTCCCTAGTTTTATTTAACTCTTCTAGTTATATAACTAGGTCGCTAGACGTTTATATAATTCCGGTACACTTCTTCTAACGTTCCTATACCTCGATATTAAATAACTTAATATTAACTAGCTAAGAATTATTATTATCGATTAATTTTACGAGGGAGGTTATCTTTAAAATCGACTTCTTCGGTAGGAATAATTTCGTTATTAATTCCTTTAAAGACTTCTTCGAAATCGAAAACTTTTTTTCTACTTTAGACTCGCTCTCGTCGCTCTTATTATCTTTATTAAATTTTTTAAATATCGATTTCTCCTATATTAAGGGCTTCTTTAAAACCGTAATCTTCATTATCTTCGGGCCTTTTTTATATAATTTTTTCGACGATATTAAAAGTTTTTTTACTCTCGTTATCTTATCCGCCGAGAGATAATTATATTCTTTTACGAAGATATATCGGTTATATTTCCCCCCTTTTATTAAAATTAATTAATTTAATTTCTATAATAAGTTCCCTTTATCCCCGTATAATTAAATATAATTAAAAATAATCGCGTATTTTATACGATTATCCTTTATTAATCGTATTATAACTAATTACCCGTTATTTACTTATTTAGGTTATAGGTTACTTTTTAAATTAAATACCTTTAACTAGTTCTTAAATCGCGTATTTAAAGAAATTTTATTATATTAAATAACTAGCCCGGTTTATAATAAAGAAAGATATCTACCCGTTAGTAACTAAATATCTTTATCTTCCGTTACGTTATATACGGGCTTATCGTATAATAAATCCTTAACTTCTTTACTATCGACTTTATCGTCGACTTCGTTTTTAATAACCTATTTATTATCTACCTTATCGCTCTATTTAGAAATAAAAATACTAGATTTTTTATCCTCGTTATTATTCGCTACCTTAATTCGTTTAGTTTTAGTTATTTTTATTACTTTCTTTATTTTTACTTTATTAATTTTTAAAGTTAATTTCTTCGTAATCTTTCCTAAACGTAATTTAATTATATTATAATTAAAAACTTATTAGAACGAAGATATCGTATTATACTCGATAAGAGCGAGTAATATAAATAAATAATTAATTTTAGGATTAAAAAAGGAAAGATATATTAATACTATTTAATATATAAGATACTATAACTAAGTAATATAATAGCGGTAGTATTTATTAATCGTATCGAGCGAGAAAAAAACGATTTATTATTATTTAAATAAGTTAGAAATACCGTATTAACGTAGCGGGGTTATTAAGAAATTCGTTACTATTAAATAATAAAATTATTATCGCGTAATAAAGCGAAAATAAAATAAAGATTAATAAATAAATAAAGTAATATCGTCCCTTAAACTACCTATATAATTTATAACGATTTTATATTATAGTTATTAATTACGCCCTCTACGTTTTTAAAATCTTAGTTATTATATTATATATTCTAATAGGGCCCCTAGCCCTTCTATTTAATTAAGTATTATATTATTAACTTTTTTCCTCGTCCTAGAAACTTCTTTATCCTTTTATTTAAAATATATTTTATTTTAAAATAATTATTTATATTTTTATTATTATTATTAAGAATAATAACCTACCCGACTTTTTAAAAACGGTTATATAGATCCCCTCCTAACGGAGTAGGTTCTAAGGCGGCGACCGAAATAACGGGGTAAATATTTATTATCGGCGGTAACTTTAATTTATAAATTAAACCGTTTATTTATTTTAAAATTTTAAACGGGCTAGCTCTTTAATTCGAAAGTTTATAATTCTTTAAACCCGGGATTTTATAATCTTTATATAATTTTAAAAAGGTTATATCCCCTTTTTATATTATTAAGAGTATATATTTATTATTATATCGAAATTTAATATTAATCGCCGCGAATAAAATCGTGTTAACGGCTTCCTTCCGGTTAATAGTTTTAATATTAATAAAATTTATTCTTCCTATCGTATTTTAAACCGAAATTCTATTATTAAATTTTATACCGTAAATAATCTTATTTAATAAAAGCGTCGTTATTAAGTTTAAAGAATTATTTATAATAAATTATAAAGTAGTTACGAATTTATTTTATAAACTATTAAAGTAATATATTAAATAAAATCGTAGTATTATTTCTATAATTTAATTTATCCGTTCCGATTAATTATTAAATTAAGGGTAATAGGCGGTAAAGATTATTAATTTAGTTCTTAATATTTTAAAAATTATCTTTTATAAATTTAAAAGAAACTTAAGGTCTTTATTAAAAATAATCGCCTTTAGAATTCCCTAGTCGGTAAAGGCGAGAAATAGCGCGTTTATTTATTCTTTAATATTAAATATATCTTTCCTTAAGACCGTAATAACTATTTTCGAGAACTTATAAATAATAATTATTAAATAATTATATCCGTTTATAAATATAAGGAGCGTTATAATAAAATCGATAATAATATAATAATAGATTTTTAGCTTTATTAGAATTAGTTTTAAAATACTATATAATATATACCTCTTTATTTAATTAAATTAATATTAAGGGTAGTATAAAATATAGTATTTAAGTCTTCGAGTTAAATACTATATATAATAATTATCGGCGATATTCTCGTACGTTCTATAAAATCCTATATAATTTCGCTTATTATACGCGAGTTCGAAAATATTTTATTCTATTAATTTCGGGATATATAGGCGTTCCTTATTAATATAGTCGTTTTTATATTATATAAATAAGTCTCTAAGAAGGAAAGGAATATTAATATTAATTATATCGACTCCGTCCGTAGACCCTAGGGCTTCCTTTTTAAATTTATTCTTTTTATATATAAGGAAAATTATTACTTTTAATTATTTCTTATCTTTAAAATACGCTTTTTATAATTTAAAGTAGTATTTAGAAGATATTTTAACTAAGGTAAAATAAAAAGCGAAGACGTCGTTTAAAATACTAGGATCTTTAATATTAAGATATTCTTTTTTACCGAGGAGGCGAGATAATATATTTAATACGATATTTTATTTTCCTAGATATTAACGAATATTAAGATCGTATTATAATATATATTAAAAAATTTATATTAACCGTAGGTTTATCCTATTAAAAGAGGACGATAATAATATTATTTATCGGGTAATATTAATAGTTACCGAGTAATTAATAAAGATAATAATTTTCTTTATCGGGATTTATATAAGTAGGTATAAAATCTTCTTTAATATCTAAATTAAATTTATTACTTTTAATTCCGTAGACTAGTAGCGCGACTCCGTAGGATTAAATAATTTAAATAGGAATAGAATTAATTATATATTAATACGGGGGAAATTATTACCTTAAGGATCTCTTTAAATATAATATATTATCGTATTAATTCCGTACGACTTTAATATATCGATATTAATATATAACTAACGAGTTAGATCTCGATAATATAAATAGGTTTTAAAGATAAATACCTTTTATAGTAATTTAAAAGAAATTAATTCCTTTTTTATAAATACGAAGTAAGTTTTTTTAAAATAAATCTTTCGTATATTCCCGCCCTATAACGGCGAGTTTTTTAAAAATTAAGTTTTCCGGTATTAAAGTAACTTAATAATCTAGGCGAAGTATTTAATATTATTTCGTAATTAATTTATTATTCCGATATATATTTCTAAAGTTTATAATATATTTAGGAAATAAAGTTCTTTAATTACCGTAATTCTTTCTTTAATAATAGTTAAATTTAATTTATTTATTTTCTAGCCTAGAAATATAACGGAGGGGTAAACTAAAAAGGATTTTTTAAGTTTAAATAAAATTTTAAGGCCTACGAATAAAGCGAAGATAATTATAAGATATTCGATATACTCGGAATAAGACCGTAAGAAAATTACGATATTATCGACGTAGTATCTTACGAATACTTTATACGGGCGAAGAAAAGTATTTATTTTATATTAAATATACGGAATTAACCCTTTCTATCCTATTATTATAATATTATAATACTCCGAACTACGGTAAAAAACTATCGTAAACTTATAACGATTATCTCTTTTAATTAAGAAGAGATAGAATCATTTATTATAACTAATAATACTTATATAAATATACTTTTATATTAACGAAATAATATCGCTTTAAAGCGGAAGAGGGTAATTATTAAAAATAATAATTTTATTTAAATTATAAATATCGATTACGACTCTACCCTTTTATATCGGTGTTCTTTCGGGGCCTTTATATACCGTCCGCTATATAACGAAAATAAAGAAAATAAATAGGGAAGGTTTAATAGACTACGATATTTTCCTTTATTAATATATTTTATCGAATTTCTTATTTATTAAAATTTTTATATCGGGGCTTAATAGGTAGACTTTATAATTAAATTTCATATTAAATAATTATTAATCCGTAGTAAACGGAATCGATAGTTATTTAAATTTAGGTAGATTAATTATATCTCTTATATCTTCTTAAATACGAGGGTATTACTTTATAATCTCTTTAATCGCGGTAATATCGGAGTTATTATTATAAATCGTAATTTTATTCGGTAGTTTCGTTTTTATAAAAAGATCGACCTTAGGCCTTAAGATTAGCCTCGGATTATAAAGGTTAATAAAGCGTAATATAATTATATCGTCTTTATAAGTTTTCGCCGTAAAAGAATAATTATTTAAATCGATAAAGTATACTTTTTCTACTTTATATTTTATAATTAATTTTATTCGTTAACGGCGAGGAATAATAAAAGGCGTATTCCCTTTATTACGAATATTAATAAAATTAATTATTAAGTTTATAAAGTAAATATAGACTCCTTTTATTTATAATTCGAATAGGAAATCTCGGTCCGGTAATTATAATTTCCCTTTTAGCGAGATTACTACCGTTAATATAATTCGTATTAGAATTATTTAGCGGCGCTTTAACTATATAATACGTCGGATCTTTATATTATCCTTAGTTATAAATTAAATAAAGATTATAATATCTTCGTAATTACCTAAAATTATTTAATTATTAGGGAGGTCGATAACGACCTTCTCCTAGCCTAAAATATCTATATTAATAAATATATTAACTTTAAAGTTATCGATAATATAGAAGTCTCTAGTGATTTTAATTATTACTTTTACGTTATTTTTCGTTTTTCCGTCTATATAAAATATAATTAAAGTTTATTTTATAATTAAATAACGGTTCGAGCCGATACCTCTTAAGATAATAACTTTATTATAAGTCTATAATTAAACACCGGGGATTCGTTACGTAATAAATACTTTATCGATTATATTTATCGGATACCTAGTATTAAAATATCCTAATTCTCGAATAATATTTAGGGTAAAGCCTATTTAGCCGGTAAAATAGTATTATATACGAAATATTATCCCGTTAATTAGTAAAGGCGGAGTAATAGATTCGATTATTAATCTACCCTTCTATAGAGGGGAAGATTTAAGAGTTATCGACTTTAATATTATTATAATCTCTAGGATTAAGATCTTCGGAGTAATATTTAACTCGGTATTTTTAAATTTTATAAAAATAGGATTAATTACCTTCTAGATATTAATCGAGTATATATATTTCTTTTCTTTTAAGTATATATATAAAAGATTATTCGATAGGAAGTTAGATTTATAGTTTTTATAAATAGGACGTTAACTTATTTTCCCCGTAGAAATATAATACGTAATTAAAACGAATTTAATATTAACGTTTTTATTAACGCTTTATTCTTCGTTTATAATACTCTCTTTAATATTATAATAACTCTTATCGGCGTTTATATAATAATTATAATAATTTATCGACGGAGTTTTAGGAGAGTCGAAATAATTATTAATAAATTTAAAGAAAATACCGTAATCTATATTCTCGTTATTAAGATTATTATATAGTTTATTAAAGTAAATAGGCTATATCTATACTTGATTATCGAAAGTATTATACGGTCTCGGCGGGTAATATAGGTATATTCTATAGTTTCTATAGTTTTAATTATTATAGCTCTAGTTCCCGTAGCCCCGATTCTTAGCGAATGAATTTTAATTAAGCTAAGTATTTCCGGCGGTAATTATAAATAGTTATTTTAATAGTAGTAGAGCGTTTTTTAGAGATTCTTACGGGGGAGGCTTTTAAACTTACTATAATTATTACTATTATTATATTTAAAGTATAACCTACCGATTTTAAAAGTAAACCGGTTAATTATAAATATTAATATAAAAGAAAGAAGGTCTAGTTATCTATTAATATAAAAAAGAACGAGAATTATAAAGATTCGGTTTTATAATAAATAGTCTCTACTTTTAAAAACTTTAAAATTAAGGACCTTAAGGTATTTAAAAATCTTAAGATTAAAAAGATCGATACTATTACTAAGGTTAATAAGGTATTAAATTATAGTACCTACTTTATCGTTATAACGACTATTTATCTCTAGATAACTATTTATCCTTTTTTATATCGCGATTCTTTTCTCGCTTTTTAATTTCTTTTTAATAATCTTTATAACCTTTTTTATTCTTTTAAGTTTATATCCTATACTATATCTCTTTCTTACTTTTAAATTATTCGATAAATTATTTAATCGAAGTATTATTCGTTAAAGGAGGGATAATAACTTAGAAATTAATATCGAGGTAATTCCACGCTTATATAGCCTATATATACTCTTCGGTAATACCGGTTTAAACGGTGTATTTAACTACGTTTTAAACGTAGATAAATAAATTATTTCGTTCGGCCGTATCCTTCGATATATATAACTAGCGATTAAACTCTTTTAGAGTTATAAATATTATAATTTTAAAGTAATTTTATAATCTAATAATTTAGCGTTATAGATTATTCGGTAGTTATATTATTATATCTTTCTTATCTTAGGAAAGGATTTTAAATTATTAATTTATAATAATACCGCGGAAGTAGTTATTTAGATTCCTCTTTATTATATCTTTACTTTTTATTATAACGAAATCTTAAACTTTATTATAGAAAGTATAAACCTCTTTAAATATTAACTTTTTAAAATTAAAGACGATATTACCGGCGCCCTATAACTTTAGGTAATCTAGATAAAAGAAACTTAATTCGCCGGTACGGAAATATCTAGCCTATTACTATATTTATTAAATATACCCGTTTTTACTAGTTAGTCTTTACGGTTTAATAAATTTTAAAGGCCTTTTAAAAACTTAACCCTAATTTTATAAAATAACTTTAATAATATTTAATATAATAGATCGTATAGCCTAGATTATAGTATTATATAGATTTAAATCGATCTTTACCGGCGGAGACGGTATTTATAACTAATCTATAATTTCTTATTCCTATTAAAATTAAGAATTAAATAAAATAAATTAATTTCCTTTAAAGTTATTAAAACCTCTTTAATTTTATTTTAAGGAGCTAAACTAGCCTCTATTATTATTAATTATATTCTCGGTTTAATTAAAAAGAATTCTTCGTATAACGTCGTCCGTAGTAAAAATTAATTCTTATAAAAGGAATTAAAGTATCGATTTTCTCGGAGCTAGTTAAATTATAAATTTAATTAAATTAGAAATTAAAGAAAAGGATATAGTTAAAAGAGAATAAATAAGAGTAATTAAAATCTAGTCTTTAACTCTTCTTTAAAAACGAGGTAATTAAGGATTTAAAATCTCCTCGTTTCTTTCTTTCTAATTATTAAAGTACGCCGAATCGGTATAATACCTAACGCCTTTAATAAAAGTCGTTAATATTTCCGTAATTAAAGGAGGGTATATCTAGGAAATCGGAAATATAAAAGGGCTTTCTTCTACGGAACTTTTTTCTTTTTAAATATTAATAAAGATAGAACGTCCTCTTCTTATAAATAACTCGCTACTTTTTAATATATTTAATAAAGGATCGTACTAATCGATAATAAAAAGAACTACTTTTTAAATTAATCTATTAATATTCTTATTATACTACTCGAAATATTTTTTCGAAAATATAAATAATTAAAACGCTAGAGAGATAATAAGATTTAATAAAAACGGTTTCTTTACCTCCGCGTAACTTATAGGTAGAGAAAATAGGATAAATTACGTATATTTATAAAGATCTTCTACTAGTATATAATTCGAAAGTTTATTTATATAATATTAAAGATTTAAACCTCGATTATATAAATTAAAAATAACGAAGTAAAAAGTAAGAAATAAAGGATTAAAAGGAAATTTTTAAGATTCCTACCTTAACGCGGGGAAAATCTATCGATTTCGCTATAATTCTTAATAAGGTAAATATCGTTTCTCCGCTTTCGGGTAAATATAAGCTTTAGATTACGAGAAAAATAAACTCCGCTCTTAACTCCGTAATTCCGGCGCGATTTAACTTTCCTAATAATTAATTACGATTAGACCGAGATATTTAAGAAAAGGTAAGGATTTTCTATATAAACGAAAATAATAGTATATAGTATAAACGGCGGCGATATTTTAATTTAATATAAATTATTCCCTACGCCTACGGCCGAAATATAAAGTACTTTATATAACCGGGGTATAAATATTCCTTTAAATTTATAAAACGCGTTTATAGACCGATTTATATAACTATAAAAACCTAGTATAATAACTCGATTATTAGGATTTAAAATAGGCGTAGTTAATATAAAGAAGTACCGTTACTATACGTAAAGATTAAGACGAAAACGAAGCGGCTCGCTTCGTTCGTCGTCGTAGAATACTAACGGTTAAAGGGTTAGTACTAATATTATAACTAATAATAGATACAAGGACGAATTATAATTAGTTTATAGGCCTATAAAATAGTTCGACCTATATAAGAGAATTATAGTACGGATAATAATTATATCTTCGAGATATTAATAGAGGATTTAGTATTTTATAGTTAATACTTTAAAAACTAATAACCGGTCTCCTTCTATTTATAAATAGAATTCGATTAAACCGTTACTACTAAATAGTAAGAATATAGTATTAACGAAATAAGATATGTAAGAATTATAGTATTAACGAAATAAAATAGTAGTTAAGATTTAGTTTTAGTATATTATATATTACTTCTTCTATCTAGTGGTACGAATAAACTACTATCTTATACTAAAGTACTAGCTCTTATACTAAGGTACTAGTAATTATAATAATATTCTAGTTTTTATAAACTACTTAATTAAGATATAGTATTTAATATTAATTAT